>Ga0255055_10002989_pt1 | contig 11568 bp, 10 predicted proteins | sample JV7_2_27_MG_FD_188633 | JGI IMG/M metagenome (GOLD analysis project Ga0255055, IMG submission 188633) | Seawater microbial communities from Jervis Inlet, British Columbia, Canada - JV7_2_27 | ecosystem: Environmental > Aquatic > Marine > Inlet | place: Canada: British Columbia | collected... | reverse complement strand
CCCCACTGCTTGATATTTCATGGGCGACGACATCCGCTCCAGAGTTGCGACCGTAGGTAACCTGGCGCACATTTGTCTGGCGTTGAAGGAGATCATAGGAGCGATCATCCAAATTGAGGACTGCTGTCTTCGCAAGACCGCCCGGCTTCTCCTCTCCACGATCCAAACTGCGGAATAAGCCAGCCTTGGCGTCGACGTACGCTTCGAATGAGCCATGGTAATCAAGGTGTTCATGCGTGATATTCGTGACGACGGCAACATCGAACTCGCAGGCAGATAATCGCCGTTGTGCGAGCCCATGTGATGTCGCCTCCAGGATGCAGTGCGTAAGACCTGATGCGACCATATCTTTCAAGTAGTCCTGCACTTCGAGCGCGTCGGGAGTGGTCACATGTAAGCCGGTATCCAGCACCCGCTCGCCGATCACTGCATTCACCGTCGTGATCATGCCCGTTTTTATTCCCGCTTCACGCAGGATCTCAAAAAGCAAGTTGCAGGTCGTCGACTTCCCATCCGTGCCCGTTACACCTATCAGCGTGAGCGAACGGGAGGGGAAACCGTTCCATGCCGCTGCAAGCTCTGCCAGTGCCAAGCGCGGATCGGCCACGCTGATGAACCCAACATCGATCTGCTCAGCATCGATTTCACCCACGACCGCCCCTGCCCCCTGTTTCACGGCGTCGGCAATATAGTCGTGACCGTCGTAGTTCTCCCCGCGCACAGCGACAAAAAGCGCGCCAGGGATCACCTGGCGCGAATCGGCGGTCAATGCCGTAATTTCAATTTCCGGCAGACCGCCGTGCTCTGCATCTGTCAGATTATTAATTAGCCTCGAGAGTTGCATCGGCAATTGTTCGCCCAGAAAGGATCCGGACGATCAACTCCTCTCCTTGCTTGAGAAGTACAGGATCTACTGTAAGCTGCGACTCAAGCTCTCGAGCTTTCCAGCGACGGAGCCGTCGAGGATTTTATCTCCTATGCGTATGACCAGTCCCCCGAGGATGGTGGGATCGACGTGAAAGCTAACCGTTGCGTTTTCTCCGAGTTCACCGACAACATCCTTGCTAACGATTTTCTGCTCTTTCCTCGTCAGTGGCAATGCGCTCGTAATTTCGGCGCTAGTCCCGGTGAAGCTTTTGCCTTCAAGCAGGACAACTTTTCCGGTTTTAATCCCACTGAAGAAGTCATCAATGAGTGCACGTTGGCGTTTCTCGTCCAGCGATTCGCCGATCACTTTCTGAGCGGCGGCGATGGATAAGGCAGCGACCTGCCCGCGCAGATCACCCAGGATTTTCTCTTTTTCCTGCTGCGCATCAAGGGCTGCTTCTTCGCGCAACGCTACAATCTCAGAGTCAGCAGCCTCTTTGATCTCCACGCGAACCTGTTCCCCGCGTTCCGTCGCCTCGCGCACGATCTTACCGGCTTCTTGCTGCGCCTTGGCGAGGATTTCTTCCGCCTCTTTTTCGGCATTCTCCCGAGCTTCCGATGCGATCCGCGCATCCTCGAGGCCTTTGGCAATTGTTTCGCGGCGCTGTTGCATCATATTGAGCAATGGCTTATACATCCAGGCGGCCAGGATCACAAAAATGATCAGGAAGTTAAAAACCTGGACCAAGAGGTAGCCGAGGTTGATACCTAGACCTTCCAAAGTAATTCCTCCTCTCGATCGACCGGGTTACCCGCCGACGAATAAGATCAGCATCGCCACGACGAGGGCATAAATCGCCACCGCTTCGGCGAACGCGATCGCCAGGATCATATTGATCTGGATTGCGCCGGCAGCGTCCGGGTTGCGGGCGATTCCTTGTACAGCCCCGCTGCCCAAGATGCCGATTCCGAGACCTGCGCCCAAAGTTCCGACCATCGCCAGGCCTGCGCCTAAATATTTTAGTCCTTGCGCGATTGCCAATGCAGCTGCTTCATCCATATCAAACTTTCCCTCCGTAAATATCACATTTTAGCGGATGATTTCGTAAATAGTTCATCTCAACACACTAGTGCGCTTCGGCGTGCTCCTCATTATGATCATCATGTGAATGGGTTGCCATCGACATAAAGACCAGCGTGAGCATGCCGAATACGAGCGCCTGAATTAAGCCAACCATAAACTCCAGAAGCAGGAAGACGGATTGTACCAATACCGGCACCAATGAACCGATAACAAATAGCAGAACCGCGCCGGCGAAGATATTTCCGAATAACCGGAAGGAAAACGAGATGATCTTCGCAAACTCCGCCACCATCTCCAGTAAACCGACGAAGATGTCCAAGAACGGCATGAGGACGTCAAAAGGTCCAAGACGCTCTTTTGTCCACATTCGACCGAAATTCTTGAAAGCCAAGAACTTTGAGAAATATCCAGGTCCTAAAGCTTGGACACCGATGACCTGGGTCATCACAACAGAGATCAGGGCAAGTGCAACTGTGAAATTCAAGTCGGTTGCCGTCACTCGCACAAACGGTGTGAAGCCGACCGCCGCGACAGCGGGCGAGCTGTGCTCCTCTTCCCCATGTTCATCTGCCTCTACCTCATTCGTAATTGTGCTTATGGGGAATCCGCCGATGGAGAAAAGCTCCTGCGTTTCGTAGGCTGGAGCGCCGTGATGCGGCTCATGGAATGTTCCGATACTATCCACCCCGGGTATTAACTCCATCCAGTTAACCACAAGTACAAGCAGGACGATTGTCGCCATCCAGGGGAATATCCGCCTGGCCCATTTACCCGCCGTCGATTCAACGAGGCTGTACAACCCTTCGATCAAAGCCTCAATCACGCTAGGAAAACCCTTCAGGACCAGATCGCCGCTGCGTGTCGCCAGACGAACGCTCAGCGCCATCAGGATGAGCAGCAGATCGGCGATGAGCATGGCGATAATCGTGTTTGTTAAATACAACTCACCGACGACTGGAAGGCTGAACGGTCCGAGAATATTCTCGGCCGGGACCTGCACATGGGGCATAACCGGTGCGAAAGCTCGCGCCGCAAAGACGTTGCCGACGATGATCAACACGACCAGCCAGCGGTAGAAGCCCCATCTGCGTTTATGAGGAATCTTTTCGGTGTTCTCCACCCTGTGCTTCCTCCTCTTCACTTGATTCGATGGTCATGCCAGTTAGATTCTGGATCCGGGGGGGCAAAAGTTAAGACCACGCGGAACATCAAGAAGATCGTAATTGGCATACTGACAATGATCAGGATTATGGTAAACATCGGCCGGGTCTGAAACTGGTTATCCAGCCACAGCCCGGCGACCAATGCGACCAAGATGATCACAAGTGTTAGGCAGCCAACCTGTCCGATCACGCCCAGAAGTGCCATTTGCAGCGCGCGGAGCGCATTGGCCCTGTCGGGCGTAATACCATCTTGGCTCATGGTTCGGGAATTGTAGCACAAGCGATTCTGAGGGTCAATCAAACTCACCCAATATGTCCATTAAAACAGACTTAACGCCGATTTTATAGACCAGTCAAGCCAGGGTGCGCTGAGCGTACCGATCGCTAAAATCGCGATGACGCAAATCACAAGCACCAGGGCGTACGATCGGGGAATTGCGATTGGTTTGTCTTCATCCTCGGAGCGGTATAAATAGACCACCTTCAAGATCGTCATGTAGTAGTACAAACCGATTATGGCGTTTAACACACCGACGAACGCAAGCCAAATCCACCCGCTCTCGACGGCAGCGGCGAAGACGTAAAACTTCGCCACGAAACCCGCAAGCGGCGGCATGCCTCCCAGCGAAAGCAGCGCCACGAGTAAAACCAACGCCAGCCCGGGTGAGCGACGGCTCAAACCGGCATAATCCACAATCTCATCTGAGCCCGCCGAACGCGCGAACAGGATCACTACGCCGAAGGCGGCGATGTTCGTCACCACGTAGCCGATCAAATAGAAGATCACGCTAGCCGTCCCAAAGGAACTGAGTGCAACCAATCCGATCAAGGCATATCCCGCATGGGCAATGGATGAATACGCAAGCAGTCGCTTGATATTGGTCTGCGGAATAGCGAGCAGGTTGCCAACGGTCATTGTCACCGCCGCAATAATGGCTAGAAGAGTGACCCACTCAGCTTCAATCGCCGGAAAGACCGCAAGCATGAAGCGCAGGAGAACCGCAAACCCGGCAGCCTTTGATGCTGTAGAAATGAATGTAGTAATCGGTGTTGGTGCACCCTCATAGACATCGGGCGCCCAGAATTGAAACGGGGCTGCGGAGATCTTAAAGCTGAAACCCACCAAGACCAAAACCGCCATCCCACCGATTAACCAGGTGGAAACCGCGCCAGCGTGCATCGCCTCAGACAAGCGATAGATATTCGTATCACCGGAGAACCCGTACAGCAGGCTGAAACCATAGAGCATCACGGCCGAAGTTAGGGCGCCAAAGAGGAAGTACTTCAAACCCGACTCGGTCGATTTATCGTCACCCTTCATGAAGCCGGCGAGGACGTAGAGCGGGATCGAAGTCGTTTCAATCGCTAAAAACAACATGATCATGTCGGCGGATGAAACCATCAGGCTCATGCCCAGCGTTGCCACAACCAGCAGGGCGTAATACTCACCGCGATCTGCTACTCCTTCGACATCGATCGACAGCAGTGCGGTCATCGCCGCGGCGAAGAGAAAGAGAATTTTGAAGGCGAATGCCATCCAGTCATGGCGCAGCATTCCACCGAAAATCAACACGTCATTCTCGCCGGGTTGGCCGTAAAGAAGTGTGATGATGATAATCCCCGTGAGACCGAGGGCGGTCAACCAGGCAAGCAGCAGGCCGCGGCTGCGCTTCGAAGCGAGATCAACAACCAGGATGATCGCCGCAAGCGCCAGGAGCAGGATTTCAGGAAGTACTGAAAGCAAGGTTGTGGGTTCGAAGCTGGCGATACTCACTTAGGCACCTCCGACCAATGCCAGGACTGCCCGTGCTCCCGATTCGACCAGCGGGGCAATGATTGTGGGATAAACTCCGATGAGTAATAAGACACCAGATAGGATAACAAGTGCGATTTTATCGAAGTTGTTAATCGGTGTGATGTTTCCTATAAATTCTTCTGGCATCTCACCGAAGAAGACCCGCCCGATGACACGCATGATATAGCCCGCGGTGATCACAATTGAGATTGCGGCGAGGATGGCGACGATCGGCTGACTCTGCCACAATCCCATGAAGATCGGGAATTCAGCGATGAAGCCGGAGAAACCGGGCATGCCCATTGACACAAGGCCGCCGATGATGAACGCGATCCCAACAAGGGGCATGGCTTTAAAGAAGCCCCCCAGTTTGGGGATTTCGCGGGTATGAGCCCGATCATAAACCATCCCGACAACTGCGAAGAAGAGCGCCGTCATCACTCCATGAGAGAACATCTGGATCCCCGCGCCCGTTATTCCATCTAAATTCAATGTTGCGAAACCCAGGATCACAAGACCCATATGCGAGACCGATGAGAAGCCAATGACATACTTAAAGTCAGTCTGGATTGAGGCGATGAAGGCACCATACACAACATTGACCGTAGCCAGCCCAAGGACCAGCGGCGCCCAAAACTTCGCCCCCTCGGGAAGAAGCATGATTCCAACCCGCAGCGCTGCAAAGGCGCCGACCTTCATCAAAACCCCGGCGTGAAACATCGACACCGCCGTTGGCGCGGCCACGTGACCGTCTGGCGACCAATTGTGTACCGGGAAAATGCCGCCGAGAACGGCGAAACCGAAGAATACAAACGGGAACCAGAAGCGCTGAAATTCCACTGAGAAACTAGCCTGCTCGAGGGCGAAGAGGCTGAAGGAGTGAGCCCCGCTGGCGAAATACATCGCCAAACCACCAACAATAGCGATAAGAGAGCCGATGAAGAGATAAAGCGTGAGCTTCATCGCCGCGTATTCGCGTGTCACCTTCCATCCCCAGATGGCGATGAGCAGATACATCGGGAAGACCGCGATCTCGTAAAAGAAGAAAAGTTGGAATAGATCCAGTGAAACGAAAACACCGAATACACCCGTGGCCAGGATGAACAAGAAACCGAAGAACTCGCGTGGGCGGTCGTCGATCCCCCAGGAGACCAAGACCCCTGTAAACATCACGATTCCCGTCAGCAATACCAGCGGAGCATTCATCCCATCTACACCGACGTGGTAGGAGATGCCAAGCCTCGGAACCCAGGAATAGCGTTCGACTAACTGATATCCGCCGATCACCTGATCGTAAGTAAAATAAGCCCAAAGCGAAAGAAGGAGCGCGACCGTCGCACCTGCTAGCGCGAAAATGCGAATCTCGCGGTGTCGTTCCGCGGGAAAGAAAAACAGCGCGATCCCGAAAACGATGGGGGTGAAGACGACGATGCTAAGAATTGGTACTTCCATAAATAGCTCTCAAGACCTCGATCAACCGAACAACAATTTCACGGTCTGATTGATGACATTCAATATCCATGCAGGCCAAACGCCGATCAGGAGCATCAACAACATAAGCGGGGCCATGGCGATGATCTCGCGGCGATTAATCTCCATCTTCTGGCCCAGGAACTTCTCATTCAACGGGCCATGAAGCACCTTGGCGATACCCTTTAAGATGTATGCACCTGTAATCAGGAGACCTAACATCGAAAGTGCAGTGTAGAGTGTGAAGATCGGCCACGACCCGCGAACGACGAGGAACTCCGATACAAATCCGTTCAAACCCGGGAGTCCGAGCGAAGCCATAGCTGTGAAGATCAGGATGCCGCCATAGATCGGCGCTACGGGGAATAGCCCACCAAGCTTATTCAAATCACGGGTGTGCGCGCGATCGTAGATCACCCCCACAAGCAGGAACATCCCCGCCGCAGACAGTCCATGGTTGAACATCTGCAGCACTGCGCCGTTAATTGCGATTACGGCATCATCCGCCTGCATCGTCCCCTGGGCAAAAGCCGCGGCGGCGATGCCGAGAACCACGAAGCCCATGTGGTTCACGGAGGAATAAGCCACCAGGCGCTTGAAATCGTCCTGCCCCCAGGAGGCAAACGCCCCTAGCACGATGGCAAGGACGGCAAGGAATCCCAGTACGCCAGCGAAGTATTTCGCCTCGACAGGATAAAGCGGCAGCACCAAACGCAGGAAACCATAGGCACCCAACTTCAGCAGCACCCCGGCCAGGATCATTGAACCCGCGGTGGGAGCCTCCGTATGAGCGTCCGGGAGCCAGGTATGGAAGGGCCATACGGGGACTTTGATCGCGAACGCGACCACGAACGCCCAGAAGGCGATCTTCTTCACCGTCCCGATAGCAAGCGTGATAGGCAATCCAAACAAAGTCAGCGACTGGTTCAGCGTTGGCCATTGCTCGGTGATGGCGATCAGGTCAAACGTCCCCGAAGCGACGCCAATCATCTGAATCGCCAGCAGCAAACCAAGCGACCCGGCCATGGTGTAGATCAGGAACTTGAAAGAGGCGTACTCCCGATTTTCACTTCCCCATTGGTTGATCAGGAAATACATGGGGATTAATCCAATCTCCCAGAAGACGAAGAAAATCAGCAAATCCAGCGACATGAAAACGCCGAGCATCCCTGTTTCCAGAAGCAGGAAGAGCGCCATGTAGGAGCGAACGTTTTCTTCAATACTCCATGAGATCAGGATCGCCAGCGGGGTAAGCAATGTTGTGAGCATCACCATCGGCACGGAAATGCCATCTACGCCGAGGTGATAACTTGAACCAATCGCCTCGTACCAGATGGCCTGCTCCACAAACTGGTAGCCTTCAACGCCAGGTTGGTAGGTGAACCACAACCACAGGGCGAGCCCGAACGGGATCAGGCTTACAAGAAGCGCGGCCCAGCGGATGGTTTGCAGGCGTTCACGCGGGATCAACAGCAGCAATACCGCGCCGGCAACCGGCGAAAAAAGGATGAGTGTGAGCAGATGCGCTTGCAAAAATGCCACAGACGTGTCTCCGTCTAAGCTTCCGACCGATGTGCTATGGTCGCAGGATCAAGATATATGAAAGCACGATCCCGGCGAATACCATGCCGATGATTAAATACTCCTGCACTCGCCCTGTTTGAAGGACGCGGAAGGACTTGCCGGTTTTCTTAATGCCCTCACCGACGAAGTCGCCGGCGCCATTCACGATGGGCAGGTCGATGAAATTACGCAGGAAGTCGCCGATGCGCAGCGTCATGCGAGCGACCCCATGCAGGAAACCGTCGATTATGCCCCGGTCCATCCAGCGATAGACAACTGTTTCCGCTAACCAGTACGCGGGGCGGACGATCACGGCGCTATAAATTTCGTCGAAATAGTACTTATTGCGCAGTACTGAGTAGATTGGACCGAGCGGTTTTTTAACCGGATCTTCGCCGCCGGCTGGCACCCGTCGATAAACCAGCCAACCGAGGAGCAAGCCACCCAGGGCCACGCCAATTGAAACAAGCAGAGGTACGGGGTTGAAGGCGATCGCTGGTGGATGCTCAAGCAGCGATCCGGAGATGAAACCATGGAACCAGTTGGGAATGAGCCCCCCAATCGCAGGGAACCCTTCCGGGATGCCAACCCAACCGGCAGCGATGGCGAAGAAGGAAAGTACGATCAACGGCAGGGTCATCGTCCAGACCGATTCATGGGCGTGTTCCGCTGCCTTCGTGCGGGCTTCGCCGAGGAAAGTCAGCGTGATCTGACGCATGGTGTAGAAAGCGGTCAGGAACGCTGCCAGGGCGAGCGTGATGAACACTGCCAGGTGCCCGTTCGCGAACGCGTCAGCCAGGATCTCATCCTTCGACCAGAAACCTGCCGTGATCAATGGGAAACCGGAGAGGGCGAGCCCCCCGATGAGGAATGTGGCGAACGTGATCGGCATCTTCTTTCGCAGCCCGCCCATGTTGAACATATCCTGGGCGTCGATGTGATCATTTGTGTGTTGAACACCATGCTCCACACCGTGAATGACCGAGCCCGAACCCAGGAACAGGAGAGCCTTGAAGAAAGCATGGGTAATCAAATGGAATGCGGCGGCGACAAAAGCTCCGATCCCTACAGCCGCGACCATGTATCCCAATTGAGAGATCGTGGAATAAGCCAGCACGCGTTTGATGTCGTTCTGCGCTAACGCGATCGTCGCCGCGAAGAGCGCCGTGAACGCCCCGATGAACGAGATCACAAGCATTGTGGGTGTCAGCGCACCACCCTCGTGCCATCCGGCGGTGATCAGTGGGAAGAAACGAACGATGAGATAGACACCAGCGGAAACCATCGTCGCCGCGTGGATCATGGCCGAGACCGGTGTTGGTCCTTCCATCGCGTCCGGCAGCCAAACATGAAGCGGCCATTGCGCGGATTTTCCAATCGTGCCGATGAATAGCAGCAGGCCGATCAATCCAGCCGTTGATAAAGCCGGGATCACCGAAGGTGAATTCGCCAGCATCTCAAGCACATGTTCATTGAACAAGATCTCCCGGTAGCTGAGTGTGCCGGTGACGGAGTAAAGGTAGGCCAGACCCAGCAGCATGAAGACATCGCCGACGCGTGTCGTCATGAACGCCTTAATCATCGCATTACGCGCCGATGGTTTTCCATACCAGAAACCGATTAGCAGGTAAGAGCACAAGCCCATGATCTCCCAACCGATGAACAGGAGAAGCAGGTTGTCTGAGATGACCAGGGTCAGCATTCCGAATGCGAAAAGCGAGATGAAGGCGAAGAAGCGAGCGTACATCGGCTCAATCCCGCCGGCGCGAGGGGGTAGACCGGGACGATCCTCAGGATCGCGCGCTTTACCGAAATTGTGATAGCCAACGCTGTAGAGGAAGATCGCCAGACACGTCCAGGCGACGAAGAAAAGAGCCAATGCGCTTAGCGGGTCGATAAGCACCCCGATGCGCAATGCAGTATCGCCTGTCGTTATCCACTCAATCGAGGAGTGAAAAGGGTGGTGTCCGAAACCTTCGTTCGTGACCGCGTTGAAGAACACCACCATCGCCAGGCCCCATGAGACGACCATCGAGCCTACAGCGATGATATGACTTAAGCGATTGTTGCGATTCGCCCCAAGCACGATCGTGAAAAACGCCAGGATCGGCGGGAGAGGGATGAGCCAGATTAAGGTCTCGATTTGCATACAGCCTCGCCTACCACTTCATCATGTCAATTTCTTCGACGGCGATCGTGCGCCGGCGTCGATAGATCGAAATTATCAAAGCCAAACCGACAGCCGCCTCAGAAGCAGCTACCGCAAAGACCACCAGCGCGAACACCCTCCCGGCAACAACATTCGGTGTCAGGTAGCGCCAGAAAGCGACAAGGTTCAGATTTACAGCGTTCAGCATGAGCTCAATAGCCATCAGGATCGCCAAAGCATTCCGTCGTGCCAGTGCACCATAAATGCCGATGCTGAAAAGGGCTGCACCTAGAATGATGTACCAGGACAAGGGGATCATGACTCATCCTCCTGTTCCTGGCTTGCCCGGCCGGGCCAGGCGACGATGATCGAACCAACCAACGCCGCCAATAAGAGTACCGAGGCGACCTCGAAGGGAACTATGTAGCGGTCAACATCGACCAGCGCCAGCCCAAGCTCCTCGATCAAAGCCTCCGCTCCCATTGTGAGAGCAGGAGCTTCAGCGCCCAGCAAGGGGGCTCCCGTAAACATTAAAGTCAAACCACCAAACAGCAGGAGAGCGGCGATTACTGCAGCCCACCAGGTTTTACTTCTCTGTCGATCTTGAACCCCCATCGAGTGTCGAGTGAGCATAACCACGATGATGATCATGATCGCAATGGCATCGATATAAACTGCGACCTGCACAACCGCCAAGAAACCTGCGTTTAGTAGAACGAAGAACACCGCGACTCCAGCTAAGGCCATGATCAACCAGAGTGCGGCGTGAACCATGGATTTGCTGGTGACCACCATTAATGCTGCGATTAAGGTAATAGCCGCAGCGATGAGAAATACAATTTGAGTCAGTGTCAGCATCCACATACTCTCATCGAACTAACTACCCGGTGACGACCCGCCGGAGGCCGCGATTGTCTTCTTGGCGCTGCTCGCTTCAAATCGCGAACGTGCGGCGCGGGCATTAAGGCGGATCGCCGCCAGGACGATCATAAATAAGAAGACGTTAGCGCTCCCGTGAATTACAAGCCGATTGATCCCAACCTCCACTGCCAGCTTCTCGGCAATTGCTGTAAAAATCAAGCTCGCCAACGCTACAGGTGTAATCATTTTCCAATTGAGGTTGTTCATATGGTCGATACGGATACGTGGGAATGAACCGCGGATCCAGATGACGACAAAGTAAACGATGGAAGTTTTAATGAGGAAATAGAACAAACCAAGCAAGGGGTACAACTCCGCCCAGGGACCTTTCCAGCCGCTGAGGTAGAGCGTAGCGGTCAGAGCAGAGATCGTAAAAGCATGCAGGAATTCCGCAACGAAGAACATCCCAAACTTCAACCCCGAGTACTCAATATGGAAACCCGCCACGATTTCGGACTCCGCCTCGAGTAGATCGAAAGGCGCTCGGCCCACCTCTGCAAGCGAGCTTACGAAGAAAATCAACGCTGATATCGGCGCTAGAATAATGAAAGCAATA
>Ga0255055_10002987_pt1 | contig 11575 bp, 6 predicted proteins | sample JV7_2_27_MG_FD_188633 | JGI IMG/M metagenome (GOLD analysis project Ga0255055, IMG submission 188633) | Seawater microbial communities from Jervis Inlet, British Columbia, Canada - JV7_2_27 | ecosystem: Environmental > Aquatic > Marine > Inlet | place: Canada: British Columbia | collected... | reverse complement strand
CTCCTGGGCGTCGAAGACGAGGTTGGGAACGTGGCTCCCGGTCATTTGGCCAACCTGATTATCCTCGAAGAGAATCCGCTCGAGGATATTCGCAACACCTGGACCATCGACAAGGTCGTGCTCAAGGGTCGTGTGATTGTGCCCCCCGTGGGCGTCGATCCATAGTGTGGCGGAGCTGGGAGCCTGAACGCGCCGGGTGCTGGTGCAGTCGTGGCAGCGGCGAGCGAAAACATGACCCCACCGGTTGCCCGGCGGCGGTCCGGCCTCATCGATCGTTCACGCATCGTAGCGTTCGCGTATGCGACTGAAGCGGAGGTAGGCGATCGGCACCACGATCATGTTCAGCGCCGTCGCCGAAAGCAGGCCGAACAGAATGACCACCGCCATCGGTGCCTCCAGCTCCGCGCCCGGATGCGCGCCGGCCAGGGCCAGCGGGACTAGAGCCAGGCCGGCAGCGAGCGCGGTCATCAGAATCGGCACCAGCCGTTCCCGTGCACCGCGGACGACCGCCCGCCGGAACGACCTCTCCCCCTCGTCCTCGAGGATATGACGGATGTGCGAAATCATCATGATCCCGTTCCGCGTCGCGATGCCGAACAGCGCGATGAAGCCGATGATCGACGCGACTGACAGCACGCCCCCGGAGACGAACACGCCGACGGCCCCGCCGATCAGAGCCAGCGGTAGGTTGAGCATGATGATCACCGCATCGCCGAGCGACCGGAATGCCGCCGCTAGGAGCACCAGGATGCCGAGCACCACGGTCAGCCCGAGCCACAGCAGCCGACGCGAGGCCGCTTCTTCGCTTTCGAACTGGCCACCGTACTCGATGGAGTAGCCCGCGGGAAGCTTCACCGAGGTCGCGACCGCCTCCCGAATTCCGTCCACCACCGAGCGCAGATCGCGACCCGCGACGTTGGCCGCGACCACGATCTTGCGCTGTCCGTTCTCGCGGCTGATGAAGTTCGGACCGCGGTCTTCGCGGATCGCGGCGACCGCTTCGAGCGGCACCCGTGCGCCCGACGGCGTGTCGATCCGAGTCTGGCGGATCGAGTCGAGGTCGCGCTGCACCTCGGCCGGATAGCGGACGATCAGCGGGAAGGCGACCTGTCCCTCGAACACCTGACCGACCTCGCGGCCGACGAACGCGGTGCGCATCGCCTTGGCGGCCGCGCCGGCCGGCTGGCCGTACCGTGCCAGTGCCACCCGGTCGAAGTGCACCCGCACGGTCGGAATGTTCGCCTGCGCCTCGACCGCCACGTCGACCGCCCCCGGGACCTCCCGGGCGACCGTTTCGACATCGCGGGCCAGGTCGCGGAGCGCCGGGAGATCCGGGCCGAAGATCTTGACCGCGATGTTCGCCCGTGTGCCCGAGAGCATGTGGTCGATGCGGTGCGAGATCGGCTGGCCAACGGTGATGTTCATTCCCGGCACGAGGGACAAGCGCTGGCGGATCTCCTCCAGCACCTCGTCCTTCGGCCGCGCCCGCATGCTCAGGTTGACGTCGAGCTCGGCCGACTCGACGCCCTGGAGATGCTCGTCCAGTTCCGCGCGCCCGGTGCGCCGAGCCGTGGCGGTAATCTCGGGGATCTCCAGAAGGAGCCGCTCTACAGCCGCGCCAAGCTTGTCCGATTCCTCCAGGCTCGTCCCGGGCAGCGTCACCGCACTAATGGTCAACGTGCCCTCGTTGAACTCCGGTAGGAACGCCCGTCCCATCCAAGAGAACGACGCGATCGCAGCCAACAGCAGGACCGCGGCGCCAGCGAGAATCGGCCGCCCGTGACCGAGGCACCATTCGAGGTGCCGTTCGTAGACGCCTTTGAGCCAGGCGGTCCAGCGCGGTTCGTGCCCCGACTGCACGGCCCTCGACTTCGGAAGCAAGAGCGCGCACAGGACCGGGGTCACGGTCAACGCGACGAACAGCGAGGCAAAGAGCGCGACCAAGTAGGCGAAGCCGAGAGGCCGAAGCAGCCGCCCCTCGACACCGTGCAGGAAGAACAGCGGCACAAACACGAGTCCGATGACGAGGGTCGCGAACACGATCGAACCGCGGATCTCGCTGCTGCCCCGGTAGACGACCTCGATCAAGGATCGTCGCTCCCCCTCAGGCCGGAGGACGTTTTCTCGTAGGCGGCGAAAGACGTTCTCGACGTCGATAATCGCGTCGTCGACAATCGCGCCAACGGCGATCGCCATTCCACCGAGGGTCATGCTGTTGATCGTCGCGCCGGTGAGCTTCATCGCCACCACCGCCGCCAGGAGCGACAGCGGCATGGCGACAACCGTGATCGACGCCGCCCTCAGGTTGGCGAGGAACAGGAATACGATCACGACGACGAGAATCCCGCCGTCGCGCAGCGCGCGGGTGAGGTTGTCGATCGCGGTTTCGATGAAGTCGGCCTGGCGGAAGGTGTCGCGCCGGACGACCATCCCCTCCGGAAGCGACGCCTGCAGTTCGTCGAGGACCGTGTCGAGACGGCGGGTCAGGTCCAAGGTGTTGGCGCCCGGCTGCTTCTGGATGCCGATGATGATCGCGCGCTCGCCGTTGTACGATCCCTCCCCGCGCCGGAGCGCGGGGCCGATTGTGACCTCGCCGAGATCCCGGACCAAGACAGGCCGCCCGTCCCGTGCGACGACCACCGTCTCGCCGATCTCGTCCACGCTTTCGGGCCGCCCGATCCCGAGGATCAGGTATTCCTGCCCCCCGGAGACGCGGAACCCCGCCGATGTGTTTCGGTTGGCCTCTTCGAGTGCATCCTCGACGTTGCCCAGCGTGACTTGGTAGAAGTCCAGACGGTCGGGCGAGACCAAGACTTGGTATTGGCGTTCGGCCCCCCCGATGGTGGTGACCTGCGAGACTCCGGGCACGGACAGGATCCGGCGACGCAGGATCGTGTCGGCCGTGGTTCTCACGTCGAGCATCGAGTGCCGGTCGGACTCGAGCGCCAGGAACAGGATCTCGCCCATGATCGACGAGATCGGGGCGAGCACCGGAGGCTCGACCGTGTCGGGAAGCGAACCGGCAACCAGGCTGAGCTTTTCGTTGACCGTTTGACGCGCGCGGTAGATGTCCTCGCCCCAGTCGAACTCGACCCACACGATCGCGGCCCCGACGGCTGTCACCGAGCGCACCCGCCGCACGCCGGCCGCACCGTTGAGCGCCGCCTCGATCGGAAACGTCACAAGCGACTCCATCTCCTCGGGGGCGATGCCATGCCCTTCGACGAGGATCGTCACGGTCGGCGCGGTCAGGTCGGGCAGGACGTCGACCGGCAGGCGGAACGCCTGCCAGCCGCCCCATCCCAGCAGGATCGCGGCGAGCGTCAGGACGATCAGCTTGTTGTGGAGCGACCAGCGGATCAGTGCGTCGATCATGATTGCTCCTCAGTGCACATGGCCGTGGGCCGGGATCTGGGTGGACAGCGCGGCCAGCCGGACGAGGTACGCGCCGCGGTGGACGACCCGCTCGCCAGGCCTGACCCCCTCGAGCACGTGGACGTAGCCGTCCGCGTGACTACCGAGCCGAACCGGGCGGCGCTCGAACGATTCACCGCCGCTCTGCACGAAGACCACCGGACGGCCGCCGTCATCGACGACGGCGGACTCGCGAATCGCGGGCCGCGCCTCCTCGTTACCGACGAACAGTCGCAGCCCGACGCTCTGGCCGATCCGCAGACGCTTCTCGCGGTTGTCGAACGCGAAGCGCACCTCCGTCGTTCTCGCGACCGGCTCCACGACGTGACCGACCGCAAGCGGCCTACCGAGAGGGACGGGAGGGCTTCCGTCGCGAAGCAGTTCCCCGGCGTCCAGCGCTTCCAACGTCGCCGTGCGGGACTCCGGCACCGCCCCGACGATGTGGACACGGTCGGAATCGACGAGTTGCAGCAGAACCTGGTTCTCCTCCACGCTCGCGCCCGCCGCGAACCGGACCTCGGACACGACGCCGTCGAACGGCGCACGGATCGTGAATGCCCCTTCGTCGGAAGCGCCGCCGCTCGACTGGCTCAGTGCCTCGAATCGGCTCCAGCGCTCCCGCGCAGCGCCGAGCCGGGCTTTCGTCGCCGTCACAGCGGCCTCGGCCTCGTCGAGACGCCGGGACGGAAGCGCGCGAGCCTCGACGAGGCGCTCGGCCCGGTCGCTCTCCCGGGACGCTAGCAGGTGCTCTTGTTCTGCCTCCACCACGGCTGCCCGCAAACCGGCCGCATCGCGGAGGTCGTCGGAACGCGGGGCGATTCGCACCAGGACGGCGCCGGCGCGAACCCGGACACCCGGCACCGGCACCTCGGATGCCGGGTCCACCCGCCCCGGAACCGGCGCGGTCAGCAGCGCATCCCCGCCGGTTCGAGGGTGAACGACCGCCGGCACCGTGATGCTCGACCGGAGGCTCCGCACTTCGACCGGTGTGATTCCGAACTCGAGCGTCCACTGCTGTTCCTTTAGGAACGAGATCGCCTCGCCTTCTTCCTGGTCGGCGGTGACCAAGGGCGCCCCGGGTGCGTGCACTGTGACCGGGCCGAGTTCATGTAGGTCTTGCAGAACGGGGGCATCGACTTGCAGCGTCATGTTGTAGACACCGGGCTGGTCCACCTCCAGATCGACCCCGAAGATCCCGGGCCGCGACGGTCCGCCGCGGAACTCGAGGACCTGCCCGTCCTCCGAACGCAATACGACGACCGCTTCACCCACGGCGAGCGGCGAGAAGTCCGCCAGGTCGGTGACGTGGATCGCGGACCGGCCGCTCTCCCCCGCCACGAACACCGGGTACTCCATGAACAGCTCGGTCCGATCGGTCCAGTGCGTAACGGCCATCGTAGGACGCTCGTCCACCGCCCCGTGGTCGTCGTGCGGGTGATCGTGTCGGCCGCACGCCGGCATCAAGGCGACCAGGGCGGCGAGGAACAATAACAGGCGTGTGCGGTTCATGGCTTCACCTCGATTCCGATGGCGCGATCCCTCGCGATCTCTGCGCTCTTGGCTTCGTACCGGGCGGCGAGTACCCGCAACTCCATCGCCAACGACGTTCGGTGCGCGTCGAGCAACTCCAGGATTCCGCTTTCGCCCTCGTCGTAGGCGAGCTGAGCGATCTCTCGCAGCTCACCGGCACGCCGCTCGATCTCCTCCCCGTACCGTTGCGCGGCCTGTCGGGCCGCACGCTCCCGAGCCAGGGCGGCCTGCACCTCGGCGCGGATCTCGCGCTCCAGGATTTCGGCCTCAAGCTCGGCCCGCTGCCGGTCCGCGGTCGCCCGTACGACGGCAATCTGCCCGCGATCGAAGATCGGCAGCGGTACCGTCAATGAGGCGAGGAATCCCGTATCCGCAAAACCGAGCGCCTCGGTTCGCTTCCAGCCGGCGGTCAACGTCGGCTCCGGGAACCGTCGTCGGAGGGCGGCCCGTCGCTCCAGATCCTGTCGCTGCGCCTCAGCAAGGAGTGCGCTCAGATCGGCTCGCTGAGACAGCGCCCGCTCGACCGCTTCATTGGGGTCCGGAATCGGATCGGTCAATCCGAAGTCGCCTTCGAGCGCGGCGGTTTCAAACCGAAGGGCCGGATCGAAAAACGAGCCGAACCGCGATCGGGCTATCGAGAGCCCCGCCTCGGCCTCGGCCGTCGCGATCCAAATCTCGACCAGTTCCTGCTCTGCCCGAAGGAGGTCGTACCCCGAGCCCTCCCCCTCGTGCTCGCGCCGGTCCAGGATCTCGACGACGCGCTCGAGGAGCTTCGCGCCTCGTTGCAGCCGATCGAGAGCGTTCTCGCGGTACAGGACCTCGTAGAACGACACCCTTACGGCGTACCCATCGGCCTGGAGATTCCGTTCCGCCGCCAGGCCGGCGGCCGACGAGGCGGCTTCGGCGCGTTCTCGTAGCAACCCTCGGCGTCCGGTGATCGGCAGTTCCTGCTGGAACGTCAGGAATTCGTCACGAACGCCGGCGGCGTCCTCGACCTGGTAGGCAACGTTCGGGTTCGAAACCCGTCCGTCGACGCGCAGCTCCGCGCCAACCGATTGCACGATCAGCGGTACCGTTCGTGCCTGGGGGCTTTCCTCGAGAAACTGTCGAATCGCGTCCCCCTCGGTGACGGTCTCACTGGAGGCTAACGCGACCGAGGGGAGCATAAGAACGAAGACGAAGGCCACGCGGGCCCTCATGGACGACTCCATGGGCGGACTCCTCTCAGAACGGATCGGTGATGTCGGGAAGCGGAACCACACGCCGGACGGCGTGCTCGCGGAGGGTCAGGCGGGAGGCGCTCTCAGGCGAGGCAGGATCTTCTCCGGTGGATCCCTCGGTTGATTGGACCGAACGCCCGCAGTTCCCGACACGAGCAAGGGACATTCGATCGCGGGGCCGACGGGCACGATCGCAGGAAGGACGCGGACGATCGGGAACAAACGCATCGCCGACTGGCTCAGATATACGGCGTCACCCGAGTGGTGAGCGATATGGAGGCTGTCGGCGCGCGCGTCGGCATCATCGCGGCCAGTGAGCGAGTCGTCGCGCTCGTGGTCGCCGTGATGAGCGAGGTGCGCGTGATCGAGGTGCAGGCCCCGCGCCTCTTCGCGGTGGCCTGCCGCTCCATGCACGTGTGCCACGCCGGCCACGGAGCCGAACGCCCAGTAGAGGGCGCAGAGGCCTGTTATCAAGATCCTGCGCATTTGGGGATTCTATGCGGCGCGCGGGACGAACGGCAACCCCTGCCCGTCTTCGGCCTTCCGACTGACCCCGCGGCGCTCCGATCTCAGCAGCTGGTGGGACATCCCCCCGGCCTGCACGAGTGGTTGGTGGCGGATCAGTGCTTTATTGATTCGTTGCCCGCTCCGACCCACGAGTACAGCGTAGGAAGTACCACCAGGGTCAACAAAGTAGATGAGATCAGTCCTCCGATCACGACGGTGGCCAGCGGTCGCTGGACCTCGGCACCTGCCGATGTCGACAGTGCCATCGGGACGAAACCGAGGGAGGCCACGAGCGCCGTCATCAGGACCGGCCGGAGACGCTCCGAGGCGCCGAGCTCGACAGCCTCGCGAAGCTGGCGGCCCTCTCCCTGCAATCGGCGGATCGCCGAGACCATGACGACGCCGTTCAAGACCGCAACGCCGAACAGCGCGATGAACCCCACGCCGGCCGAAATCGAGAACGGAATCCCGCGAACCCACAGCGCGAGAACCCCGCCGACCGCGGCCAATGGGACACCGGTGAAGATCAGGAGCGCGGCGCGGACGGAGCCGAACGCGGCGTACAGCAGCGCGAAGATCGCGAACAAGGCGATCGGCACAACGACCAGGAGCCTCGTGCGGCCCCGCTCGAGCTGCTCGAACGCGCCTCCCCACTCGAGGTAGTAGCCGTCCGGCTTCTCGAGGTTCGCGTCGAGGGTCGCGCGCGCCTCGCGCACGAATGATTCCAGGTCCCGGCCGCGAACGTTGGCCTCGACGTTGAGGCGACGCTGACCGAACTCGCGGGAGATCTGCGCCGGTCCTTCCTCGACTCGGATCTCGGCGAGCTGAGCCAGCGGCACGGGATGCCCGTCCGGGTCCATTACGGGAAGATTGCGGATCGCGTCGAGATCCGCCTGGAGCGGAAGGGCGAACTTGACGACGATGTCGTACCGTCGCACTCCGTCCATCACGACTCCTACGACCCTTCCCGCCCGGATCGCCTCGACCGCGCCCAGGATGTCGTCCACCGGGATACCGTACCGGGCCGCCCGCGCGTGATCGAGTACGATGCGAAGCACAGGCAATCCCTGGACCTGATCGGCGCGGACATCGGCTGCGCCGGGAACCCGACGGAGCAATGCGGCGACTTCACGCCCGAGGCGCTCCAACACGTCGAGATCGTCACCGAACACGCTGACCGCCACGTCGGAGCGCACCCCGGAGATCAGCTCGTTGAACCGCATCTCGATCGGCTGGGTAAACGAAAACCCCATGCCGGGAACCCGTTCCTCGAGAGCTTCGGCCATCGCCGCGATCAGCTCCTCCTTGGTCCTCCCCGTGCTCCATTCCTTCTTCGGCTTCAGGTTGATGAAGACGTCGGACAGTTCGATCCCCATCACGTCTGTCGCGACTTCGGGCGAGCCGATCCGGGTCACGACGTGCTCGACCTCCGGGAACCCCAACAGCACACGTTCGACCTCGAGCCCGGCCTCGATCGAATGGGTCATGGAAGAACTCTGCAATCGCAGCGTTTGCACGACGACGTCGCCCTCGTCCAGGGTGGGCAAGAACTCGCCCCCCAGGGACAGGAACAACGCGCCGGCCCCGACGACGGCGAGCAGAGCGACCACCGCCACGAGTCCGCGCAACCGGAACGCCCACGACAGCGTGGGACTATAGAGCCGCCTCAGGAGCGCGATGATACGGGTCTCCCGCTCGGCGATCCCCTTGCGGAAGGCGAAGCTCGCCAGGACCGGCATCACGGTAAACGACAGCAGCAACGAGCCCGCCAGCGCGAATACGACGGTCCACGCCATCGGCCGGAACATCCGACCTTCTGTACCGGTCAGCGTCAAGATCGGGAGATACACGATGATGATGATGGTGACGGCGAAGGTCACGGGGCGACCGACCTCGACGGCCGCGAGGCGAACGGTTTCGAGAACCGAGGCTTCCTCCTTGCGGCGTCCGCCCAGTCGGCGGACGATGTTCTCGATCATTACCACCGAGCCGTCGACGATCAGTCCGAAGTCGATCGCACCTAGGCTCATCAAGTTTCCGGAGATTCCGCCGACGAGCATCCCGCAGAACGCGAAAAGCATGGAGAGCGGAATCGCCGCCGCGACGATCAGTCCGCCGCGCAGGTTTCCGAGCAACAGGAGGAGAACGACGACGACGAGGAGACCGCCCTCGGTGAGGTTGGTGATGACGGTTCGGATCGACCGCCGGACGAGTTCCGTCCGGTCGTAGTAGGGTCGGATCGTCACGCCGGGAGGCAGATCCTTCTGGATTTCGGAGAGGCGCTCCTTCACCCGTCGCGTGACGTCGAGCGCGTTCTCGCCGGCGAGCATCTGCACGAGCCCGATGACGGTTTCGCCCGCGCCGTCACGGGTGGCCGCTCCCCGTCGCGGCATCGCCCCCTCGATTACACGAGCCACCTCGCGGACGCGGATCGGCGTCCCCTCGCGGACCGCGACGACGACCTCCTCCAGATCCTGGATGGAGCCGATCAGACCCTCCCCCCGGATCAGCAGTTGCTCGCGACCGCGCTCGAGGTAGGCGCTTCCGGCCATGGCGTTGTTCTTCTCGACGGCCTCGAAGACTTCGGCGAGCGCGATGCCGTGCGCGACGAGCTTTTCTGGAAACACCTCGGCCTGGAACTGCTTGGCCAGTCCGCCCCACGCGTTGACCTCAACCACCCCCGGCACCTGTCGCAGGCGGAAGGCGATCTGCCAGTCCAGCACGGTCCGCAGCTCCATCGGTGAGTGGTCGTCCGATTCGACGGTGAAGTGGAAGATCTCGCCCAGCCCGGTGATCGGCGGGATCATCTCCGGGCTGCCGAAGCCGGGCGGGATCTTCTCGCGGGCCTCGGGGAGCCGCTCCTGCACGAGTTGCCGCGCGAAGAACAGCGGCGTTCCGTCCTCGAACACCACCGTCACCGACGAGATGCCGTAGCGCGAAATCGATCGCAGTTCGGTGACGTCGGGCAAACCGCTCATGGCCACCTCGACCGGATAGGTCAGGTACTGCTCGACCTCGACCGGCCCGAGCGCCGGCGACGAGGTCACGATCTGCACCTGGACGTTGGTCACGTCCGGTACGGCGTCGATCGGCAGCCGGTTCATCGCAAACAGCCCGCCCGCGACGAGAATGGCCACCAGAAGCAGGACGAACAGTCGGTTCGCCAGAGCCCATTCGATCAGTCGGGTGGCCATCAGTGGTGGTGCTCCTCGAGGCCGCCCTTGAGCGCCTCCGACTTCAGCGTGAACACGCCGGTAACCGCGATCGGCTCGCCCTCGGTCAACCCGGATCGGATCTCGACCCAGTCTCCGCCGGTCTCACCGAGAACCACCGGCCTCACCTCGAACACGCGCTCGGCCGATTGCACGAACACGACGTCCCGACCCTCGACGCTGGTCACCGCCGTCGTCGGGACCGCCAGACGAGAGGCTGCGGCGTCATTGCCGGTCCGCCCCTCGATGCTCGCGTACACGAACATCCCGGGTTTCAATTCGCCGTCCGGATTGTCGATGACGGCTCTGGCGCTGACGGTCCGGCTGTGCGGATCGAGGACCTGGCCGACGAAGTCGATCGTTCCACGGAAGCGGTCCTCCGGGGGGGACTCACAGGTCAGCGTGACTGCCGCTCCTTCCGTGATCGACGGAAGGTCCTTCTCGAACACCTGAAGAAACAGCCACACCGACTCTAGTTTGGCGACCGTGAACAGTTCGGCGTCTGCCGACACGACCCGCCCGGGCACCGCCTTCCGCTCGGTCACACGGCCATCGATCGATGCCCGCACGGGATACACATGCCCTGTGTCGTTGCCGTCCTTCGAGAGCGCTTCGACGTCGCCCTGCGATAGACCCAGAATGTGCAGCTTCTGCTCCGCGGTCTGTAAATCCGCCTGCGCAGCGCGCCAGTCGGCCTCCCGACGAAGCAACTCGCCGCGGCTGATGGCCTGGCCCTGCAGCAACAGCTCGGCACGCTCGTACTCGGCGTTGCGCAGTCGCGACATGCTCACTGCCCGGCGGTACTCGGCCTGCGTGGCGCCCAACTCGGGACTGTCGATCCACGCCAGTACCTGTCCCGCGGAGACCCGTTGGCCGTAGTCGGCGACGACTTTCGTGATCCGGCCCCCAATGCGAGCCGTCGCGATCGCCATCCGCCGTTCGTCGTAGGACAGCGTTCCGGTGACCCGGATGGTAGGCACCAGGACCCGGGGCAAGACCGGGGCGACGGTGATCCCGGCGGCTTCGTACCCCTCGACGGAAAGGGACACTCGGTCGGTCTGTTCGTGGTCCTCCGCGTCAGTCGGTTGGTGTTCTTCAGGACCGTGCGAGCACGCGACCACGAGCGCGACGCACGCGACGATCACGAGCAGCCTGCTATCGAGCTTCATCGGTGTTCTCCAGTTCCACGGGGCCGGCGATCAACCGCTCGATCTCGGCCCGTGCGAGGGCCAGTGCGGCCCAGGCTTCCACCTCGGCGAGGCTCACGCCCAGGTACGATCGCTGGGCGTCCAAAACGTCGAGAAGCGACGCCTCGCCGTTCTCGAAGCTGAAGGTGGCAATATCGAGCGACTGCTTGGCGGTCGCCGTCCATCCTTCCTGGTGGAGCCGGATCGCGGACATCGCGCGCCGGTACATCGCACTCACCTGCCCGAGCGCGGTCTCCAGTTCCAGGGTCAATGCGCGGGCGTCCGCTGTCACACGAACATGCGCCGCAGACGCGGCGGCGATCTCCCCGCGATTGCGATTCCAGAGCGGGATCGTCAGCCCAACACCCACGCTCGTCGCCTTCCGATCCAACTCGGTCTCGTGGCCCGCAAACACGGCGAACCGAGGAAAGACCTCCTTCTTAGCGACGCCCGTCCGCGCCTGGGCTTCCTCGACCGCGATAGCGGCTCGCACCCGAACAGGACT
>Ga0255055_10002986_pt1 | contig 11576 bp, 14 predicted proteins | sample JV7_2_27_MG_FD_188633 | JGI IMG/M metagenome (GOLD analysis project Ga0255055, IMG submission 188633) | Seawater microbial communities from Jervis Inlet, British Columbia, Canada - JV7_2_27 | ecosystem: Environmental > Aquatic > Marine > Inlet | place: Canada: British Columbia | collected... | reverse complement strand
CAACACAGGCGCTAGCTTCGCTTTCGCTCAGGTCGAGCGCCGCATCGTAGGGCGGCTCTACGGCGGGGTGAGCTATGTCTACACAAGATTCCGTAACACCAGCGAGCTGGCTCCCGATACCACCATCACCACGACCCTCAACGGGTTGGGGCTCTCGGCATCGATGGACACACGGCCCAACGTCTACTACCCGAGAACAGGCTTCTTCACGAACGTCAAGTACTTCGGTTACCCCGAAGCGTTCGGCAACGACGTCGAATCCAACACCGTCGATCTCGACTACAACCACTACTGGTCACTGAGAGATCGGACGGATGTCATTGCTGTCCGAGCGTTCGCTGGGCTGGGGATCGGTGACCTGGCTTCAACCAGCAGTACGTCGTCGGGCGGCGGAGCGACCTCCGCGGCTACACCCAGGGGGCATATCGCGGCAATTACCTCGTGGCAGTGCAGGCCGAGTACCGTTGGAACGTCTGGAGGCGGCTTGGTGTGGTCGGCTTTGGCGGTGTCGCAACGGTGTTTGAAGCGATCAACGAATCGGACAACGGGAAGTTGCTCCCGGGTGTTGGCGCCGGCTTTCGGTTCACGGCGTTCCCGGACAACCACATGAACGTGGGGCTCGACGCCGCCGTGGGCGACGGGGACTGGGGCATCTACTTCCGGATTGGGGAGGCCTTCTAGGGGGCTGTCGGCGGGCCGAGTAGGAGTCGGGCGGAGTCCTATGCGTAGCTGACCACCGTCAGCTGTGGGATGCGCTGAAAGTGGCGCGTGTTCCGGGTGACCAGCGGGCGCCCGAACGCCAGTGCCGTCGCACCAATCCAGAGATCGTTCGCTCCGATGAGAAGTCCGTTGGCCTTCAGGTAGCGGTACGTCTGCCCGTACGCCCAGCAGACATCCGAGGTGCAGGGCAGAACCTCGAACGAAGCGAGGAAGCCCTGCCAACGTTCCCTCACTGCCAGCCGCGTGCCGGCCGCCAGTTCGCCCGCAGTCGTGAATGTGATCGCGAGGAGCTCATCCGGATGGATCTCGAGGAAGTCCTGTGCCGGCCCGTGCTCTCCTCGCTGAAGCTCCCGCTCGAGGTCGATGAGGAACGTCGTCTCCAGGATCAAGCCGGCGGCCATTTGTCGTCTGCCGGACGGTCGCTTGATTTCAGCTCCTCGATGTCCTCGAGTTCCGCTGGCTCGTAGACGGGGCCACGTTCCCGGACCCGATCCAGGTATTCTCTCGCGGTGGTCCGATGGTGCGGCCACTCCGCGCGCATCACCACATCGCTGAAGGATTCCCCGGGATGCAGCCGTGCCCGAACCAGACGCTCGTAGGCCTCGAGCTTGAGCGATATCGTCTTGGTTGCCATGCATGTATCATGCATGGTCTGTGTTGGAGGCGCAACCGGGGCGTCAAGACCACTGCTTGCGCAAAGTATGAGTTCATCATACTATATCATACCATGCAGAGTCGAATCACCATCACGATCCCGGAAGAGCTCGTGGAGGCCGCCGATGCAAAGGCCCGCAGCCTGGACCGCTCCAGAAGCTGGGTCTTGGTCGAGGCGCTGCGGCTATTCCTGGAGAGACCGGCCCGGCCAAGTCGTGTGCGCGAGCCCGCGGCCCCACCGTATGCAGACACCCCCGGGCCGACCGCGGGAACCGCTACTCCGGTTGATGTCGCTGCTGAAGTCGCTGCCTCCCGCTTGCGTCGTCTACGCAGCGAGCTCGCGCTTCCCCCGCTCGAACGACTCCGACGCGCAGAGCAACTCGCGCGACTCGGCCAGATTTCGAATCTGCCCCGAACCGGTGCACAGGTCGTCGGATTCGACACCTACGAGGACTACTACGAGTGGAAGAAGAGCAGACTGATCCGCCTGTGAAGCCGACAGCGTTGGCAACTCGCGTCTGCGCGACGCTCAACGAGCACGGAGCCAAGTACCTCGTGATCGGTGGGATCGCTTGCGTCCTGCACGGCTACGTACGTGCAACGACTGACGTGGACATCCTCATCGAGCGATCACTCGAGAACGCGCGGCGCGTACTCGATGCCTTGGGGGCGATCGGGTGGGGCTTTGCTCAGGAGTGGCGTGCCGAGGAAGTTCTGGCTCGTCCGATTACGGTCATCGGGGACGATCCGCAGGTCGACATCTTCACAGTCGCATGGAGCGTCAAATACGACGGCGCCGTAGCACGCGCAACAACCGTCACCGTCGAGGGAGTGGATATCCCGCTCATTGGGATCGACGACCTCATCGAAACCAAGCGCACTGGGCGCCCGCTGGACACCGCCGACATCGAGACCCTCGAGGAGATCCGACGCCTCCGCGGCGGCGGATGATGTAAGCCTCTAGCCTTGCCGGTGGCGGTGGACGACCGTATTATATCACTAACGATACTTCAATAGTGATATATCATGTCCCTCCGCTATGCTCTCCTCGGCTTCCTGCGCCTCGCCCCGATGACCGGATACGAACTCAAGAAGAACCTCGACCGGTCCACACAGTCCTTCTGGCATGCTGGGCTGAACCAGATCTACCCGGCCCTCAAGTCGCTCGAGGCGGACGGTCTCGTCGCTTCGAAGCCGGAGCCACAGGACGGGAAGCCCGATCGTAAGCTCTACCGCCTCACCGCCCATGGAGATACCGAGCTGCTCGACTGGCTAACCGTGCCCGAGCGCGACCTGTCGCCCGGGAAGAACCCCGCCCTGCTCAAGCTGTTCTTCGCCGGCTATTTAGGACGAGACAGGATTCTGCTCCAACTCCGCACCCAACTCGACCTTCACCAAGCCGAGCTGGACCGGTATCGCGATGAAGTGCGCCCGATCATCGCCGACATCGTCGCCCGGACCGGGCTAGCACGCGAAGGAAAGATGTGGGAGCTGGTTCGCCGGCTCGGCGAGCGCCACGAAACGGCGTGGGTCGAGTGGCTGGAGGAGGCAATCACAGCAGTTGAGGCCCTCGAATGAGAACGCTGCGCCAATCCATCGAAGGCATGCCACTCGTCTTCGATCGGGAAGCTGCGGGCGACTTGGAAGTGGTGCTCGAGTTCGACGTCTCAGGTAACGAGCTAGGCAGGTACTACCTGGAGATCAGCAAGCAGCATTGCACCTTCCACGTGGGACCGGCCCAGGATCCCACCCTCACCATCACGACGCCATCAGATGTGTGGCTCCAAATCTCGAGCGGAGAGTTGTCCGGCCGCGACGCATTGCTCGACGGACTCTACAGCGTCAGCGGCGATGCGAGCCTGCTGCTCAGAATGGATGAGATCTTCCCTCCCCAGGCCGAGTTCTCCCTCGCCTCCTCCGCTCGCCCCAGGGGCCCCGTGCACCTCGCCGGGATGCACTGGCTCGGCGTGGCGTTCGTACCGTGGATCCTGACGTGGGTTGGCTTCGCTCCTGCGCTCGCGCTGACTGTTGCCCTGACCATCGTCTGCTATCGCGCGGCGGTGCGGGAGGTGACCTGGTTCGAGACGGCGACGTTGGGAAGCCTCGTTGGCCTCCTGGTCGCAGCACGCATTGCGCCGGCCTGGGCCGGCCATTGGAGTGCGGCCATCGGCACCGCCGTGCTCGGGGTCGTGTGGTTTGCGCCCACGGCGGTGCGCGCTCCAGCGTTGTCGGCGGCGTACTCCAAATGGAAGTACGTCGAGGCCCTTTGGACAAACAGCACCTTCCTCCACGTGAATGCCGTCATCTCCATCGCCTGGGGCTGGTGCTTTGCGGCACAGGCGTGGCTGGACGTCTCCGCCGTCCTCGTACCGAGTGCTGCGACACCGTTCACCGCAGCTCGCTGGCTCGTGGTGCTGCCGGCCATCGTCATCACCGCTCGCCTGCCCCGAGATGCCGAACGACGTCGCATCGCCGATATCGACCGAGCTCGCATGCGGTTCCAGTTCCTCTCGGTGATCGGAATCGGCGTGGCGCTCGCCGCAACGGCCGTCACTGGAATGCTGACATGAAGGTTCTAGCGATCAACGGATCTCCCCGCGCACAGAACAGCGGGACGTTCCGTCTCCTGGAGGCGTTGCTTGGGGGAATGGAGGAGGCAGGAGCTACCACCGAGCTACTGCACGCGAAGAAGCTCAACATGGAGCCCTGCAACGGGTGCTATCAGTGCTGGGTGCGGACGCCAGGCGTCTGCGTGCATCACGATGACATGACAGGGGTCATCGAGACGTACAACGCCTCGGATTTCGTGATATTCGGAACACCCGTGTACCACTGCTCGATGACAGGCATCATGAAGACGTTTCTCGATCGCCTGCTGCCGCGCTACGAACCATGGCTGATTCCTCATCCGGACGTGCCGGGCATGACCGGTCATCCACCGCGTTGGTCCGGACCGGACCGCATGGTTCTCGTCTCGACCTGTGGATTCCCTGAGTTCGAGACATTCGACGCCCTGCGCGCCACCTTTCGACAGATCGCTCGGCTCCACGGCATGCGTTACGTGGGAGAAGTACTGCGGACCTTTGGTGAGCCGCTCGCCAACGCTCGGCTCACCCCACTGTTCTCGTCGTACCTCGCTGCCGTCCGACGAGCTGGACAACACCTCATCGAGTCAGACGGTATTCCCGCCGAACTTCAGGCCGAACTCCGCCACGACCTCTTCCCGGGTGGCAAAGAACGGCTGTACGAGTTGGCGAACGAGCACTGGTCGCGCTTGCGGCGTTAGTCGTTTCGCCCTACCGCATGGTTGACGCTGCCGCGTCGATCGCCTCTCCCAACTCCTCATAGGCCGTCGGATCCACCTGGCGGAACGGCGCTGCTACGTAGGTGATCTTCCCCTCTGGATCGATCACATATGCCGTACGATTGTCCAGCGGTCCACTGTCCCGTTCGACATATGCGCCGTACAACTTGCCGACCTTGGCGCCCTCGTCACTGCCGAACAGGAAGGGATAGCTCTCGTCGTGCGCCCAGGACGCCAGCTCCTCGGCAGGATCGGTGCTGATCCCGATCAACACCACGTTGTCACCGTTGTTGAACACTTGCGCGTACTGATCACGGTACGCGTTCATTTGGACCGTTCAGCCACCGCTCCTTGCCCTATAGAAGAAGGCGATCACTACCGTCTTGCCGCGGAAGTCGCTCAGCTTGATGGGCTTGTCCAGCACGCCTGACTGCTTCCCTCCGGGAATCTCGAAGTCCGCCGCCACGGTGCCGACGGCCAACGGGACGGGAGCATCCTGCGCTGAGAGGCCCGTTGCTAAGGCCAGGGCAAGAGGGAGGGAGAAGAGGGTCTTCTTCATGGGAGGCCTTCCTTCGGAATATTCAATATTCAAACGCATTCTTATCTCAATAGTTCCTTGATCTCCCGCCGCGCCGACAGCTCCGCATCGATCTTGTCGCCGATCTCGCGGGCGCGTTCGAGGTCGAGGGTCAGGTCTTCCATGGTTCCCACACCCGCCTGGACCTTGAGCAGGCCGAGCCGGACGTTCTCGAGTGCCGCAACCGCGGTCTCCAGCTGCTCACCGGCGTCACCCCGGGCGCGCAGGCGCTCGGCGTCACGCTCGAGACGGCCGATGACCTCGGGAACCTCGGGCATGCGACGGCGGATTTCACTGGGCAGATGCGCAAAGAGATCGTTGGCCGCCCGTCCCAACACGATCTCGGTGGCGTCGGTCGACGGCAGCGCCCGGCGCTTGGGCTTCTTCATGCCCGTACCGGCCACCTTGAAGAAGAAGCGGCCCGGCTTGCCCGCCCACAGCCGATTCCACAGTCCGTTGACCCGCCGCATGAACTTCCCGGAGCCGGCCGCCTCGGCTTCCTCCTCCAGCGCCGACGCCTCGGCAAGGAGTGCAGCGCGAATATCGTCGAACGAGTAGCCCATGTTGAGTAGCCGCCGGGCACCGGCAATCAGCTGCACGAGGAGCGCGATCATGATGAAGTTCGCGAACCCGTTGAAATTCTGCGCGTTCTGCCCGATCGCCACTGCGGTGAGGAACACTGCGGTCGAGACTTCAGCGTTCCGCAGGAACCCCCGGATGAGCGGTGGCGCCCTCAGTTCCCGCCCGCGCATCTCCCCGATGGCCCCCGCCAACGCTTCCCCACTCTCATAGCGGCCCTCCGGCAACTTCGCCAGACAGCGACCGACGACCTCCGAGAGCTTGGCAGGGACAGTGGACCGGAACTTGGTCACGGCCGGTGCGGGTTCCGCCACGTGCTTGGCGAGGAGCGCGGGAACGTTCTTCGCCTCGAACGGTGCACGTCCCGTGAGCGCGAAGAAGGCCGTAGCCCCCAACGAGTAGAGATCGCTCTGAGGTCCGGTGGGCTCACCCGCCGCCTGCTCGGGACTCATGTAGCGGGCGGTGCCGACCACGTGACCCACGTCATCGGGCTCATCCTGGTCCTGCACGCGCGCGATGCCGAAATCGGCGACCAGTGCGCGGCCCGACGCCTGGTCGAGCATGATGTTTTCGGGCTTGATGTCGCGGTGGATTACCCCACGCTGGTGCGCATACGACAGCGCCCACGCGACCTCCTGAACCAGACGCATCACCTCACGCGGCGCGAGCGGTCCGTTTCGGTCGACCCTGTCGCGCAACGTTTCCCCATCCACGTACCCCATCACGAAGAACACCAACTCCCCGTGCTCTTCGACGGAGTGAATGGGGATGATGTTGGGGTGAGACAAGCCGGCGGCCATGCGCGCCTCACGCAGAAACCGCTCGCGGCGTCCGGCATCTGCCAACACAGGGGGGAGTAGCTTTATCGCAACCAAGCGGTCGAGTGCCACGTCGCGCGCAAGCAGCACGATCCCCATGCCACCCCGCCCCAACTCCCGCTCGAGGGAATACCGACCCTTGACCGCCTCCTGAAGGCTCAGGAACTCAGGACTCAGCAGGTTACGACTGTCGAGCAAGTTCTTGGGCACATGCTCAGCCATCGAACAACTCCCTGATGTCGTCGTCCTGTTTCATGGTGTCGGTATCGGGCTTCCTGCTCCGGTCGAGCACGATGCTCTCCAAACGGGCAATCAGCCCTTTCAGTTTCTCGAACCGCCGCTTCATCTGCCGGCGATGCAGCCATCTGAGACCACCCCAGCCGGAGAAGAACGCGCTCAGGCTCACGGCACCGCCGATGACTGCCCCGGCAAGGTCCGACCCACCGGCGCCCGTGACAATCGCGCCGGTGATCCCAAGCAGCACGGCGGAACCGACACCCAGGGGGACGAAGACCACCCCCTGGGGTGTGGGCTCATCATCCAGGATGCGAATCCGCGTACTCGAATGTTGCGGGGTGACGAACACATGGGCCCTTCGGCTGGTCCCCCTCGGGCTCGAAGCCCAGGCAAACGAGTCATCGAGGGTCGCCTCGAGCTGTCCCATGTCGCCGAGGGTTTCACGAAGCTCATCGAGCAGCGGCGCGTAGTCTGCCTTCACGATCGGGACATCCGCGACCCTCTGGAGGTGAAGTGTGGAACGCACACCCAGAACGCCTCCGGGCACCAGCCCCTCCTCGTGCACTTCGAGCCCCCGCGCTGCCTGCTCCACGAGTTCCGGCCGGATACCTGCTTCCGCCGCAACACGCTGGACACCACCAATGGATAGCGCGTACGCATCTCCCTGTGTCGGTTTGCCCGCCTCCAGCTCGGCTGCACGCTCGATGATCTGCTTAGCCTCGCCCTCACGGTACATCGGCCTGCCCGTGAGGCTGCTCTCCACATCGAACGCGAACTCGGTCGGCGTTTCGTAGCGGAGTGACGGACGCATGGCCAACGCCTTGACCAACACTCGCTCCAGCCCGCCGGGGAGATTGTCGAGCTGTGCCCGGTTGTCGGGCGACGCTTCCGCGAACCGGCCGAGCTTGACCGATTCTGCCTCGAGCCACATGCCCGGTGTCTCGCCCATCAGCATCTCGTACAGCACGCACGCGAGACCGTACACATCGGTCGTCGCATCGAGGTCAGTGCGCCCTGCCGCCTGCTCGGGGCTCATGTATCCGGGCGTGCCCAGTGGAAAGCCGGAGCGCGTGAGCTGCTCACCGCCAGCCGTGATTACGGCTTTTGCGATCCCGAAGTCCGTCACCACCGCGTGTCCCTCTGAGAACAAGATGTTCTCCGGCTTCACGTCGCGGTGCACCAGTCCCTGCCGATGCGCATAGCTCAGTGCGTCCGCCACCTCTTTGACGATGGGGAGTGCTTCCCTCGGCTCCAACCGCAGGCGCCGAAGCAGCAGTTCACGCACGGACTCGCCGGCCACGAGGGGCATGACATAGAAAAGGAACTCGACCGCATGACCACCCGACCGGCCAACCGCCGTGCCTGAGTCGATCAGGGTCAGGATGTTGGGGTGCGTGAGGCCCGCAGCGATCTCGATCTCCTTCAAGAACCGCTCGGTGCCGATCGCTGCGGCCAGCTCGGGCCGCAGGACCTTTACCGCCACCGAGCGCCCGTGCTTGATGTCGCGAGCACGGTACACGGTGGCCATGCCACCCTGACCGATCACGCATTCCAGCGCGTATCGGTCGGCGAGGGCGGCCGTAAGGGATTCAGGGACGTCGGGCATAGGACGAATAGTAGGCGGCAGAGAGGCAGAGCGGCAGGAGGGGCGATGAGGGGCGATGGGAGGGCGATGGCGCGTGCGGACCGGGCCGGAACCTCCCGGAGCCAACTCAAGGAAGCCACCGAACCGCTCCAGAATGAGCCGTTTCCCTGGCGGTCTGCGCTTATACCCGATAGACTTGTTCGGTATTCATCCCGGGGACCTCCCGCCCACGATGACCATGATTTCTCGGCACCCCGAGGTGCCACCAGAGGCGCTTGCGGGCGCCATGGCTGCTGCCAAGGCAAGCTACGAGCGCTGTTGCGCGGATCCGGAGTTCTTTCCCGGCTTCTACCGCACATTCTTCAGGAACTGCCCCGAAATCGAGCAGATGTTTGCCAAGACCGATTTCGAGCGGCAGCACCAGCTGCTCAAGCACGCGATCGGGCTCCTCCTGATCTTCCCGAACCAGGATCTTTCGGAGCCCACGATCCTGACCCGTGTTTCGGAGCGCCACAGTCAGAGCGAGCTGGACATCGATCCCGCGCTGTACCCGAAGTTCGTCGACTCCTTGATCGAGAGAGTGCAGCAGCACGACCCGGAGTTCACGACCGAGACGGAGGAGGCGTGGCGTCAGGCCGTCTCGAAGGGCGTCGCCTACATGCAGGCGCAGTACCGGGGGCCCGCACCGTCTGCGGGATGACGAGGTCCACTTGAGCACCTGCAGCAACTGCGGCACCCAAGTCACCGTGGGATCCCGATACTGCGCGACCTGCGGTTCGGCGGTCACCGTAGAGCAGAACAGCGCGCCGACGCAGCAGATCCGCCGCCCCAGCGCCGAGTCGATCGCTACTGGGGAGCAGCGCCTGCTCGAGACCCTACGCTCGGTGACGCTGGGAGAGTACGAGGTCGTATGCGAGTTGGGCCGTGGAGGCATGGCCGTGGTCTTCCTCGCACACGACATCTCGCTCGACCGGAAGGTGGCCATTAAGGTCATGGCCCCGGCGCTCATGCTCATGGATAGCGGCATTCAGGCACGGTTCAAGCGCGAGGCTCGTACGGCCGCATCGCTCAGCCACCCCAACATCATTCCGGTCTACGCGGTCAAGGACAGCCAGGACATCGTGTACTTCATCATGAAGTACGTGAGTGGCCGCTCCCTCGAGTCCGTGATCAAGGAAATCGGCCCGTTTCCCGTCCCGATGGTGCAGACGATCCTCTCGCAGGTGGGGAGCGCACTCGGCTACGCGCACCGGAACGGTGTCGTCCACCGCGACATGAAGCCGGGCAATATCATGCTGGACGAGGAGGGCTGGGTGGTCGTCATGGACTTCGGAATCGCCAAGGTCGCCCAAGCCGAGGCCCTGACGATGACAGGTGGCGTGGTGGGCACACCGTCGTACATGAGTCCCGAACAGTGTGCCGGCCGGGAAGTCGAGGGAGCCTCCGACCAATACTCGCTTGGTGTGGTGGCGTACGAGATGATCACTGGACGGCAGCCCTTCGCGGGCGGCACGATGATGAACCTCATGTACGACCACTGCAACACCCCACCTCCATCGATTGCGGACATCAGGCCCGACTGCCCTCCTGAACTCGCATCCGCTGTTATGCGCATGCTGGACAAGGAACCGGAGAATCGTTGGCCCAGCGTCGAGGATGCCGTGGCCGCGATCGGAACCGTGACCGACAGCCAAAGCGGCACCGTCCGGGTGCAGATGCTCACGCTGGCCCAAGCCGGATCGGCGGCTGAGCTGCTCGAGAAGTTCCGCACACCGGGCAGCCCAATTCCGCCCAGTGCGGCAGCGAGCCCCCCCCCATCTTCTTCACCGGCGGTCGCCAAACGGCCTGAGACGACACCCGAAGCCGTCGGTGCCGGCGCGTCGAGCGGGTCGCATTGGTTGCCGAAGGGGCTATGGGCCATACCGGTACTCGCTGTCGTGACAGCGGGAGCATGGTTCGGCTTCGCGCGCGGGACGACGACTGAACAGCAGCCGGCATCCGAGCCCGCGAGCCCGCCGACCGTGTCGGCACCGACGGTCGCACGGCTGGAGGTCGAACCGCTCACTGCGTCCATCGCGGTCGGTCAGCGTGTGGAACTCACCGCCACGCCGCATGACGATGCTGCCGGCGTGGTCGCCAACGCGCCGGTCGTGTGGGAATCGGGGGACATCGCACTCGCCACGGTGTCACCGGCCGGCGTCGTATACGGTGTGGCTGCGGGTGTCACACAGATCACTGCGCGGAGTGGTGGAGGCTCGGCCGCAATCACGGTCACAGTCTCGGCACCTGCCCGACAGCCGGCGACCGACCAGCCCTCGCGGGTCGTATCGAACACGCCCGATGTTCCCACGAACGACGAGTTGCCAACGAGTTTGAGCACGGGTGAAGATCGGTCGAGTGCGGAAGAGGAACCCGCCACGCCGACCCCTGTCTCCTCCGTCTCTGCCGACAGCTCGGTGAGCGCCGTTGCACCTGGAAGTGCCACAATCACCGCGACGAGCGACACGGCGTCCGTCGCGGCTCGCGCTACGGTCGAAGAACCTGCGCCAGCTCAGCCGGTCGATCCACGGCCCGAGATCGAGAGCGTCCTCGAGCGATATCGTCGAGCGATCGAGTCGCACGATCTCGACCGACTGAAACAGGCGTACCCGGGTATGACATCAGATCAGGAGCGGGCCTGGCGTGACTTCTTTGGAAGCGCGACGAACCTCGCGGCCACGTTCCGGATTCTCACCCTCGACACGTCTGACAACACGGCGCGCGCCCGCGTGGAGGCGGTCTACGAGTACCGAGCCGGGCGCGACCAGACGCAGACCTTCGAGTTTACTGCCACGCTCGAGCGGAGTGGAGCTGGCTGGCGACTGACGTCAGTCGAGTAGCCAGCGACGCCGTTTCCACAACACAGAACGAGCTATCGGTCCCTTCTGGAGGACACATGAAGCGTTGTCTTGCCTTACTTGCGTTTTTGATGGTCGTTGCGGGTCCGATGCACGCTCAGGGTCTTCGCGGCAAGCTCGACGAGTTGTTCATCTTCGGGACCGGTGAGGATCCACTGTTCTTGGGAGGAACCGCCAATCCCGACAACCCGACATCGGTCCAAGC
>Ga0255055_10002985_pt1 | contig 11576 bp, 10 predicted proteins | sample JV7_2_27_MG_FD_188633 | JGI IMG/M metagenome (GOLD analysis project Ga0255055, IMG submission 188633) | Seawater microbial communities from Jervis Inlet, British Columbia, Canada - JV7_2_27 | ecosystem: Environmental > Aquatic > Marine > Inlet | place: Canada: British Columbia | collected... | reverse complement strand
AGCCTATACCTCCGGCATGGTGACCAAATACCTGGGGATATCTCCCTGGCTGGGCATTTTGATTGGCGGATTGATGGCCGCGCTGGTGGGTGTCCTCATCGGTCTGCCGTGTATGAAATTAAAAGGGGCCTATATCGCTTTAATTACCTTTGCGCTGCACCTGGTTGTGGCGCCGATGATAAAAGTGGCCGATCCATTGGGCACCGGCGGCAGTACCGGGCTGATGTCCATTCCAAAATTAAGCATAGGCGCATATACATTTTCCCGTACCGATCTGATTCCGTGGTATTATACCGCTCTGGTTATATCCTTTTTGGTACTTCTTGTAGTCTATAAAACCATTTTTTCATCGGTCGGCTTAGGATTCATCGGCCTGCGTGATTCCGAGGACTTTGCCATAACCCTGGGGATAAACGAATACAAGTATAAACTGATGGTATTTGGTCTTTCGGCCTTTTTGACCGGAATCATGGGCGGGTTTTATGCCCATTATGCCGGCATCATATCTCCCCGATTATTGGGTCTTGATATCTTTCTTTTGGTCATGCTCATGATGATCATCGGGGGCATGGGTATATTTCCGGGCGCTTTTTTAGGCGGTTTTATTATTCTCTTCTTAAATGAGTTTTTACGTCCGTTAGCAGCCTATCGTTTCCTGATTTTTGGTGCGATTGTGATTGTGGCAATTAAACTCATGCCGGAAGGGATCCTGGGCAATCTCGACTTTTTCAAAAAGCGAATGGGAAAGCGTTTTCAAAGCAGAACGGCTGAAGTGGAATCGACCAAAGGCCAAAATTTTTAAATAATTACGGAAAGCAAAGTTTGCGTATTATTTCACCTTTTAAAACGTTTACAAAACAGGAGTAGATCTATGAACCATCAATCAAAGAATGAAATTTTGAATGAACAGAGGAACCGATTTGTATCTGAAGGGGTTGCCAGTGTCACGCCCTTATATGTCGAATCCGCCAAGGGAGCGATCATAAAGGATGTTGACGGCAGAGAATACATCGATTTTGCTGGTGGCATTGCGGTCATGAACATCGGGCACAGTCATCCAAAGGTGGTCGCGGCCATAAAGGATCAGGCCGAAAAATTCACGCATACCTGCTTTATGGTCAATCCATATGAATCGGTGGTAACGCTGGCAGAAAAGCTTTGTCTGCTGACGCCGGGCAATTTTGCCAAAAAAGCGGTTTTCCTGAACTGTGGTGCGGAAGCGGTTGAAAATGCGGTTAAGATTGCCCGTTATTATACCAAAAGACCCGCAATTGTCGTTTTTGAAAATGCGTATCACGGCCGCACGCTTCTGACCATGACGATGACCAGTAAAGTCAAGCCCTATAAATTCGGGTTTGGTCCTTTTGCACCAGAGGTGTACCGCATGCCTTTCGGCGATGCTGTGGGACCCGAAAAGATTCATGATTTTTTCATTCAACATGTCAATCCTGAAGCGGTGGCGGCGGTTGTTGCTGAACCGGTTCAAGGTGAAGGTGGCTTCATTGCGCCGCCGCCAGGCTATTTTCAGGAGTTAGCCAAGATCTGTCATGACAATGGCATTCTTTTCGTGGCGGATGAAATTCAGAGCGGTATGGGTCGAACCGGAAAGATGTTTGCCATTGAGCACTGGGATGTTGAACCGGACCTGATTGTGGTAGCAAAGAGCCTGGCTGCCGGCATGCCGCTGGCTGCCGTCATCGGTAAACAGGAGATCATGGACTCCATCCATCCCTGGGGTTTGGGCGGAACTTACGGTGGAAATCCTGTGGCATGTCGTGCCGCACTGGCTGTGCTGGAGGTTTTCGAGGAAGAAGGTCTGGTTCAAAAAGCAGCGGTCTTGGGGCAAAAACTGAAAGAGCGCTTTGAAAAGTGGCAGCAACAATTCGCGATGATCGGAGAAATCAGAGGTCTGGGTGCCATGTTGGGTTTGGAATTGGTCAAGGGAGACAATCGGGAACCCGCCGCGGAAGAAGCCAAAAAACTGGTGAATTTCTGCTACGAAAAAGGGTTGGTGATCCTCACCTGCGGCAGTTACGGTAACATCATTCGGATTCTGGCACCGTTTGTGATTACGGATGAACAATTGGAACGCGGCCTTGCCATTATGGAGGAGGGACTTTTTGCCCTCTCTAAAGCCAATGAATAAGCACAGGAATACAATTTTAGCAAACTTTGCGGAGATCAAACAGAATCTGGACCCGTCCTTTAGCTATATTATTTTCGAAAAGACTGTAAACCCGGGAGACGGACCGGACTTCAGCGAGGTCAGCGCATTTATCACACGGTATAAGAAGGCCGTCATCAAACAAGAGGTGTATCGCGACCCAACCGGAAAGCACCATTTGCTCGTTGTTAAATTAAGCGTAAATGAATTGGATGAGATTTCACAAGAAATCTTAAATTTCACGCTCCCCGAGGATATCACGGTTTATGTTTACGGCCGTCGCCCAAGCATTGAAACCGCTTGAAGTAAAAAGCACTAGAAGTGGTTTCAAAACCTCAGATCAGGTTCAAGGGCAAGGCGCAGGCCGATCGAGAAAGCGCAGCATACATGGGTATGTGAGCATTTATCGGAGGTCTGCAACGCAGCCATTGGGCCTTAGATGGGGTTTTGAAACCACTTCTAAAAAATACGACTAAGGGAGGACATCATGGGAAAAATTTTTACCCGTTACGGTGACGGGACGCCCACTGAAATGAGCGCAGGCGAGCTCAGGGCGGATTTGGAGGCCGGCACCGAGGACGCAGCAGATCGCGGCAAAATACCGCCGTTATCCGAAGATGAGTTAAAGCATCTAGTCGATATTTTTAGCTCCCCCTACAAATTTGTCAGCGTGGAGCCCGGGCAGGAAATCGTTTTGACCTATGATGGCGCTCACGTGAAAATGAGGCGCCACGGACTCAATGTTGAGCGAATTCAGGGCCTGCAAATTTATGAAAAAGTTATGGGTGCCGACACATTGGAATTATGTCATGTTGACTACAGTTTCAAACCCCTCAAGCCGATCGTTACCTATGAGCAGCCGGTCATGGAACAAGCCCTTTTGGTCACCCATGCACCGCTTTTTTATGGCGCCATGCCAAATCTTGGTCTTTACTCCCAGCCTGACGGTCCGTTCCCAAATCCGTCTGAGCTGATGCCGGCCGGGAAAATCGAAGAGGCTCAGGAGTCCCATGAGAAATCCGTCGAGGCAGCTGTCAAGGATATCGTTTTTGTCGGCAGCTGCATGCTTGAATGCGGGGCCGACGGGATTAACATCGACTCTACGGGCGCGGCCGGCGATGCCGATTTTCTAGCGGCACTGTTGGCCACGCAACAGTTGAAGGAAAAATACCCGGATACGTGCATTGAGATCGGTATGGCCGGTGAATTTATTCTGGGGATGCATGCCGGTTTGGAATTCGAAGGGACCCGGCTGGCCGGCCTGTACCCCCACGATCAGGTACAACTGGTTGAAAAAGCCGGTGCGACGATCTATGGCCCGGTGGTCAATACCAATACCACTCAGTCCACCCCCTGGAATGTCGCCCGGGTGGTTACTTTCACAAAGGCGGTTGGCGAAATCGCCAAAATCCCCATTCATGCGAATATGGGCATGGGTGTCGGTGCCGTTCCCACATGCGATCATCCCCCCATCGATACCGTCTCCAGGGCCTCCAAAGCCATGGTAGAAATTTGTCGGTTGGACGGATTGTAGGTTGGCGTCGGCGATCCATTCGGCATGGCGCTTGCTCACGCACACGCTTCGGGCATGGGCGGAATGCGGACGACCGGAGATCTGGTAGCCCGCATGCAAATGACCCGGGGCATGAAAATTCAAGAAGCCAAAGCGTATGTCGCCAACAAGTTAAAATTGTCGATTTCCGAATTGACCGATCCGGTCATTATGACTGAAGTCCGGCAGGACCTGAAGCTGGGTTGCATGTCGCCGCAGGCAGGTGATGCCTTTGGAATCGAAGCCAAGTTCCGAATTGCCGAGGTTTTGGATATCGAAATCAATTGCGTCAACAAATTTAAAAACAAAGTTGCGTTTTAATTTTTAACCGCACCCTTAGAGGAGACAGGTTCATGTTAGATGAAAAAATCATTGAGGAAGCAAAAAAACTGGTTGTTCAACAGAACAAGGAAGAAGCGGCTAAACTGGCTCAAAAGGTCATTTCTGAGGGCGGGGCTCCCATTGAGCTATTGAACGAAGGATTTATCCCCGGGATCACTAAGGTTGGCGATTTGTTCGGGCGCGGCGAGCTGTTTCTGCCGGAATTGATTAAAGCAGCCGATACCATGAAAACGGTTACCGATATCGTCAACGAGGCGATCGCGGATGGCCCGGAGAAACAGGAGAGCCCGGCGACGGTTATTATCGCCACGGTCAAAGGTGATGTTCACGATATCGGTAAAGCGATCGTGGTCTCATTGATGAGAGCCAACGGATTTACCGTTTATGATCTTGGGCGAGATGTCGAAACGGATAAGATCATTGAAGAAGCGCAAAAGGTTAATGCCGACATCATCGGTACGAGCGCCTTGCTGACAACCACCATGCCCCGTCAGAAAGAAATTGAAGAGGCGCTCAAAAGCGCCGGTTTAAGAGATCGTTTTAAAACGGTGGTCGGCGGTGCCCCGGTGACGCCTCGCTGGGCGGCGCGGATCGGAGCTGATGCCTATGCCGAAGATGCACAGGACGGTGTTGTGAAAGTAAAAGAGCTCCTCGTACAGTCCTAGGTGGCGCCGGACTTCAAAGAAGTGGTTTCAAAACCCCATCTAAGGCTCAATGGCTGCGTTGCAGGCCTCCGATAAATGCTCACATACCCATGTATGCTGCGCTTTCTCGATCGGCCTGACGCCTTGCCCTTGAACCTGATCTGAGGTTTTCAAACCACTTCTAAATATTAATCAGATTCCAATCTGGGGCGGATCGTTTAGCGGTGCGCCAACGATGACAAGGGGAAAACATGCACGGATTTTACAACCAAATATTAAAAATCGATTTAAGCAAGAAAAATTTTTCAATCGAAACCATCAGCGATGAAATCCCGAAAAGCCTGCTGGGCGGCAAAGGGTTATGCGCGCATCTTTTATCCAGCCTCAATCCCCCGGGAGTGGATCCATTATCCCCGGAAAATTGTTTAATATTTGCGACAGGGCCAAGCGCGGGAAGCACCATCTGGGGGTCGTGCCGTTTTGGGGTTTTCACCAAGTCGCCTCAAACCGGATTTTATTCGGAATCTTATTCCGGTGGGAAGGTGCCCGAGGCCATAGACAGCACCGGCTTTGATGCCATTGTCATCCAGGGAAAATGTGCCGACCGCACCGTCCTGGCGATTCACCCGGCCGGTGTTGATTTTCATGAAGCCGGCGATATTTGGGGAATGGAAACCTACGCCGCCGAAGATGCCGTAATGGAACGCTTCGGCAAATCCGATGATCGGTATTCCCGAAAAGGCGCGGTGGTGATCGGACCCGCCGGTGAAAAGCTCGTCTGTTTTGCGGTGATTGAAAATAATTATTGGCGTTCGGCTGGAAGAACCGGCGTCGGCACGGTCATGGGCGCCAAACAGCTCAAAGGCATTTTATTTCAGGGGGATCAGAAACGCTCGCTTTATGATGAAAAAGCGGTGCGCGAATTTTCAAAGAATCTGTCGGCGGAAGCCAAAGACAGCCCGGCAGCGAAAGCCTATAAAACACTGGGAACGCCCATGATGGTGAAGTTGATAAACGCCGCCGGTGCGTTTCCGACGCGTTACTGGTCGGAAGGCGTATATCAAAATTGGGAAAAAATCAGCGCCGATGCCCTGAATGAAAGATGCGACGTCAAGCCGCATGCCTGTCTCAAGTGTTTTATGGCCTGCGGGCGCATGACCACCATACGGGAGGGTCGTCATCGCGGTCTTAAGATCGAGGGCCCGGAGTATGAAACCATTTATGCCTTCGGGGGACTGTGCCTGATCGACAGCATCGAGGAAATCGCCTATTTAAATGATATTTGCGATCGCCTGGGTATGGATACGATCACGGCCGGCAATTTATGTGCCTTTACGATTGAAGCCGCCAAACAGGGCCGCATCGATTATAAAATCGATTATGGGGATGTAGACGCCATCGCGGAATTGCTTCACAAAATCGCCCTTAGAGAAGACATTGGCGATACACTGGCCGGCGGAATCAGGCAGGCAGCGAAGCAGTGGCAACTGGAAGATATGGCGGTTCACGTTAAGGGCCTCGAACCGGCGGGATATGACCCTCGCGTTCTCAAAGGAATGGGTTTGGGCTACGCCACATCGGATCGGGGAGCGTGTCATTTAAGAGCGACTTTCTATAAACCGGAAATCAGCGGAATGATACCGCCTGACCAAATTGAAGGCAAAGCCGAGCTTTTTTTGGATTTTGAAGATCGGTTAACCCTTTTCGACACGCTGATCCTTTGCCGGTTTTATCGTGATTTTTACGATTGGGATAAGCTGGAAAAAATGATTTATGCGGTGACCGGCATCGATGAAGGCAAAGAAGGGCTGCAGCAAAGGGCCAGACAAATTGCCACTCTCATCCGGCGTTTCAACTTGAGGGAAGGATTGAAGCCCGAAGATGACCTCCTGCCGAAGCGCTTTCACCGCAAGCTGGAAGATTCCGGGCAGGTCATTACTGAAAAAGAGCTTCAAACCATGCTGCAGGATTATTACCGGCTGCATGGCTGGGATGAGAAAGGAACTCCCAAAAACTGATTATCCGCCCCATCCTTTTCACCCCCACCCGACCGTTCGGCTGAGCTCACGGTCGGAGGGATTAAGGGAGGGGGGATAAAATGGTGCTTACATTTTTTAAATAGGGATTACCCGTATGGCTCAAAAAGTGAACCCCCAAAAATGGGATGAGGAAGCGGACATTATCGTTATCGGTAGCGGTTTTGCCGGGCTGGCGGCGGCTATCGAAGCCAAAAATGCCGGTCGTTCGGTTATGATCTTAGAAAAGATGAAAGGCTACGGCGGAAATTCAACCATCAGTGACGGGGTGATGGCGGCAGCCGGTACCGCGATGCAAGCCGATAGAGGAATTGAAGACTCGCCGCAACTGATGTATGCCGACATGCTGCAAGCCGGTCTGAGGCTAAATCATCCCGAATTAGTGCGCACACTCACCGAGAAGTCCAACGATGTCTTCCGCTGGACAATTGAATATTTAGGGGTAAAATACCTGAATCGCGTGGATCAGTTTGGGGGGCATTCGGTTGCGCGATGTTATACAACCCACAATCGGTCGGGTTCGGCCATCATCAAACAATTGCTTCTAAAGCTTAAAGAGCTGGGAATACAAATCAGAACAAAGGTATTTCTGCAAAATATCTTAAAGGATTCCGATGGCAGGGTATGCGGTGTGCGGGTTCGCGATGGATATACGTATCCGGATGAAAATTCAGGTGTCCCCAAAACCATCAGAGCCCGTAAGGCGGTTATCCTTGCCAGCGGGGGTTTTGCCAATGATATCGATTTTAGAACGAGTCAGGACCCGAGACTCACACGCGAAATTAGTAGCACCAATAAATATTCGACTACCGGTGAAGCCCTAAGAGAAGCCATACGAATGGGTGCCATGCCGGTTCAGCTCTCCTGGATACAGCTGGGACCGTGGGCTTGCCCGGACGAAAAAGGTTATGGTATCGGACCCGACTTCGCCAGTTATATTGCTTTTATCTATGGTATCCTAATCGATCCCGCAACCGGAAACCGCATGGTAAACGAATTGGCTGATCGCAAGGCGAGAGCCGACGCCATTTTAGAAAAGGGACATCCATGTATTGTATTCACCGACGAAAAAGGGGTTGAGTGTTCGGGCCGCCAGATCGAACACTGTTTGAAAAAGGGCGTCGTGAAAAAATTCGAGCAGATTGATGCGGTTGCCGACTATTATAAAATACCGGCCCGTGTGCTCAAAGACACCCTGAAAACGTTCAACACCTACGTGGAAAATGGGTTAGATGAGGCCTTTGGCAAACCCATTTTGCCGAATGCGAGCCCATTAACGCACCCGCCCTATTATTGCATGCGCGTATGGCCGAAAGTGCACCATACGATGGGCGGGGTCTTAATCAACGCAAAAACCCAGGTCCTCGATTTATCCCAAAAACCGCTAAAGGGCTTTTATGCCGCCGGTGAGGTTACCGGGGGTGTGCATGGCGCCTCCCGTCTGGGTAGCTGTGCGATTCCCGACTGTCTGGTATTTGGTCGGATTGCCGGTCGCAACGCCGCATCGGATTAAAGTTGATGAATTCGTAAAAAGTCGAATTCATCAAGTGTTTGGTGTTTCGTGTTTGGTGTTTGGCATGAAATAGATTATGCTATATCGGCATGTAACAATACTAAACACTAAACACCAAATACAAAACACACTCGTAAATTTGAAATGCGGGGGGTGGATCGATAGGTGATCGTGTGGACTCTAAATCCACATAGGCGGGTGCAACTCCCGTACTCCCCGCCACTCAATTTTATAGTCTACCTAAGTTGAAACGTTCAATTTAGGTTCCAATATCCGGGCAAAGAGAGAGTGTCAATGGTTAGCTGGACAGAAACGCAGCTGAGACGTTTGCAGGAATTAGATGCATCCGCGGCCGATTTGAATCAACACTTCGAAAATGCCACTGCCCGGGAGCACGCTTTTCAAGAGATAGAAAAAAAGCGGACGGCAGAATTCCGGCGACGGTTAAAAACGTTTCGTGAAATTCATATGAGACCCGGTCTGTGCAAGCTGGAAGCCAAACTGGCCGACACATTGATACAACACGGCTTTGTCCAGGTCGCCACGCCGATTATGATGTCTAAAGGCTTATTGCAAAAGATGTCTATCGATGCCGACCACCCCCTGAATTCACAGATATACTGGCTTGATAAAAACAAGTGCCTGCGCCCCATGCTGGCACCCCACCTGTATTATGTTTTGGTGGACTTGCTGCGGCTGTGGGATAAACCGCTTAAAATTTTTGAGGTCGGCCCCTGTTTTCGAAAAGAATCTCATGGTGCCCAGCATTCCAGTGAATTCACCATGCTCAATTTGGTCGAAATGGGGCTGCCCGCTGATCAGCGCAAGATGAGAATCAAAGAGCTGGGGGCCTTAGTATCCGAGACTTCCGGCGTAAGCGAGTATCGCTTTGAAAAGGTAACGTCCGAAATTTATGGAGATACAATCGATATTGTGGCCGGAAAGGATCAGTTGGAGGTCGGTTCGGCCGCCATGGGTCCGCATCCGCTGGATCGCCCCTGGAAAATAACGGATACCTGGGTCGGAATCGGCTTTGGGCTTGAACGGCTACTCATGGTTGCTGAAAACAGCAGCAATTTAGCAAAAATGGGTCGCAGTCTCACCTATTTAAACGGCATCCGGTTAAATATTCAATGACAAACGCTCTAAAAGTGAACGTTGCAAACAATGGGCACAATTTTCAAGCCCTCCTTTCCAAGTTAAAAGCGGAAGAAAACCTTTCAACAGCCGAGATCACATTTCTGCTGAACCTTCAAGATGACGATCAGATCGGAGCGCTTTTTCAAGAAGCCCGCAACGTGCGCCAAAATTATTTCGGCAATAAAATTTTCATGTATGGATTCATTTACGCCAGCACCTATTGCCGTAATGATTGCCGCTTTTGTCTTTTTCGCCGGTCGAACTCGCAAACGAAGCGATACCGTAAATCAAAACAGGAAATTGTTGCAGCCGCCTTACGTTTAGCGAATTCCGGCGTTCATTTGATCGACCTGACCATGGGCGAAGACCCCGACATTTTCACCAGCAATGGGGCCGGTTTTGATCGGCTGGTCGATCTGGTCGTGTCTCTGCAAAAAGAGACGGGGCTGCCGATAATGGTCTCCCCGGGGGTGGTTCCCGCACATGTTTTGCAGCAGTTGGCCGCAGCGGGTGCCGTCTGGTATGCTTGCTATCAGGAAACCCACTGTAGATCACTGTTTAAACAACTCCGTCCCGGCCAGGACTATCGCGGCCGAATGCAAAGTAAAGTTGACGCACACCATTTCGGCTTGCTGGTCGAGGAAGGTTTGCTCTGCGGGGTGGGTGAAACCTCAGATCATATCGCTCAATCGATGGAAGTCATGCAAAAACTGGGGGCGGATCAGATGCGGGTGATGAACTTTGTTCCGCAGCCGGGTACTCCCATGGCAAAACGAACGCCAACGGATCCGCTGAGAGAAACATTAATTGCCGCGATCATGCGACTCGTTTTCCCAGACAGGCTAATTCCGGCCTCATTGGACGTGGCGGGTATTGCCGGGTTAAAGTGCCGTTTGAATGCAGGTGCAAATGTGGTCACATCCATCGTGCCCCCCGGCGAAGGCCTTGTCGGGGTCGCGCAGCCTTCGTTGAATATTGAAGAAGGCGGACGCACAACGGCGTCTGTGCAAAACGTTCTGGAGACCGCCGGGCTGGAACCGGCTACCCGAAAAGAATACCAAAACTGGGTCAAACGTCGCCAACACGCTATCGCCAACAGCGAACTCAGCACGGAGGTCGCGTGTTAGTCGCCGTTGCCGGCGGAAATCTTCAGGGCGTTGAAGCGGCATATCTATCGAGAAAGGCGGGCTGGGAAGTTCTCGTCATGGACCGCAAACCGATTGTTGCGGCATCGGGTCTATGCAATTCTTTTGCGCAGCTGGATATTACCTCAAGCAAAGATTTAACTCATGTCCTAAATGGCGTTGACCTGGTCATTCCCGCTCTGGAGAACGATGCCGCCCTGGCCTGTTTAGACCGGGTGACCCGGAGTAAAGGCATTCCATTTGCTTTTGATCCTGCCGCTTACGCCATATCCTCCTCAAAAATAAAATCATCCCAGCTTTTTAATCGGACCGCTGTTCCAACTCCCAGCGGTTGGCCCACATGCAAATTCCCGGTAATCGCTAAGCCCAACCAGGGAAGCGGAAGCCGGGGATTAAAGGTATTTAATAATAAAACCGCCCTGCAGGACACCATTAGACTACCGGCCCAGGAATGGCTGATACAGGAATTTATCCCCGGGCCATCGTATTCTTTAGAAGTCATCGGGTTGCCGGGCCAATATATGACGCCGCAGGTCACCGATTTAGCAATAGATGCGGAATACGACTGCAAGCGTGTGACCGCACCATCAAACCTGGCGGATGCGCTTATCGCAAAATTTGAACAGCTCTCGCTGGCGTTGGCGGATGCCTTAAACCTGAAAGGCATAATGGATGTGGAAGTCATTTTGCATGAAAATAGACTGCAGGTCATCGAAATTGACGCGCGCTTGCCCAGCCAAACACCGACCACTGTTTATTGGTCGACGGGTCTGAATATGCTCCAGTTATTGGGAGACCTTTTTTTAAACAGGAGCAATAGCATTCAACCGAATTCGAATCATGAATATGGCGTGATTTATGAACATGTCAGCGTGGCATCAAATATTCTTGAGATTGCCGGCGAACACATCATGTCAGGCACGGATGCCCTTCAAGTTTATCCGGATTTTTTCGGTGCGGACGAGGCCATTACGAATTATGCGACGGGTCGGAATGATTGGGTCGCCACATTGATTATTGTTGAAAAAAATAGAGAAGCC
>Ga0255055_10002984_pt1 | contig 11577 bp, 8 predicted proteins | sample JV7_2_27_MG_FD_188633 | JGI IMG/M metagenome (GOLD analysis project Ga0255055, IMG submission 188633) | Seawater microbial communities from Jervis Inlet, British Columbia, Canada - JV7_2_27 | ecosystem: Environmental > Aquatic > Marine > Inlet | place: Canada: British Columbia | collected... | reverse complement strand
CCATGTTTAATGCCGGGGCCATGGACACCGACGGCATCGACAAGGTCATTAGTTTTATCTGTCTTTGCGACTCGTTTAATATTCCGCTGCTTTTCTTTCACGACATTCCCGGATTCCTGGTGGGTAGAGAGGCTGAACACAAACGGGTCGCCGCCCGGGTAATGAATTATATGAATGCCCTGGGCCAGGTAACGGTTCCCAAAATTTCCGTCATCGTGCGCAAAACCTACGGCATGGCCTTTTGGAATATGTGTGGATCGGGTTGCGGGGCTGATTTTCTTGTAGCCTGGCCGTCAGCGGAGATGAGCTTTGTTGATCCGGCTATTGCAGCCAACGTTGTCTACGGCGGAAAAACATCGGCACCGGATAGAGATTCTGAAGAGTGGAACCAGCTCCTTCAAAAGATGGTAGATGACGCCTCTCCGTATGGAGCTGCTGGAAGGCATTACATTCATGATGTAATCGATCCCCGTGAAACCCGGGACTACCTCATAAAGGCCCTGGAAATATGTCAAAATTCGCGCACAAAAGGTATCGGTCAACATAAACTTGCCAATTGGCCGACAAAATTCTAAACTCTTTAAATTTTCATCTTTTGCCCGATGGCGTTGTTGTTGAAGGGATTAGCCGCTTAAAACAGGAAATATTCCTTTCTTAATTGGGTAATGGGATCATCGTAAACGGACAAACATAGGCATAAGGAGGCTAATATGGGAAAAAAAGTACTCCGAACAAAACTCTGTGACATGCTGGGGATCGAATATCCAATCATGAGCGCCGGGATGGGGCCCACTCTTATCGGTGAAAGTGCCGGAGCACCCGTAGGCTTGGTGGTGGCCGTTTCAGAGGCCGGAGGGCTCGGGGTTCTCGGTGGAGCAGGCTTTACGGTTGATGAGCTTCAAACGGCCATCCGAGAAATCAAAGCCCAAACTGATAAACCCTTCGGCGTCGACTTGTTGCTACCGAAACATCTCGATTTTGGCGGTGGCATGGGCATGAAGGATGTCGAACAATTACCACTGAGTAAGATCTTAGCGCGATTGCCCAAAAGTCATATGGAGTGGTTTCATAAAATCAAGGCGGAAATGGAATTGCCGGATGTAGAAATAATGGTACGGATGAATACCACCACCATGCGCCCCAAAGAATCCATCCAGGTTTGTATCGAGGAAAAAGTCCCGTTATTTTGTGCAGGACTTGGAAATCCCGGCTTTATGGTGGAAGAGGCCCATGCTGTGGGAATGAAAGTGCTGGGAATTACCGGAAACAAAAAAAATGCCCGGCGCATGGCCGAGTCAGGTATTGATTTACTGGTAGCCCAGGGGCATGAAGGCGGTGGCCACACCGGAAGAATCGGAACCATGGTGCTGGTGCCTGCAGCCATGGATGCCGCATACCCCGTTCCCGTACTTGCGGCCGGCGGAATCGGAGACGGCCGGGGAGTGGCGGCTGCATTGGCCATGGGTTGCATCGGTGTATGGGTCGGCACGCGTTTTCTGGCTACAAAAGAAGGCGGCGCGCTGGATATCAACAAACAGAAAATCGTTGAAGCCACCGATGAGGGCACTCGTGTAAGCCGGGGTTATACCGGTAAAACACTGAGAGCCAGCTATAACCGATTTCATGATATCTGGGACGCTTCAAAGTTGAGACCCCTGCCCTTCCCAAGCCAGGTATTGCTTTCCTCGGCCCTGCTGGCAAGTTTTATCGAAGCCGATAAAACCGCTTATGTGGGAGGCCTGGCCGGCCAGGTATCCGTGCTGATCGATGAAATTAAACCGGCCCGTCAGGTTCTGGAAGAAATGGTTGAAGAAACGGTTGACATCCTATCGAAAAAACTACCGGAAAGTGTTAAGACCAAATAGGGTAAAAGGGAAAAATCATGATGTTATCAGAAGAGTACACCCGGTTGGATGCTATGGCCCTCACCGAATTGATCCTGCGCAAAGAGGTTACCCCCCGCGAACTGGTAGAAACCGCCATCGAGTGCATAGAAAAACTCAACCCGACCCTCAACGCCGTGGTAACACCGATGTATGAACAGGCGCTTTCGGTAGCAAACGGCCCCAAAATCGACGGACCTTTTGCAGGGGTGCCGTTTTTACTGAAAGATTTATTGGCCGCTTATACCGGAGTGAAAATGACTTTAGGGTCACGTCTTTTACAAGACTTTGTTCCCGATCACGATAGCGAGCTGGTGGCAAGGTTGAAAAGAGCGGGTCTAATTATCGTGGGCAAAACCAACACGCCTGAATTCGGCATATTGCCGACCACCGAGCCGCACCTTTTCGGTGCTTGCCGCAATCCCTGGAATACCGACCGCACCACAGGGGGTTCCAGCGGCGGATCAGCGGCTGCCGTGGCAGCCGGTATGGTTCCCATGGCGCATGCCAATGACGGCGGTGGTTCGATCAGAATTCCGGCATCCTGCTGTGGTTTGTTCGGTCTCAAACCCACCCGTGCCCGGAATCCCCTGGGACCGGATTTCGGGGATATAATGGGCGGGCTGGTGGCTGAACACGCCGTTACCCGATCGGTCAGGGACAGTGCCGCTTTGCTGGATGCCACGTCCGGCCCGGATATAGGGGACCCCTACTGGGCTCCGCCGCCAAACCGACCTTTTTTAATGGAAGTAGGAGAAGATCCCGGACGACTCCGCATTGCTTTTAGCGCTCAAACAGCCAACGGGCCTTCAGTCCATGAGGACTGTGTCAGCGCCGTTCAAGACGCTGCAAGCCTGTGTGCCGATCTGGGTCATGAGGTCGTGGAGGCGGCTCCAGAGCTGAATGGTGAGTTAATCGCACACGCATTTACCGTAATCTGGTCCTCGGAATGCGCCTCGACCTTCCAACTGTTGAACCCGAACCAGGATCAGGTAGAACCCCTCACCTGGGCGTTGGCCGAAATGGGAGGCCAATACAGCGCAGCGGATTACTTACAGGCGCTGGCAACCCTTCAGCGAATCACACGTCAGATGGCTGATTTCTTTGTGGATTACGATGTCTGGCTGACACCGACCCTGGCCGAACCGCCGGTACCGTTGGGAACATTCGATTCCACTCCGGAAGATCCCTTACAAGGATTCCGCCGCGCAAAGGAGTTCGTCCCGTTTACACCCATCTGCAATATTACCGGTCAACCGGCCATGTCGGTTCCACTTTACTGGAATGCCGAAAATCTGCCGACCGGTACCCATTTCATTGGCCGCTTCGGTGATGAAGCCGCGCTTTTAAGATTGGCATCCCAGCTTGAACAGGCGCGACCCTGGGCTGACCGACGGCCCCCGGTATCGGCTTGACAGGCTTAATTGATCATAATAATGATTCTAAAATATCGAAATCCGGAGGTAACCATTATGCCCGTCTATGGTCCCAACGAACTTATAGCGGATGTCCACGAAAAAGAGCTCTGTATCGGGTGCGGAGGGTGCGTCAACCTATGTCCCTACTTTAAAAACCATCGGGGCAAGACGGCCATGCTTTTCCCCTGCACGCTGACAGAGGGCCGCTGCAATGCGTATTGTCCGATGGTGGAGGTAAATCTGGATGAAATGTCATTGGCCGTTTGGAATAAACCCTATGAGGGCAGTCCTCTGGGAACCTTTCAAGAAATTCTTGCGGCCCGGTCCGGCAAGCAGATGGCCGGCGGCGCTTACCAGGCCGGTGGAACGGTCACATCCCTGATAACCTTTGCATTAAAAGAAGGTAGAATTGATGCCGCAGTTCTGACGGACAGGAAAGAATTGGTCCCGGATCCCAAATTGGTCACCCTGCCCGAGGATGTTGCCAAATGTGCAGGATCAAAATTTATGGCATCCCCGACCCTTGCAGCCCTCAATCAGGGGATAAATGAAGGATACCAAAGGATCGGTGTCGTGACCACGCCCTGCCAGGGAATGTCCGTAACCCAGATGCGGTCTAATCCATTAAAAAGAGAGAGTTTTAACGATCCAATTGAACTCTTGGTCGGGCTTTTTTGCACCTGGGCCATCGATACACGAGAGCTGATACCTCTACTCTCCGAGTGTGTTGACAGCGCCTGTATTGTGGGTATGGATATGCCCCCGCCGCCTTCGGAGATTATGGAAATTGATACCGGGGAAAAAAAAGTTGAAATCCCGTTGGATCGAATCCGTCCTTTGATTCCCCGTTCCTGCGGCATCTGTCCGGATATGACTTCCGAGTGGGCGGATGTGTCGGTGGGTGTCCTGGAGGGCAAATCTGATTGGAACACTTTGATCGTTCGCACGCAAAGAGGTGCCGACCTGGTCAAAGCCGCCCGTAAAGCCGGTTTTTTGATTACAGAAAAAATGCCGGCTCAAAATTTGCAGAACTTGTGTGTAGCGGCCGCCGGCAAGAAAAAAAGGGCCCTGAAAAAGGCCAAAATAGAGGGCCTGCTTAACACGCCGGAAAAAGACAAACGTGCCGCTTTAAGGATTCCCGATAAGGTGGTTCAGAAAATTCTGGCACAAGATGTGGAGGCAATATGTCAGTTCTAGCCAACGGCCCAAAGAATGAAAAATATTTGCTCATGGGCAATGAAGCCATTGCCCGGGGTGCATTAGAGGCCGGTGTGTGCGTGGCTACGGGTTATCCAGGCACGCCTTCGTCTGAAATTATTGAGACACTGGCCACCGTTTCCAAGAAAAGAAACCTTTATGTCGAGTGGTCGGTAAATGAAAAGGTGGCCATGGAGGTTGCAGCCGCGGCTTCGTTTGCAGGGCTTCGATCAATATGCGTCATGAAACAAAACGGTGTGAATGTGGGTTCGGATTTCCTCCTGCACCTGGCCGAAACCGGAACACGAGGCGGAATGGTTCTGGTACCCTGCGACGACCCGGGCGCACTGTCGAGTGCCAATGAGGGTGAATCACGTCATTTTGCCAAACTTGTAGAAATTCCGCTCCTGGAACCCGGTGATTTTCAGGAAGCCAAAGACATGATTCGCTGGGCCTTTGAGCTTTCAGAGGAAATTAAAAACGTGGTGATGGTGCGCAGTGTCACCCGCCTGTCACATGCCAGCGGGAATGTGACCTTCGGCCGGCTGCCGGATACGAAACCCAGAGCATATTTCAGGCATGGCGGCAGTTTTCTTGATCCTCTGGAAGGCCCGCTTGTCAGTTTACCGGTGGCTTATCGACACGAACAACAACAGAAAAAACTTCAACAGGCCGTAGCCCGTTTTGAAGAATCGTCGTTCAACACCTATTCAGGACCGCAAAATCCGGAGCTTATGATCATCACCAGCAGTGCCTGTTATCTTTACAGCAAGGAGGCTATCCACCTTCTGGGGGTCGAAGATCGTGTCGGGCTCTTGAAACTGGGAACCACCTGGCCCCTGCCGCCAAATTTGATGCGCAAACAATTGGATCGCTCGGACAAAATACTGATTGTCGAAGAGGTCATTCCGTTTCTTGAAGAAAACATAAAAATCCTTGCTGCGGAACTGGCTCCGGAAATCGGAATCAAACTGTTTTTTGGTAAAACGGAGGGGGTTTTGCCCAAGGTGGGAGAATTGAATCCGGATCTGGTGCTGAGCGCAATTTCAAAGATTTTGAATATCGATTATGAACCTGTACCGCAAACCTATACCAACCGGGCTGCTGAGCTCGCATTGACCGGAGCGCCCGGTCGAGATCTCATTTTTTGCCCCGGTTGTCCCCATCGTGCCTCTTTTTGGACCATCCATAATGTGCTCCAGCTGGACGGCCGGGATGGATTTGTCTGTGGTGATATCGGGTGCTATTCGCTGGCGCTACTACCCACCGGATTCGGCACTTTGAAAACCTTGCATTCCATGGGATCCGGAACCGGCCTGGCCAGCGGATTCGGTAAGCTGGACCGGTTTGGCATGAACCAGCCGGCTCTGGCGGTCTGCGGTGACTCTACCTTCTTTCATGCCGTTTTGCCGGCTCTGGTCAATGCAGTGCACCACAAATCCAATATTACCCTGGTTGTACTGGACAACAGCGGTACGGCCATGACGGGTTTTCAGTCGCATCCCGGTCTGCCGGTTGATGCCTGCGGTGATGAAACGCCCGGTTTGGATATCCCCGGTATCTGTGAAGCGCTGGGGGCTGCAGTCAAGGTGTGTGACCCGTTTGACATAGAAAAAACTCAAAAGCTTCTTTTGGATATGATTGAAAACCATACAGGGGTAAATGTACTCGTCATGAGACAGATCTGCGCCTTAAGCCCCGAAAAAAAATCTAAGCAGATGTATGAGATGGCAATAAATGCAGCAACCTGTCTGGGAGAAAATTGCGGTTGTAACCGGCTGTGTACCCGAATTTTTAAATGCCCCGGGCTTGTCTGGGACACAGCGGAAAAAGTGGCGAAGATTGATGAGGTGATCTGTACCGGATGCGGGGTGTGCGCATCCATATGCCTCTCTGAAGCGATCAGCAGAAAGGCGGTGGCTTGATTATGGAAAAAAATCGACTGATCAGTGATCCTTATAATTTAGTTATTACCGGTGTGGGCGGTCAGGGCAATGTCATGGCTTCCCGGGTGCTCGGCAACATGATGAGTCGTCAGGGACTCAACGTAACCATCGGTGAAACCTTCGGCGCCAGCCAGCGGGGCGGTTCGGTTATGAGCCATTTGCGGATATCTTCTGAATCCAGCTGGTCACCCCAGATACCCAGAGGAAAAGCCCACATGATAGTAGCGCTGGAGCCGATAGAAACCATCCGTGTCCTAATGAACTATGGCAGTCCGGAGGCAAAGGTGATCTGCAACACCCGCCCGATTCATCCGGTGGGTGTGATATCCGGTGAGCAGAATTACCCCGCCCTTGAAGAATTGCGCAGCTGGATTGCAGAGCTGACAGCGGCGGCCTGGTTTGTCGATGCAACGGATACTGCTCTGAAGCTGGGGGATCCGATTTTCGGGAATATTATGATGATTGGTGCCCTTGCAGAAGTAAGTGATCTACCCATGGATCGAACGGACTTTGAGGCGGTAATTTCCAAGAGCATGGCGCAAGCAAAGATAGAAGCAAATCTTAAGGCCTATGATACAGGTCGAGAATTGGTTAAAGAAAAATCGCCCGGATTTTGATAAATTATCTTTTTGGGATCATGTCCGGATTAGTTGTAGTTATTTAAAGCAGAATAAACTGTTATCTCCAATTGGCAGGTATGATCCCAGAGGGTACAAGGGGTCAAGGATTCAAGGGGTCGAGTGAAATGCTAAAGAATTACAAAGAGTTGAAAGTATTGAAAAAGGTGTGTTGGGTAGACTAAAAAAAGACATCGCAGAAATCGAAAGAATGTTAAAGGCGCTGATAAAGCCTTTAGAAAACAAACCCTTGAATCCTTGATCCCTGGAATCCTTGGACCCTCTTCTCCAACTAAAGTGGAGAAGAATCTATTTTTGAAACGCTTTCCATTGACTCTATGAAGGCCTCCAGCCGTGTTTCCACCTGGGCGTCGGAATATACCCTGGGATCGTTCTGGTCTGCTTCTATGACCACTCCCGGCTTACCGGTCAATTGGGTCACTTCTTCCTGTAAGCGATACATACCCACCGAATAAGGTTTACAGGAGCGGTTGGAATGCATGATAAAACCGGTTAGTGAAAACTCATCGATTAATTGCGCGAGATATTTTATACGTTCTTCAAAACCGAGATTTATATAAACATTGAGATAGTAACCCGCGAGGGTTGCGTAGGGGTCATTTATGGGTTCACCGTGACTATTGCCTAACCTTCCCCAACTATTGGCATATGTTGTTGCCACAAGGGTTACCTTTTTCTCTTCGAAGAACTCTCCAAGACGCTTCATTTTAAACCAGATGGGCAGGTTGTCCCACAGCAGCCGATATTTTTCATCCGGAATCGATCCGATTTTTTTCTGCGCCCGCTCGGCCACCTCTTCGTAAAGAATTTTATAGTAGTCGACACATTTCTGGGTACCGCGTAATGTGACAATGGGTCCGAGATGGATAAAGGTATCCAGGCTGTTGAACGGTGATGGGATCGTCTTGCCGAGATAAAGCATTTTGTTCCAGTAGCTGGATGCTTCAAGGCTGAGGTACAAAACTTCCATAAATCGCTCATGCTCAAAAGTTTTACCGGTAAAGTCCGTCAGAAAGTTTTCCAGATCTTTAAACTGTGAAATCGTGTAGTTGATCAGCTCTTTGGTTAAACCGTCGTGTAAAAAGGGCGTATCGACTATGAATAAGGGTACGTTGTATTTTCGGGCCACCACCTCATACCATTTAATGACGGTTTTACAGATGTTGGTGGAACAAACCAGAAAATGCGGTGGCGGCAGACCGGCAGCCGGCCCACCCTGGGTGATGTCGGCACCGAAATCGGTGCGTGCATAAGCGCAAATATCCTGGCAAAAACCTTCGGCTTCGGCTGCCTCCATGAGCTCAACGGATTGGTGACCGGCAGCACACATGGCCGCATAGTTTTCGGGGTAAATCGGCAGTATATCCATGGCGTACAGAAACTCCACCGGCGCACCGCTGGTAACCCAGGCAATCGGCTTTTCCTGGGTGGTTTTGGCCTCTATATAATAGTTGGTCATAAGCTCTTTCATTTTCGAGTAAGCTTTGAATTGTGTCATGTTGCTACCCCTCCAGGATTTCGCAAAAGGCGTTGATGCGTGTCTTGGTTGCTTCAAAATTGGTCATGGAAAGCTCTATATCGATGAAACCGGCCGGGATCCTCTCTTTTTTAAAACGCTTCAGGAGCTGGGGCCTATCGAAAGCATCCGGTTCACAAAATTTAATATACCAGAATAAAACCCCATCTGCACCGGAACGTTTTACTTTGTTCAATAGATAGGGGTGGCGGTCATTGTCCGGATTGTAAAGACAGCAGCAGGGTGCCGGATTAAATAGGAACTCCGTGATGCCTTCCACCAGGTTTTCCACCCGCAGATTTTGTTTGGAAACGTTTCGCCAACCGTTGGCAAAGTCATCATCAACAATGTCCGCACCCAATTCATCAATTATTTTGTAAATCTGAATCGGATCGAATACCATCCCTGAAAGCAGCAGTTTCGGTCGTTTGCCAATTGGTGCCGGTTGGTTTTCAAGCTGATCCAGTAAAGTTTCCAACATTTCATTATACACCCCTGCCGGCAGAAAGAACCCGGTTTTAATGGCCGTGTAAAAATCATAGTTCTTCATCAAACCCGGTTTTCCCATACGGATATTGTATAACTTTCGCTGCAAGGCACGGCTGTGGCCATAAAGATACGCTGATTCTGCCAGCGATTCCGGTGTGATTTTTTTCCCGGTTATCTCCTCAAGCCCGTTGGTCACGTTTTGAACCACACTATCGAGATATGTTCGCCGGGCCTCCACCGTGCGTGTTATCGGGATGGAAAGTTCCAAAGTTGGCTTGGGAAAAAGCCTCCGATAAATTTCCCTTAAGTTAATCAAAGTGTCGCAAAGGGAGGTAAATGCATAAGCTTTTACCATTTCCGCACCCCCGATCAGTTCAAGCTCCAGGACTGATCGGGCGACCGAGCAACAATACGCCTGTAAATAGGCATCCGATTTTTCAAGCGGTAATTGATTGCCCCATAGCTGGACCGGGTATCCCCCGGCTGCATAAATAAGTTCCAGGGGAAAATAAGCCGGCATCACCCCGATGATGGGACGCCCTGTTTCTTTTTCGTGTTTTAAAACGGTGCCGGCAACATTAGACACAACTTTGTGAAATGGTTCGAACATATTTTTTTCTCCCTAAAGTACCGTGCTGTCAATGATCTCTGCTTCTACCGCATTCGGGAAAATGGCTATTTTGGATGGAAACTAATCAGAACCTATCACAAAAATAGTGGATCGGGGTTCAGAGCAAGGCGCGGGATGGCGAAAAAGCGGAGCATACACGTTAGTATGTGAGCATTTTGAGCCTGCCCGTAACGCAGCGCTGGATCCCTAGACACATTTTTGAGATGGGTTCTAATAATTTGCGAGACTCCCACCATCCACATAAATCGATTCGCCGGTAATAAAACTTGAATCTTCGGAGCATAGAAAAAGCACGGTACCGACGATATCTTCAGGTTCGGCCAGGCGACCCTTGGGAATTCTGCCCGCAACCATTTGTTCAAGTTCCGGATTGCTCCATATCGGCTGGCTGAACGTTGTCCGGGTCAATCCCGGACCGACGGCATTCACGTTGATATTGAGCGGTGCCCACTCCACCGCCATGCATTTGGTCAACATCGCAAGCGCCGCCTTACTGGCATGGTAAACACTCATCCCGGCACCCCCGCGAACCGCGCCCACAGTGGTGATGTTAATGATCCTGCCACCACCCTTTCCGGCCATGAGTTTGGCCACAGCTCGACTCAACAAAAAAGCTGCCTTGCAATTGGTGTTGAAAACCTTGTCCCAACCGTCTTCTCTAAGGTCCATGAGGGGCACCATAAAACTTCTGGCCGCGTTATTAATCAGGATATCAACAGGTCCATAAGTATTTACGGCAGTCTCCACCAGGTTATCAATCTGATCGCCCACCATCAAGTCGGTTACCACCGCTAAAGCTTCCCCGCCCTTTTCGGTGATATCGGCAGTTGTCTGATCGAGATCCTCCCTGGTGCGAGAGCACAGTACCAATCTGGCGCCACATTCTGCCAGCCCCAATGCAATGGCTCGGCCGATTCCCTTTCCCCCACCGGTCACCAGCGCTACTTTACCGCTAAGATCATAACTCCTCGCCATAATGTAAGCTCCTTTCTGGAAGTTGTTTTTACCTAAATCAAGCTATGTGTACCTTCTTCTTTATCAACCTCTCTTGAGGTTCGTAAAGGGATTTTTCAGACTTGTTTATTTAGAATCACAAATAGTCACCAGAGAAGATGTTTCATTTCAAGCTTTTTAGTGGTATCATTTCCGGGTTCACCCTATGAACGATGATTCAGCTTCACCCGCATCAATTTTAAACCCTGGGTTGTGGCGGTTTTACAACTTCAAATTAGGTCCGAAAGTAAAGCTTGCAGTAAGTTTACCCATTCGCCAACAAAACCGGCTAAACCGTTGCAAAATGGAAAGATAGAAGTTTGTTAGGGTCAAACGACAAGGGAGTTAATGGGCCAGCGGACTTGACCTTTTCTTGAAGTGGTTTCAGAACCTCAGATTAGGCTCAAGGGCAATGCGTCCCGCGGATTCAAAGCGGAGCGTACACGCCAGTACGTGAGCATTTGAATCCGCGGGACAACACAGCCATTGGGCCTCAGATGGGGTTTTGAAATCAGTTCAATGGAGAATTATGGATACTATATCAAACATCACGGTAGACCGGAGCGAACAGGGCGATTTCAGGATACATTGGGAACCGCTGGTTGAAAATCTTAAGGTCTCCGTTTATACAGGCGAATCACCCGACGCCATAGATCTCAAAATACCGGTCATTAGCGTAACAAACCAGTCAAACGTCTTGTTGCAAGGCCTTGATCCGGATGTACGTCACTATTTTGCCGTGAAGCCTGACGGCGGCAGAAAAATAATGGCAGCAGAACGCCGCATAAAACTGGAGGGTGCCTTTAATTTCCGGGATCTTGGCGGTTACCAGGCTATTGGCGGTCGTCGAATAAAATGGGGGCGGA
>Ga0255055_10002983_pt1 | contig 11581 bp, 8 predicted proteins | sample JV7_2_27_MG_FD_188633 | JGI IMG/M metagenome (GOLD analysis project Ga0255055, IMG submission 188633) | Seawater microbial communities from Jervis Inlet, British Columbia, Canada - JV7_2_27 | ecosystem: Environmental > Aquatic > Marine > Inlet | place: Canada: British Columbia | collected... | reverse complement strand
CTTTCCACAGGCACTTATCGGTAATGTGAACATACTTATGCTCGGCTAGTTCCAGGTAAGCTACTTTTTCGTTAGTGGTTTTCATGTCCTGCTCCTTTGTTGGTATAAACACAGTGTACACCATATTAAATATAATGTGTACTTTATTTGGTGTTTTTTATGAAATAATTGCTATAATGTCAGCCACTGCACACCATCTACTCGAAAGAGTAAGTTAATACCCACTAACCTGGAGACTCACATGCAGAAGAAGCGGAATCGCAATAAAAAGCGTCCACAAGTCAAGATTCTCAAGACAGATCCAAAACGAAACATCCTCGCCAAACCTGGTGGATTGTCTGATTTCGTCAATATCAGCTACGATTACATTAAACCTGTCGGCATACTGGCTCACATCGTTTTCTGGTTTCAGCTACCAAGAGCCTATTACCGCTACAAAAAAATATATGAGACTAAGAAGTAATGGCTGCTCCGAAAGGAAATCAATTCTGGAAACTGGCTCCAACAATGGGCAGGAAGCCTAAATGGGAAGATCCAGAGGTTCTGCGAGAAGCCTGTGAAGAGTACTTTGAACACATAGTGAGTACTCCCTTACAAGAACAGACAGTAATAGCCTTTCAAGGAATACCTACCTTCGTTGATGTCAGTAAAATGCGTACCATGAGCATTCAAGGGCTATGTGTTTTCCTGGGCATCGTTAGATCTACCTGGAAACAATACTGCGAGAAGGAAGACTTTTCGACAGTCTGTGAGTATGTCGAGCAAACAATGTACGATTATAAGCTCACAGGAGCTTCTGCTGGCTTGTTAAACCCATCTATTCTGGCAAGAGATCTAAAGCTATCGGATAAAATTGAGACTGATGTAACGTCAGGTGGCAAGCGAATCAAGAACGATTGGCATATTCATCCTGTCAGCACTAACAAAGGAAAAGCTGATGCCGAAGTCTAAATTCAGATTTAATCACAAGACCAAAAAATGGGATCAGTTGTTCAGATTTGAGGATATTGTTGTTCATCTGCATGGTGGTGGCAAATACACAAGATTGAACAGAGGTACTGGAGAAATGACGCATCATCAGGCTCCATTAGGAATAGTGTGCAGGAGCTAAATCACATAGATCTCAGGATAGTCGAGAAAATATCCTGGCTGCTGTCGAAACCTAAAAGGGTGAAAATTGCTGTTGGCTCTCGCGGATCGGCTAAATCCATCGGTGTCAGTGACATCATGCTGATGTTTGCAGACAAAGGTAGTCGGGTTTGTTGTTCAAGAGAGTTTCAAAATTCAATTGACGATAGCGTACACCAGGCATTAAAAGAGGAGATTGAGCGATTAGGTGTTGAAGGATTTGATGTTCAAGCCAATAAAATCAATAGCAGTAGCGGTGGTGAGCTATTCTACAAAGGTCTTGCCAGAAACATTACCTCATTAAAATCGATAGCTGGTGTCAATTTCCTGTGGATTGAGGAAGGCGAGTCGGTATCTCATAACTCATTGAAAATATTAACACCATCGATTCGGTCAAGTGCTGCGGCTAATGAGGCTGGTGAAGATCCACCAGAGATCTGGATCACCATGAACAGAGGCTCACAGGACGATGCCATTGCCAAAAAGTATCTGGCCAGAGCAGAAGAAGCACTAGCGGAAACAGGCTATTACGAAGACGATATGACGATGATCGTTGAGGTGAATTGGGAAGATAATCCTTGGTTTCCACCAGAGCTGGAGATGGAAAGGCTCGATGACTTGGAAAACATGGACACAGAAGAATATGAGAATGTCTGGGGTGGCGCTTATAACGATTCAGTTTCTGGGGCCATTATCAAGCAGTCCTGGTTTAATGCCGCTATCGATGCACACTTGCTACCAGGCAGAACTTTTGAGCCATTAGGCCAGAAGGTGGTCGGCTACGATCCAGCAGACGAAGGTGCTGACGCAAAGGGCTATGCCATGCGGCATGGCTCGGTGTTCTTGGATATTGATTGCAAAAAAGATGGTGATTTTATTGACGGATTTACCTGGGCATTAGAGAAAACAATTGCGACTCAAGCTGATGTATTCACTTGGGATTGCGATGGAATGGGTGTTGGTGGGAAGCTCCAGGTCCAGCAGGCTTTCAAAGGCAAGAAGATCGATGCGCCTATGTTTAAAGGCTCAGAGACTGCTGATTTTCCTGATGCCTTGTACATGCCGCATGACGATGACACTAAAGCCAATTCGAAATCGAACAAAGAAACATTCAGAAATAAACGAGCGCAGTATTATTGGCTGCTTCGAGATCGGTTCTTTAACACTTATCGATCTGTTGTGAAAGGAGAATATGTTGATCCAGAGACTATGATTAGTATATCATCCGAAATACCCAAGCTTAAACAAATCAGAAAAGAGGTCTGCAAAGTTCCTAAGAAACCGAATAACGGGAATGGTCGCATCCAAATACTTAGTAAGCCAGAGATGGTAAAGCTTGAGATCAAATCGCCTAACATGGCAGACGCAATGATGATGGCAATGCTGTCACCTAAACCAAAAAAACAGGTAGTCGTAAAAGACGTACCGATGGTGAATCATTTTGGATAAAATGTCTGACGCTGATAGCGCAAAGTATGGTGCAGTACTCGACAAGGTTTCAGAGTCATGGAATCTTCAAGAACAGCAAAGAGATCAGGCAAATGAATCAATGCGTTTTGTCGATGTTCCGGGCGCACAGTGGGAAGGATGGGTTAAGCAGCAATTTGCTAATCGTCCTCGAATGGAATTCGATAAGACATCTCTCGCAGTAAATAAATTTAATACCGAATGGCGCGAAGGTCGAGTTACTGTTAAGTATCGCTCTGACGATATTGGTACTAGTGATGACGATGCCGAACTATTAAACGGATTGTTTAGAAAAGACTACCGAAAATGTAACGGTGTCCAGGCTACAGATAATGCAGTGCAAGAAATGTCCAAAGGTGGTATCGGTGCGGTAAAGCTTGTCACTGATTACGTTATGCCTTCTGATCCAGACAATATGGATCAGCTTATTAAGGTTGAGCCTATCCATAATTCCTATAACACTTTAGTCTGGGATGCGAATGCCAAGAAAATGGATAAGTCTGATGCTAGATGGGTAGCGTTGGTTATCACATATTCTGAAGATGCATTTAATATCGCTTATCCCGATAAGGATATGTCATCATTTTTTATTCCGCAGAACAGAAGCATATTTAATCTTGATGACTTGAGATTGGTTTATGTTACTGAGTACTATGAACTAAAGACAAAGCGCGAGATGGCTTATCGTTATGTGTATAGCGAAACTGGCGAGAAGAAAACAGTTTACAAATCAGATCTCGATGAAGAACTAATTGTTTCGATGAGTGATGCTGGCTATAAAAAAGTTGGCGAGAAAAGACTTGAGCGAACAACAGTTGAGAAATCTATTTTGTATGGTGGTGGTTTCTTATCCAAGCCAAGAAGAATAGCTGGCATTAAATTACCTATCGCTACTTGTTTTGGTTATGGATCTTATACCGATGGGCAGCAATATTATTTTGGCCTGGTCGAAAAGCAGAAGGATGCACAGCGATTGCTTAATATGTCAATTTCTAACATGGCAGAGAATGCTGCGACATCTCCCAAGTCTATGCCGATACTCACACCAGAACAGGTTGCTGGTCATGAGCAGAGATGGGCAGAACAACATCTTGGTAAGCATGCCTATACGCTTTTAAATTCTGTCGATGATCAAGGTCAGCCATTACCTTTGGGGCCAATACAGCATGTTCAGCCAGCAGTAGTCGATCCCAATACAAGTTTGGTAATGCAAGCTGCGGAAGGTTTCATACAAAGCACAACAGGTGGCATGCCGCAGGATGTACTTGATCCTAATGCAAGTGGTAAGGCAATCAATGCAGTGCTTGGTCAGGTTGATTTGCAGACAGGTATTCTTAGAGACAATGTTATTCAGTTCTTTAAAAATATCGGTGAGATTTATTTAGGCATCGCATCTGAAATTTATGATGACGAGCGATTTATTAAGATTACAAATCTTGATGGTTCAGATAAATCTGTTTTGCTTAAAGAATATGTTATGCATCCAAAGTACAACAGGTTTGTTCGCATTAACGATGTATCTAAAATGATATTAGAGACTACTGTCGATGTCGGTGCATCATTCGCTACTCGTAAACGTGAGACTGTTGATGTGTTGGGTGAGATGATTAAGAACACAGAAAGTACTTCGCCTTACTTCCCATTAGTTTATGGTGCAATGATTGAGAATGTTGAGGGCCCAGGTCTTGAGATAATTAAAAAGTTCAATCGAAATCAAATGATTCAACTTGGTTATCAAGATCCAGAAACTGATGAAGAGAAGCAAGAGTTTCAGCAAGCACAACAGCAAGCTGGTCAGCCTGCACCAGAGAAGCAAGCACTTATAGAGAATATTAATTCTCAGACAATGCTTAATGCCGCTAACGCAAAAGATAAAGAAGCTGAGACAGCTAAAACTGTTGTTGATATTGAGAAAGTTAAATCAGACATTGAGGCTCAACGAGTCGATACCGAAGCCCAGAAGATTGAAAATCGATTAGTTGAGACAGGCATCATGGAGCTGATGAACGATGGTAGGTAGTACCATAGTAAAAAAACCTCTCAAGAAGGGAGGCAAGGCATTTCTTGAGAAGCTGTCTGAGCTAAAGAAGTCTGCCAGCGAAGTTGTTGACGAGACCATTGATGAGTCTGAAAGTCTAAGTGCTGTTACGTCAGAAATTAAAGAGTTCGCCAAAGAAATATCCGATCAGATAACTAAGTCTATTGATGACCAAAGCGATTTAAATACGAGGCTAAATTCTAGCATCATAGAGCTAATTGATGAGGCTACCGGGATACCAGAGCTTGAGCATCTTGGTTATATAAACCCTGAGATACTTACTCAGAGGGCGCATGATCGAGGTCTGTTGGACTCATATGTACAAGCAGCAAAAACTAAATTTCTTAAAGAAGTAAAAAACAATAAAGAATATATGGGCAGGATGTTTGAATCTGTTAAAGAAGGGCGCACAAAGTTCAGCGACTCTCTTGGCGACAGAAGCATAATGACACTTGAGCAAATGCAAAAGGAAGGTAATCCTTTAATGAGTGTTCAAGGTGATGTAAGTGCTACAGACAGGGTGGTCTCAAGGTTTGGTTCTGTTGATCTTCCTTCTCCAGTTTTATCTCAAGGTGGGCCCAGGTTTGTTGAGGGGAAAAAAATACAGGGAGATTTATTTGGCGAGGTGACAAAAAAACAGGCTGAGAAATATCTATGGGCATCTGAATTGACAACGATGAAAACCTATCTAGGTAGGATGAAGGCTGTAAAGGATATTTACGGCAAAGATCCTCGTCTTATTCATACTGCTATGGGTTCGGATGCATTAAGACATCCAATGTTTACACTAGATGCTTGGTTGCAGGCCAATGTTTTATCTGGAAGGATTCCGAAAGAAGTTCTTGATAGTTTATCAGTAGATGTTCGCAATGCTACTGTTCAAAAGAAAAAGCCATATGCAGACTTTAAGGGTTTTGAAGATCCTAATCTTTATAATATTCTAAAAAATAACGCAGGGCTTCGTAAGCAAATAATACACTCAGCAAATAAAGCAAAGTACAGGTCGAAGGGATTAACAACACAGAAGGATATTGAAGAAGCTTTTACAGAGGCTGGTGCAGAGCAATGGGGAATTGGTGACACTGCTTTTAATACTGGTGTTATAGATACATCAAAGCCAGTTGAGACCATTGTTAAGCAGTCAGAATTAAAGGAAGGATCTAAGTCTTTAGTAAATACAGTTCCTTCTGATGATCCTTTTCATTCGACTTATTCTGGTGCTGTTAGCTTAAAGCCCGGAACGACTACTGGCGGCATAGAAATCCCATTACCATTTGAGTCCATGTTTCTCGATGTCTTTCGTCAGCCAGAGGTTCAAAAGGCTACTAACAGGGTGCGGAGAATAAATACTGCTGCTGCGTCAGGAAGTCCTGCCGAGCCAGAAAAGCTAAAGAGAATGGTTCAGCAGGCAACAGATGAATGGCTTGAGGTTAATCAAAATATATTAGATCTCGCCAAAAAACAGAGAGGTGGAGCTAGTATTAAAGTACTACCATTTGTTGGTTTTATTGGTGGTCTTGCTACTTTGGCGTTTTCGGACAAAGCAGATGCTAGTATCTTCATATCGATGCTAACCGAAGCTGTTAAATCTTTACCGATGAAGAAAGGATCTGTTGAGCAGATGGTTAACTCAATTAAAAAGCAGAAAGGAATTTCCGCGAAAGAATTCGACATGATCGATTGGAAAAAATTAGAAGGACAGAAGAAAATTACCCAAGAAGAACTTGGTGAGTTTGTTGAAGCTGAAAGACCAAAGATTAATATCGTTGGTAGCGATTTTGCGAAAAGTAAAAGTTCTGTAACTAGTAATTCTGCCGATCTTAGAGCGTTTTATGATAGAGAATGGGATGATGGTGCTGAGTCTTTGTATGACATCGTTAGTTCTCTTACCGATGAGTCAAGGGCTTATCTTGTCAAGCAGTTAGATAAGCTTGCAAAAGAAAAAGGACTAGCGCCATCGAAAGGTCTGTACTCTGAAAGCAGTGGCGCATGGGAGGATTTGCGAACAAATAACAATACGCTTCGTATAAAGCCTTCGGTAACGGACGAGGAATTTGGTACGGCTGACACAGATCTTTATGATCATATCAAAGACGAATACTTCAATAATTCAGAATCGACTCATTGGCTGGAAGAGAGAGCGCGATACCTTGATAGCGATGAAGGGTTTGCTAGTGGTAGCGAGTTTGGTGGATACACATTAAGCGGTACTGGAAAAGAAAACTATCGTGAGATTTATTTTAACTTGGATGAAAGCTCTACACCTAAAAAGTTTATTGCGTTTAAGAATACAGCTATGGAAAAACCATTTTCAACAATGGAGGATGCAAGAGCTTATGTTACAGAAAAGCACAGACCTATTGGTATCGGAAGTGATAAGGCTGCTGATGATTTTGCTAAAGCCAGTTTAGAGACTAAGGAATATACTATTCTGCGTGACATCACAGAAGAAGGTGGTGTTGCACATTCTGGTCACATGAGTGGTCAGCCAAACAACATGGCATGGGCGAGAGTTACTGAGCGTGTTGGGCCGAATGGAGAGAAAGTTTTACAGATCGAGGAGATCCAGAGTGATGCCCGGCATAGAAAAGAATTAAAAAAAGCATTACCAAAAGAGTGGCGTAAAAATGTTTTGAATTCTGTGATGGCGCAGGCAAAGGAGGAAGGCTTTGATGGTGTAACTTTTGCTAAAAAACCTAGCCAAGTAGCTGAGATTGAAAAGTGGGCTCCAGTAGATAGAAAACACCATTATGATCCAGATATTTTTAAAGAGGGAGCAGATCTTTCTAATGATGAGATCCAGAGGTTTGAAGAAATCGTAGATGAAATAAGTGCTTTAGGCGAAAGCGCACTTAGTGAAGGTACTCATGGTAATCCATTTGTTTATTCCTCTCCAAGCGATGGTTTATCTCAAATCGCATCAGACTTGGAGAAAATTGCTCTTCATAAAAAAGAACTTTCAAAAAGCCCAAATGATATTCATGATCTTGATGCAGGCCAAGTAGCAGAAATGGCATCCACATTAAGATCTCTTGAGAGTGAAGGTTACAGCATGAGAGGCAAGCCATCACAAGTTGATAGAGATGATATTGCTTCGTATCATAGCGGTAACCAAAGAGTCATCAAGCAATACACAGAAGAATTTCCAGTAGAAGCACAATCGATTACTGGTCAGCCTGTTCAATCATTAGAGGTCGATGGTCATGACTTAAATTATGTTCCGCTTAAAGATACTGATATTCCAGAGCCAGTTTTTTACGGTAAGCCTGCTAAAGCTGCTGCTGCCGCTACTGCTGTCGGTGGTGCTGGTACTGCGAGTGCATCCGACAATAATTTAATTGCTAAAGATGCGCGTTATGGTGAGCTTGGCGAGATACCAAATCCAAACGGATCTACCTCTACAGAATTTTCTATTACGGTAAATGATCCAGAGCTTGGTGGTTGGGTAAATATTCCGACACTAGTTCAAGGTCAGGTTGATGTTGATGGTCTACTGTCTAATGGTCAGCCTACACAACAGCAACAAGAGATTGCTATCAATCGAGCCAAAGAGAGAATATCTCAGGGTGCAACATTGCCAGCATACGGTAGTGTTGATGAGGCAGTTAGTGCTGCGGAATCTAGAACAGACGAAGAAAAGTTTTTGCCTTATAGCCAAGACGCTGCGCCAAATGTAATCGCGCCATCTTTTGAGCCAGTGCCTGGACCAGCTACTGAGCCCAAGCCAATGACATTTGGTCAGCAGATGTTTCCAGATCCAACACCAGAAAGTGAAGCGTTAAATGAATCGTTAAAGTCTGCCGAAGAGCGATTGACTAAGTTCAATCAGGCAGTTTCTCAGTATGCGGATCTGACTATTAAAGATAAGGTCAAGCAGAAGCAAACAGATCCACAGGCAGCAGCAGAAGACGATTCGCTGTTTAACCAAATGCTTAATGCTCCAGCTCAAGCAGCAGATTATATTGAGAAGCAGACAGGGATTCCGATTAGCGAGATTGCAGAAGATATTTATCAGGTCGTTACTGGCGAAGATCGACTTGCGGCACTACCCGAAGATGTTAGAAATCTGCCAGAGGTCGGTGCGCTTGGTACGGGTGTCGGCAGTGGATCTCTTGAAGGTGATTTGAAAATTGCTTACGGCAGATTGTTTGGCAATGACGAAGAGCTGCGCGGTGTGATCGATGAGCAGGGTGGTGACTTTATTGAGCATCAGGTCGGTGATGGTGAGATTATCACAGAGGTTATCCTTCCTACAGGCGAAAGAGGTCTGCTTAATGCCCCAGGTGCCAGTGGTGCTGATTTCACACCATATCTTGGCGAGGCTATACAGTTCACTCCAGCAATCAAGGCTGTTTCGATGGCTAAACCATTAGGTGCTGCTGCTCAAACTGAGCTTGGCATGGGATTATTTGGTGCGAGTGATCTAGCGAGGCAGGCTGGCATGCGCGAGATTGGCTCTGGTGTGGAGCAAGATAATTGGGCAACAGCAATAAATTCAGTGTTCGGAGCCTATCCTGCTGCTGGCCCGGCTTATCAGGCAATCAAGCCTCATGTGGCAAAATTGGTCAATCCAATCGAAGAAGCTTATAGAAAGGCCACAGGCACAATATACAATCCGACACAATAAGATTGTTGCGAAGTATTGATAATTTCGATACCATGCAGAATTATAGTAAACACTTACTTACCTCGAAAGAGAGAATTATTCCCTATTACTAGGAGAGACAAATGACTGAGGCATCGCAGAGTAGTTCTGTTGAAAACGCTAATTTGGGCGAGGAAGAAACCCCTAATCCAAACGAAGAATCGTCTACTTCAAATACTCCACACGTTGTAAAGCGTCTGGTCGGACAACGAGAAAAACTGAGAACGACTAACAGTGAATTGGACAGTGAGAATGGTGACCTAGCAAATGAGGTTATTAGGCTTAACAAAGAAAACGAGCAGTTAAGGTCCCAGGGCTCTCCGCAAGCAGTTAATGTTCCTGATCCCGATGATTTCGAGACTACGGAAGAGTTTAACGAAGCGAATCGTAAGTTTATTGTCGATACGGCAACACAAGCGACTCAGAATGTAATTTCGACACAGGCAGATAGTAATCGGGTAGTCGAGTTTGACAGTAAAGTTGATAAGCATTATCAAAGTGCTGAAAAATTAGGCAAATCAGATTATGAGCAGGCAGAGGTTAATGCTGTAAATGAATTGGGAGCTACTTACGTTGACAACATTGTTGCTAATGTAGATAACTCAGCAGAATTACTTTACATGTTAGGCAATAGCCCAAAAGAGATGGATCGAATTAAAGGTTTACTTCGTTCTAATCCTGCTAAAGCAACATTGGAGATTGGTCGATTGTCAGCAAATGCTGGCAGTTTTAACAAGCAATCGGTTCCAGCTCCAGAAGATGGATTGGAAGAAGGTGGTAAAACCCCAAGTGCTGCTGAAGCAGGGCTGCTAAAGAAGTATAACGCAGCGTTGAAGAAAGCATCAGATACGGGTGACAACACTGGATTTCGAGAAATCAGAAAGCAATGTAAGGAAGCTGGATTACTCTAAATATTTATAAGCCTTAACAGGCTTGGAGAAATCTCATGTCAAATGCATTTCCAAAAGATGTTGTTGTCGCATGGCAAGAAAGCATCGAAAAGTTCGACAGTGACAATATTGTTGCTAAAAATTGTAAAGTAGAACGATCAGGTGGTGAACAGCAGTTCAATTCGAACTTCCGTACATGGAAACCTGTATCAATGATCTCTCGTACCGTTGACGGTCTTGATATCACTGCTTCACTTGGTAAGTCGGTAACTGAATTAGCAGTTCCATTCGATATCGACACAATTCCTAACGTACCATTCACTCTTGATGCAAAAGAGCTGAACGATCCCAGAATGCTTCGTAAGAAGATTAACTCTGCGGTTGATCAGATGAGTGCGCGTTTAAATCGTGACGTTGTTAATGTCATTAAGAATCAATCGGGCCAGACTGTAACTCAGTCGGGTGCGTTGACTACTTATAATGATATTGCTGCTGCCGAGTCTGCATTGATTCGCCAGGACGTATCGCAAACCACACTGAAAACAATGGCGCTAAATATTCCAGACTATAATACTGTGTCTGGTAACTTGGCTGCGCGTGAAACTTTGGGCCAAAAAGCTCTTGGTGCTTACGAGCGTTCATTGGTTGGTGATGTTGCAAGCTTTGATACTTTCAGAACTAGCTTCATGCCTCAGATCACTGCTGCTGCTGCTGGTGCTGTTGTAACTGCTGGTGGTGCTGCACAGAGTCATATTCCTGTACCGAGTCAGGTGAATCCTTTAACGGGTAACACTGAGAACTTGGATAACAGGTTCATGAGCTTGGAAGTTGATACGACTGCTTCGGTTGTGCCTGGTGATCGTTTCACCATCGCTGGTGTTTTTGAGACATCATTGATCAATAAGGTCAACACAAATGAGCTTCGTACTTTTACTGTTGTTGGTGTTATTGATGCGACTCATGTCAACATCTCTCCAGCTCCTGTTGCTCTTGATGGTTTTACTTCTGGATCTCCTACAGATTCTGAGTCTGACTATGCTAACGTGACTGTTGCTCTACCTGATGCGACTGCGTTGACTTGGGTTAACACTACTGCTGCGCCTATGAGTGCTTTCTGGGAGAACGATTCTATCTGTATCTCAGTAGGTAACTTGGCTGTTGAAGGTCTGTCTGGCGTGAATGTTATGAGAGATGTTACCGATTCTGGTATCCAGTTGATCATAGCGAATGAAGGTAATGTTGGCACTTTAGCAAATCAGTATCGTATTACTGCTTTCTACGGTGTGACTAACGAAGATCCCATGAAGAATGGTATCGTACTGGCTAACCAGTAATCGTTAGTAGTTAGAAAATAGAGGTAGGGTGGTCTTCGGATCACCTTACATTTTTTAAAATTACCGAGGAATTTGTTGT
>Ga0255055_10002982_pt1 | contig 11583 bp, 13 predicted proteins | sample JV7_2_27_MG_FD_188633 | JGI IMG/M metagenome (GOLD analysis project Ga0255055, IMG submission 188633) | Seawater microbial communities from Jervis Inlet, British Columbia, Canada - JV7_2_27 | ecosystem: Environmental > Aquatic > Marine > Inlet | place: Canada: British Columbia | collected... | reverse complement strand
TAGCATTCTATCTCAAAGAGAGACAGGAACTATTAAATAAGATTGAAGCAGCTAAGTTGACAGATAAACAGAGAACCATAGCAGACTTATACCATCGACTAGGATATACACAGAAGGAAATATCAAAAGAATTGAATATAACACAATCCACAGTATCAGAGCAATTAAAAAGCATAAATAAGAAAATAAATAAATAAAAAATACAGAAAAAACCCGATATTTTTATACACATCTACATACCTGTATATAAATTACAGAAAAAGAGGGAATGATGAGCATAGAATTTACGAATATACTTTGTGATCGATGTGGAAAACCTTTAAGAGTACAGCGACCAATAACAGAAAAAGAGAAAACATGCACAGACTGTAAAAAAGAGATAAGTGACCTGAATAAAGAGTTTTGGGAACACAATTCCTCTGAGATTTCTCATAGGGCGCACCATTCAAATTGGTAAGAGTGGTGCGGAGTTTTAACATTAATTAAGAAAGAATTGTCAGGATTGATAAGGAGTTAATTAGTTTTTGTTTTACTTATGCGTTGGGGGTCTGACCACCCATAACCGACCCTCATTGGTGTGCTTAGAGACACACTAGAATGAGCAAACATGGAATGTGATGTTTAGTTCGCCTTTTTATTTGCCTTCGTTTTAATAGGTCAAAAACACGGTAAAAAAATACACCTTATCTGTAGAAATACAGAGCCTAAGCCCTGTTTCTGTTTCAGGGTATGGAGGTCAGGGTTTTACTCAAGGTTTCCCCTCATGTCTGCAAACGGATATGACATAAACTACCATGCAATTCAACGCATACGTTCTTAATCTCTAGTTTCGTGCTTTGGAACCTATACCCTACTCCATATCTTTTTCCCCCCATAATCACTTATGGTTGGGGTAGGTATGTCCTATAGGGTAAGTTAGATTAAGTTAAATTGAATATTACAATCTTTTTTTGAATAAATATGTACGGTATATGTTAAAATACCCGATATTTATATACACATTTTCATACCAGTGAGAAAATAAAAAACTAAATTAAATAAGTTTCGGATGGGGGGAGGGGTGGTAAGTGAAAAGTCTTACCACGGAAAACTTATGCCAGCAGGTAGAATTAAGACGGTAGAGCGTATTCTACGTCTGAAAGAAATCAAAAAGTTAAAAGATGAAGGCAAGTCAAATAATGATGTTTCTAAGGAATTGGGAATATCAATCGCAACAGTGCAACGGAATGTCAAACACTTAGAGGATATAAGTGTTGCAGACCTTACGCCTGAAGATTTATCCAGTAAACGTGCTGAGTTAGATTTAGATCTTCAAGAAATCCAAGAAAAAGCAAAAGAACAGTTTGAGATTTATGCTGCTAAAGATACCACACCGGAAGAGAAAAAGAGTGCTAGTCCAAGTGTGGCAAGGTCTTTTATGCTTACATGGCAAGCTGCCATTGAGATGAGGGCAAAGCTGTTTGGTTTAGATAGCGTAAAGGCTGATGGGATTACGTTCAACCAACAGAATAATTATCAAGTTCCTGACAAAGTGAGTTCCAGTGCGGCTAAAAAGATAGGCGACGCTTTAAAGCAGGAGCATTATGGAAAGTTATAAAATGGTGGATACCAAGTGTCAAAAAAATTTAATAGCAAACAAGAGGTCCAAGAAGAAAGGAAATCTGTAGATTCTAAATTCTCAGATGGTTTACCAGATTATTTACAAGACTACTTCGACACAGAAGAGTTGAAACAAATAAAAAAGGAAGTAGATGGTGAGAACTATTCTAAGCCTTTTAGAGAGAGGTTAGATTTTGGACTAGAGCGTGATCATGAATTTTGGGAAAACAACGATGTTGAACTAAGGAAGGTTTTAAGGAAAACGGATAGTCCGGTTTTTGATGAACAGCCTAGAGCAACAGAACGTGTAAGTCAGGAACAGGAGTTGACTCCTGGTGAGATCAAGGCTTTGGTTAGCGTTTGTGAATATGATTTAGAATTATTTGCTATTAGGTATTTTCCTCATTACCTAAAAAAACGAAGTAGTACACTTCATCGTTATCTATACAATACGTTGTCTAGAGAACTAGGTGGTAAGAAAAAAAAGTACCGTGGTTTGAAATTGGCTATTGCTGCACCAAGGGGTAACGCTAAATCATCCATAGTCTCTAGTATACTACCTGTATGGTGTATCTGCTACAAAAAGAAAAACTTTATCATTATGCTGTCTGATACAAAAGGACAGGCAGAGGATTTTTTATCTGATGTAAAAAGGGAGTTGGAATTAAATGATAAACTCAAAAGGGATTTCCCGGAAATAACAGGTAATGTTAAAGATAGTGAGATAAGGAAAGGGTTAGTTTGGAGAACGGACGAAATCATCACCAAGAACATGGTGAAGGTTATAGCTTTAGGTACAGGCAGTAAGATTCGTGGTCGTAAATTTGGAGTCTACAGGCCCGACCTAGTTATCGGTGATGATCTTGAAAATATGGAAATGGTCTTTTCCGAAACACAGAGGGAAAAGATTAGATTTAATTGGTTTGATAAAGATGTTAATTTCGTTGGTGCTGCTGAGGCAGACGATAATAACCTTAATGAAATGACGGACTTCTTTCTTGTTGGTACTATATTAGGTAAAGAATCTTTATTGAATACAATTATCAACACTTCAGAATATCCAGATTGGCAAACACAGAAATTTAAGGCTGTTGAGAAATTCTCAGATTCCTCATTGTGGGATGATTGGGAGAAGCTATACAAAGATCGATTTGATGTAGAGAGGATTGAAACTGCAAAAGCATTCTTCAAGGATAATGAGGAAGAAATGCTCAAAGGCACAAAGGTTCTTTGGCCTGAAGGCGACCCTTACTATAGTTTGATGATTGCAAAGCTAAAGAGTTACAGTGCGTTTATTTCAGAAAAGCAGAATGATCCAATTGATCCATCTAGAGTTATTGTTCAGAAAGAAGAACTTCATTGGGAAAACTTTTCCACAAACACAAAAGTACGTGAGGCTATTGATCGTGGTCTTAAGAAAGGTTTTGTGTTTGGTTCGTTGGACCCATCTCTAGGCAAGAAGCACAAGAAAGGTGATCCATCTTGTATCACGACACTTGTTCGTGATCCTAAAACTGGTTTCATTTTTGTTGTGTATTTTAATTTAAAGGTTCGTAGTGTAGATAAACAGATAGATGCCATTCTAAAAAGTCATAGCAACTTTAATTATAAATTGTTCGGCGTTGAGACAAATGCTTTTCAGTATGTTGTTGCAGAGGCTTTGAGGAAAAAATCTAAAGAACTTGGTATTTATGTGCCTGTTGAGGAAATAGATAATTACCAAGATAAGAAAATGAGAATTGAAAGTTTAGTTCCATTCTTAAAAGATGGTACTATAGTTTTTGATTCGTTACTTTTCAGCACAAATCAAATGTATAACAAATCGGTTGAGCAGATTTATACTTACACCGGTGACGATACCAAAAATGATGATGCCCCGGATAGTTTGGAAATGGCATTTAGAATTGCAAAGAAACCAAGATTCAGAATGATTACGACCTAATCATATTTTGTGTATGTTTCTTAAGGAGAGTAAATGACGAGACCTAGAAAAGTGAAACTCTCTGACAGGGAGCATCCACTATATAAAGAGTATAAAGATAAATGGGAATTGTATGAGTTAGCTATCAAAGGTGGTAGTGATTTTATAAATGTAGATACTCTCTTTTCACACAGACTTGAGGATAGTGATAGCTTTGATGAACGGTTAGAAAGGGCTTACTACCTTAATTTTTGTGAGACTATTCCTAGTATCTATAACAATTTTATATTCAAAGAAAAGATACAAAGACCGCACGATGAAAAGTTAGTTGATTTCAGAATGGATACGGATGGAAGAGGGACTAACGTTTCTGATTTTATTGCCAGGATAGGATTTCTTTCTAAGGTATTCGGTGCCATGCACTGTTTGGTCGATATGCCTGAGTTGTCTGAGGAAGAGGCGTATACTAGGAGATTCGTCAAAGAGAATAAAATTCAACCATACTGTAAAATGATATACCCATCTCAATTGAAAGATTGGAGTGTTGACAACCAAGGGAATTTTAGATGGGTGGTTATCGAACAAGACTATTCCAGAGATTCAGACCCAACGCTTGAAAGAGAAAACGAGAAGAGTTATTTACTCGTTACATTAGAAGAGTGGCGGTATGAGGCTGAGGATGGTTCATTGTTTAAGTTTGAGGATGGTAAAAGCAATAAGGGTCCGAATAAAGTAGGTATGATACCCATTATAACACTTTACAACAAAGACGTTGATGATAATAGAGTTGGCGAGTCTATGTTGAAAGATATAGTGTATATTAATAGGATTATACTGAATTGGTGTTCTTGCCTTGACGAGATGATTGAACGACAGACGTTTTCACAATTGATTATACCGGACGATGGTACTTTAGCAGATGAGAACGAGCAGGGCGGTGATCCGTTGAGGAAACTAGGAACGGCACATGCGTGGACGTTTAATGCTAATTCAACACACCCACCGGCGTTTATATCACCGGACACAAAGAATATTCAGACTGTGTGGAAATTGGTCGTTGACCATATTAAAGAAATTTACAGGTTAGCCGGTTTGATCGGCACTTCGGAAGATTTAAGTGCAAGTAGATCAGGCAGGGCAGCACAAATGGGTTTTCTAGGTGTTAACTCTGCATTGGCAGATACCGCTAAGAAATACCAGCAGTTTGAAGCAGACGTTAGTAGATTAGCTCTAATTTTTCAGGGAGATAGTCCTGAAGCGTTTAAAGAGATTAAATATCCAGACACATTTGATTTACAATCCTTAGCCGATGAAGTGGACGCTTTCTTTAAGGTGATGGAAAAGAATATGTCTGAAACGTTAAACAAAGAAATGATGAAAAATTTATCTAGACGTGCATTGCCTCTTGCCGCACCGTCAATTAAAGACGAAATTGAGAAAGAGATTGACGATGGTGACGGTTACATTGAGCCTCAGAATTCAAGACAGATTGTTATGGGAACTGAGAGTGAACATAAGCAGTTAGCTAAGGGTGAGGAAGGAAATCCTAACCTGAAACAAGTAGGCGATTCGTTTAGGACAAAAGACAGGCAAGAAAGTGAAACGACATCACATCGTACAAAACCTGATAAGTAAGAAGTAGCATTGGATAATGCTTCAATGTAAATTTAATTAAAAATTATCGGAGGATAATAGAGAGATGAAAATAGAAGAAATCACAAATAAAGAGTTAGCAGACAAGGTAGTTGAATTCAAGGTAGATATTTCGGGCTTGGATTCGGAAGATGATATTCAGGCTGCTGTTACAAAGCTGGACGACGACCTTAAAAAAGACCCTGACAAGCTGCAAGAGAAACTTGAGTTTCAGGTAACTGAAAGCAAAAAGGCTTACGACGCAAGAGATAAAGCTAAGAAAGACACAAGGACATTAAAGACAAAACTGGATAGTCAGGAAGAAGAACTTGCAGACCTTAAGAAGAAACTTGAGGGTTCTCCTAGCGTTGATGAGTATAAGCAACTTAAAAAAGACATGGATGCTATTCAGGCAGAGCGTGAAGAGAAAGAGCTATCCAAGTTGGATGAGGTTGAAAAGCAGAAAGTCCGGTTCCAGAAAAAGATGGATGATTTTGAGAGTAAGTTTGACCAGACTACTAATTCGTTCACACAGCAGATGGAGGAAAAGGACAAAGAGTTAGCCGCTTCAAAAAAGCAGGTAGCGTCTTTGAGGACGGTCAGACTTGGTGCAGAGATTTCCAAGGCTGCTGCTAAATTGAATGCTTATAATCCTGAACAGATTGAAAAACTTCTTGTAGGTGATTTTGTTTATGACGATAAGTTAGACACCTATTCATTTCTTGAAAGAGATGGTAAGGGTAAAATTGTTGATGAGAAAACAATTGCTGAAAGAGTTAAAGATTTTTTGGACGACCCTATAAACGATAACTTGGTTCGTAGCGGTGCCAAGGCGGGGATTGGTGCTAATGATAAAGGCACTAAGACAGATAATAAAGATACTGGCGTTGAGGATAAAGCCCGTAAGGGTTTTACTAAGATGTCACAAAAACGTGGAGAATATGATCCGAAAGACCCAGATGTTATCCGGGCTGCTGAACTGAAAGGACTCAGTGTTGAAGATCATATCGAAACTTTGAAGATAAGAGATGCCAAGTTAAATAAGATTAAAGGTATCAAGGAAGATAATTAATAAATTTTCCTATTTTATAAAAAGGTGACACTATTATTATGGGAGCTTTTTTAAGATTAGGCCAGGTAGAGGGTAGAGGGAAAGGCAAGGAGTTAACACTCGCTGCTGGACAATACTATCATATACTTGGTGGGCATTTTGTAAAAATGTCCGGTGCTCAGAACGGTGCTTCATTGTGTGCATCTGGTACGCCTACTGTTGCGGGTTGGGTTATTTCCCCAAAGCAGGATACCGGAAAAGACGCATATCTTACCGTTTCGGGCGATAAGGGTTTCTTGATTAATGGTTACGAAGATGTATTTGCAATTCGTCCCGATGAGACTTTCGCTAGTATGGCGGCAAGTTGGGTCGGTTACGGCATGGGAATGACTCTTGCCAACGCTACTTACGCCACGATTCAGAAGGCTAAATTAGTTGCGGCTGGTACTGCTTCACCGTTGGCTTGCGTTGACGTTGATGTAGAGCAGAAAATTCTCTATGTGCGAATTAAAACACATCAACCTGCATAAAGAGGGGTGTTAAAGTTATATGGCTGGTGTTCATAGAAATCAGTTCACTGAGGCGATGAAAAAAGATATGTACGCATATTTTTGGGAAAAGTATGACGATACTCCTCCGGTGCATCAGGAAATATTTGAGGGTACTACGTCAGATGCGGCGTATGAACAGTTTACGTCTGCTATCGGACTAGGGGAACTATTGGAGAAACCAGAAGGTGAAGATCTTCAGGCTGACGCTCCGATGGAGTCATACACAATTGTGTGTAAAAACAGGTCTTTTGGTCGTTTGGTGCGCTTTTCATACGAAACGGTACAGGACAGTCAGAAAATGGGCAATACGCTCATGTCAACGGTTGCAACGTGGGGTAGGATGGTTCCGATAACTAAGGAAAAATTCTATGCTAAGTTTTTCAACAACGGTGCGCTTGCCGCTGGTCATGATGTGTTTAACAACAGCATTACAGGTGTTGTTACGGATTCGTCCGGTAATCTCATTTATGACAACAAAGCGTTTTTCAGTACCACGCATACGTCTAGGGCGGGTAGTGCGTACAGCAATTATAACTCTGCTAATGCGCTGAGTCATACCAACCTTCAGTCTACATGGCTGACGTATCACAACACTAACAACAGGGATGAGAGGGATGAGATCGTAAAGTTACGTGCAAACGTGCTTTTGATGCCGCCCGCTCTTAAGTTTACTGCTCAGGTTATTCTGAACACTACGCTTATCCCCGACAGTATGGATAACGATACAAATGTACTTAACTCTATCGTTAATCCGTTAGAGTGGGATTATCTTACCGATACCGATAGTTGGTTCTTGGGTCAGCTTAAAGGTGGTTTGATGTCCACAGATCGTGAGGATGTTATGCTCGACTTCTGGCAGGATGAAACAAGCAAGGATTATTTTGCTTCGATTTTTACCAGATTTGGTGGATGCGTTACAAACTGGCGACATTGGATTGCTAATAACGTCTAGAAATAGATGTTAAATATTTGGGGGTAGTTGCCTGTAATGGGCGACCCCCCATAATTTTTCTTTAAAGAGGGTGATGTATTTGGCAAATTTTGATGGTGGTTTTAGTCCAGAAACATTAGCATCGATTCCAAGAAATCCTATTCGTAGTGTTTCCGATTTATATCCAGACCGAACGGCAACACCTTCTGGCACGGATTTTCGTGGTAATCCTATTTTCCCTGTAAAGGATACCGGAACCGTTAAACGGTTGGATGATCAGGTTCCGACAACTACACAGGATATGAGTAGGCTTTACCAGTGGGAGTTAGGTGATACGATATACGGTGATCATGCCAAACATGATAAAGCAATGAAGAATTACATTGCCGATATTACCAGAGCCGATGGAGCGCAAGAGGGTTACAAGCATATATTTATTGATACATTCAGGCCGATAGGACCGCAGTTAGAACGGTTTAAGGTTAAAAGAAAACGGCGAATAGTGCAAGATTAATTAGGAAATTTTTTCACACAACTTAAATTATGGAGGATTGTTATGAGAGGAACGATTAAGGGTATTGTAGTTTTGACAGGAATGATGTTTTTATTTGGTGCATGTGCTACGGGTAGTATTCAAACTAAACCGTTGACACCACAGAAGGTTGAAGTAGTTGTGACAGTAAAGAATGCCGAAGGAAAAGCTGTTAAAGTATCAAAGGTTGGCGACAGAACCAACAAGAGTATGGATATTCCTAACCCACGAGTGAGTTTATCACAAATGTCGATGATTGCTGGTAAGCCTGGGCAAGAAGAAATTTACACCAAAATCTTTTCAGGTTTGTCTGTTTCAGATGTTACACGTTTATGGAATGACATTATATACATGTCAAAAGAAACTGACATCAAAATTGTAAATATGTTTATCAATAGTCCTGGTGGAGATGCCTTTTCCGGTCTTGCATTAGCTGATCAGATTGAAAGAGCAAAGAGACTTGGAATCACTGTTAAAGCCTACGCTTCTGGAATCATTGCCAGTGCTGCTGTGCCTGTGTTTGCTGTTTGTAGTGAACGCTACGCTGCTTCTGGGACAATCTTTATGGTTCATGAAGCTGCACTTTGGAAATGGCCCGGACGTGAGACTGCTTCAGATATTAGATCACAGAATGAGTTGATGGATATATTACGGAGTCGGTATTTGGGTTATCTTGTACAGTATACCAAACTTGACCTTAAAAAATGGGGAAAGATGGAACGTAACACAACGTGGTTTGATGCTGAAAAGGCGTTAGCTATTGGTCTTGTAGATGAAATTAAGTAAGTACCGGATGGTATAAAAACAATTAAAAAGGGAGAATGTCAGATGGATGTCTGTAAAATTTGTGGTAAAGACGATTTGAAAAATTTGGGTTCACACGTAAGGGCGGCACACAAGATGGGTTTAGAGGAATATAATAATACGCCTCTTGATGATTCTTTTGATGAGATGGAAGAAGGGGCTGTTCTTGAGGATGCTGCTGAAATAAAAGAGGATGAGATTCCTCCTACAAAGATTGACGTTACAGCCCAAGAGAGAGTATCAGGAATTATTGATGTCGAAAAAAGATTTACGCCAGATATGACTGTTGGTGAGTTGCTTACTTTAAAAGGTTTAACATTTAAGGAGCTTGGTTCTATCATTAATCAGTATCAAAATGGTAACAAACCACACCCTTCACAGTTAGCGCAAAAGAATCTAGCACTTGGTGTAAAGGGTGCTGAAGAGTTGAAGGATATGTCAAACCCAAGTACAACTAACCTACATATTGCAGAAGCGTTGTTAAAGAATTATGGATTTGAAGTTAGAGAGATAACAAGAAATCCAAAGACTTGGCATTTAAGGAAGATAGCCTAAGTCATTTTATTGTCGGATTAAACGGTACTTGTACAAACTCCAGTAACAAGATGTTGAATGTAGAATACCATTCCTACATTTAACTGTCCGTCCGATGTAGGAGAGTGCTAAGAATGGGTCAGAGTCATTTTAAATCAAACTTTATAGGTAAAACTGGAAACGAGTATATTGCTTCCGTAGCTGCTGTTAAAAATATTTCTGCAATCAGTGGTACTACAGTCACAGGTGGAACCGTTACAAGTACGGGTCCAGTTATTGCTGGTAATTACATGCGTGTTGGTGCAAATCAGTATATTTTTGCTGGTAGTGTTAATACAGGTGCTTCTATTGTGGCTGAAGCTACAGCACTCGTTGCAACCCCTATTAAGGGTTCTATGTATATGAGCACAAAAGGAAATATGTGGTTTCTCGTCGATGATTCTACGGCTAGTCCTGTGCAGAGTCTAGCGTAAATAAATATGGGTTGGGTAATTTTTCCCAACCCTTAATTTCTTAAAAAGGAGAATCATTGATATGCCCTATATGAGTGTAAATACAAGGGATATTTTTGCTGGTGATTTAGTTGCCAGTACAACTTATTCTTTTTCAAATTGGATTGGTGTAGAGGTTGATAATGTATCTGTGATGTGTGGTGTGGCAACTATGACTAGGAGTGGTGTTATACAGTTCCGGTTTGAGGGTAGACTAGCCTCTAGCCTTACAGAAAGAGTTGCCAGTATGTCAACACTTAGTATTGCAGGTGCCATAACCCCTGATAAAATTGTTAATTTAAGTACACCAAAGGTAAAACAAATAAGAGTCGGAGTACGTGCAGATACGTCAGCTTCACTCACAGGCAGTCCTTGTAACGTATATAGTAAAATCTATTTACGTGAAACGGTCTAGGTGATGCTAGATGTTTCAGTCAAATATGACTGTGTTTTGGAAGGTTTTTCTTCCATTCGTTTTTGCGGCTATGGTTGGAACAAGTGGGTGGGCGTTAGTAAGTGTTGCTGACCTACCAAAATACTACGAGACAATTGACAATCACAAGGACGATATTAAAACTTTAAATGGTGACGTTGATAAAGTAAACAAAAAAGTGGACGATTTGCAATCAGAAATTGTAACCCAAGGGAACAATATTGAGACTAAGGTCGACGAGATAAATAAATTTCTAAGGGATTATTTTTCTAAACATTCAAACGATTAAGAGGGACTTAATGGATATAACTCTTCAAGACAAAGATGGTTTAAAAAAGATAGATAAATTTTATCTGGATGAGCCTTGTGTTGTTTCTTTTTTTATCGGTGAGTTGGGGTGGTTAGCGCAACGTTGGCAGGGATACTTACGACACCTGAAATATAATATATACAAAGATCATAAATTTTTAGTTATGCTTAATGGGCAGTTCCATGTCTTAGTGGATGATTTTGTGAACTGCACCATTGATCTTCCAGAAGAATTTTATAACTTAGGGCTTGAGACAGATTGTTATGAAGCCCCACTTCCAAATTCCATGCCTTCCTCTCTCACTCCCCCTGATGTGTGGTTCAGACTTATTGAGTATTTTAGAGAATTTTATAATCAAGAGAAAGCCGTAGAGATTTGGACACCTAGAGGGTGCAATCAGTGGATTGATATGCAACCTCAGTTGTTCACAAAATATCATACGGAGGCTCTTCTAGATACTAATAGGCCCGTACTTACAATCTTTCCTAGAGGTAGAACTAGAGCAGCGTTCAGGAACGTACCTGAACATGTTTGGTTTGAGGTTGTTGAAAAGTTACGACAAAAATTCAACATAGCCCTTTGCGGCACAACCTCCGGCTCTTTTCTAGTTGACTACCAAGCACCCAACGTAGAAAATTTTATAGGTAAAGCAGATTTAAGTAAAGTTGTGTATTTGCTTAATAATTCAGTGTGTTCTATCAGTAGTCAATCTGGCCCTACTCATGTTTCATTGTTGTCATGTTGCCCTTCTTTTATTATAGGCCATGAGAGAATAAGACATACACAGGATGATA
>Ga0255055_10002981_pt1 | contig 11589 bp, 8 predicted proteins | sample JV7_2_27_MG_FD_188633 | JGI IMG/M metagenome (GOLD analysis project Ga0255055, IMG submission 188633) | Seawater microbial communities from Jervis Inlet, British Columbia, Canada - JV7_2_27 | ecosystem: Environmental > Aquatic > Marine > Inlet | place: Canada: British Columbia | collected... | reverse complement strand
CGTGCGCCGTCGCAATCGTGATCCCGCGCTCACGCTCCTCCGGAGCACGGTCAATCTGATCAAACGCCACAAACTGCGCCAGCCCGCGAGTCGCCAATATCTTCGTAATCGCCGCGGTCAAAGTCGTCTTGCCGTGATCCACGTGACCGATCGTACCGACGTTTACGTGCGGCTTCTTACGCTCGAATTTCTGCTTGGCCATGTGCGTTCCGCTCCCCGGATGATGAAATGTGATCCTTCAAGGTGGAGCCCACGAGCAGGATTGAACTGCTGACCTCGTCCTTACCAAGGACGCGCTCTGCCAACTGAGCTACGTGGGCGCGTTCTTTACTGGAGCGGGCGACGGGAATCGAACCCGCGACCAACAGCTTGGAAGGCTGTGACTCTGCCAACTGAGTTACGCCCGCGCATATTGTAATCTTATAATTTTATAAATGAAATACCATTACGTCAATAGCAAACGAGAAGTCCCATGCCGGTCCGCCTTCGTTTTTTGGTGCCCTGCTTCGCCCCGGATCCGAAGCACAAACAACGGGGATCCGGCGCTTCGCAGGCATTCTCCGAAGCTCCGAGTTATTCGGCTTCATTCAAAAACTCGGAGCACAGGAGAATGGTGGAGGGGGGAGGATTCGAACCTCCGTAGGCGCTGCCAGCAGATTTACAGTCTGCCCCCTTTGGCCACTCGGGTACCCCTCCTGCATGGAGATCCTGGAGCCGACGAGAGGAATTGAACCTCCAACCATCTGATTACAAATGAACCGTGGAGGGGGCGCGGCAGTAGTCGCCGCCCCCTTCCTCTTAGTTCTCATTGGGGATTTTTCCCTCTCGCCCTTACACCTATCGTCCTTGGTCGTTCCTACTGCAAGCCGGTTAATATACAATCAACTATACAACAGATGCAATCCATATTTTAGCCCGTTCCCCCTGTTCAACCTTGAGGCCGAGATTGGGGGAGGCGATTCCCCGGACCTGCGCCGGATGGGACCCTAAAAAGGTACCGGGTCGCGTGTAGATTACCTCGATTTCAGCCCAGGATGCCCTTTCTTGCTCGTAGGAGGGGTCACCATCAGGTCGTGATTTCGTGCGCTCATCTCCCGCTAGAAGGAAAAGGTGTGACTGGAGGAAAAGGCTGATTTCATGCCTAGCAGGCCTACCGACCGCATGGAAACGTAATAATTCACGCCGGGGTCCAGTAAAGGCGCTAAGTTCGCAAGGTCGAACGTCGTGTCCGTGGGCGATACGGTAGCGAACACCTTGTCGTTTGGCCCGAAAGAGGCATCTTGACGGATGTAAATCTCGTACCAGGCCAAATCCCTCGCAGGATTCATGGGCGTGCTGTCGGTGTAGGAAGATGGGGGTACCCAAGTTAATATAAGGCCCGACGTTCCACTCCCTCCGCCGCCGCCTCCACATGCGGATATGAGTGTACCGGCAAGTGCCAATACCAGTAATTTTCTGCCAACAACCATGGGGGTGTATGCGTATATTAATCACTTTGAAAACGAAATAGAAGCTTTAAATCGCAAAATAGACGCTTCGGAGGAGGAGAGCCGGAATTTCCTGTAAAGTTGAGACATGCCCGAACGGAACATTACGAAGTTACCGATTTCAGGATTCACGACTGTAGGCATACTTTCGCAAGTCATCTTGTTATGGGCCATGTCCCTCTTGCGACGGTCAAGGAACTGTTAGGGCATAAGACGCTGGCGATGACCATGAGGTATTCCCACCTTGATACGGAAAGCAAGGAAACAGCGTTATCTGTCCTGGAAAAACGTCTGAATGGAACCGCCAACTATACAATTACTATACAATCGGCCCTTCCCCCGGTAGTCGAGGGAGATACCTCAGCCTTGGTAAGTAATGAATAACTTGGGCATAAAAGCTGGAGCCGACGAGAGGAATTGAACCTCCAACCATCTGATTACAAATCAGACGCTCTACCGTTGAGCTACGTCGGCCGTTCATTCCGGTTATGAAACAAGACATTTCATACTATTCATGCCTGGATGTCAACGGATATCGACAGGTGGAAACGTCACCGGGGGATGGATATTGCGGCTACCGTGCCACGCGCGTGCAGTACGCGAGGATTCCCGAGCTTACCCCGACGTTCAAGGAGTCGATTCCTTCCTCCATCGGGATGCGCACCGTCCCGTCGCACTTCTCGCGTACCAGCCTGCGAACGCCTGTATCCTCGTTGCCGAGGACAAACCCCGTCCTGCCGGCCGGCGAAAATGCCGACACGTCGGTTTCCCCGTCCATGACGGCCGCATAAACCCAGAACCCGGCTTCCTGCAGGTCCTCTACGGCACGGGTGAGGTTTTTCACCTGCACCACGGGTACGTGCGCAGCGGCCCCCGCGGATGTCCGGAAGACAGCCGACGTCACGGGGCAGGACCGGTCCCGCGGAATCACGACTCCGGAAAGGCCGAACGCCCGGACGTTCCGCAAGACCGCCCCCAGGTTGTGGGGATCGGTGATTCCGTCCAGAAGAAACGACGCAGTCCTGTCGGGAAGAGATCCGAGCCAGGCGGAAAGCTCTGCATACCGGAATTCCGGGATCTCGGCCGCAATCCCCGCCCCCTCCTTTTCCCCGGTTCGCCGATGCCACTCCTCCCGCGTGCACGAAAGACAGGGAACGCCGGCTGTCTCCGCCTTCGTCGCAAGAGACTGCCTGACCTTTTCGGGAACCGAGTCGGCAATCAGGACCTTCCTCGGCCGCTGCACCCGGGAGGATAGGACCTCCTCGACGGGGTGGTACCCGGTGACCCACATGCCTCTTATGCCTCCCGGGAGCCGGCTTCTTTTCCGCTTTGCATCTCGGCCGCGAACCGTCTCGCGGCTGCGACCGGATCGGCGGCCTTCGTGATCGGCCTCCCCACCACGAGATAATCCGCCCCGTTCCGCATCGCGTCGAAGGGCGTCACCACCCTCTTCTGGTCCAGGACCGCATCGTCCTGAAGGCGGACTCCCGGAGTGACGAGGACAGCGGTGTTTCCAACGAGTTCCCGGACGGCGGCCACCTCCCTTGCGGAACAGACGTACCCGCCGATCCCCTCCCGCATCGCCATTCCCGCCAGACGGAGCACCATGTCCGCAGGAGACGACGGAACCCCGATCTCCGAAAGGTCGGAGCCGTCAAGGCTGGTGAGCACCGTCACGGCGAGAATCGTCGTCCCCGTACCGAAGGCGGCCTCCGCAGCGCTTGCAAGCATCTGCCTTCCCCCGGAGGCGTGCACCGTGGTGAACCGGACTCCCAGCGCTGCTGCGGAGCGGACGGCTCCAGCGACCGTGTTCGGGATGTCGTGAAATTTCAGATCGAGAAAGACGTCTGCCCCCTCGTCGCGGATCTTCCGCACGAGGTCGGGGCCACCACGGGGGAAGAGTTCCATCCCCACCTTGAACATCCCGACAACGCCTGCGAGTGCCTTGACGACGGAAAGGGCGGAGTCCGGGGAATCGGTGTCCAGCGCGACGATGATCCGTTCCTTCACGGGGTGCACTCCTTCCGTTTCTCCTCGACGGCAGCGCAGACCCGGTCGACGACCGCGGAGATCCCTACCCGATCGGTATTCCCCGTCTTCCGGTCCCGGATCTCCGCGTAACCCGCCTCGTAGTTCTTCTCCCCCAAGGTGACGCGCAGCGGAATGCCGACCAGGTCGGCGTCCTTGAATTTGATCCCCGGTCTCTCGTCCCGGTCGTCTACCAGCGCCTCGATCCCCCGTGCGGAGAACTCCCCCGCCACCCGGTTCGCCTCCTCCACCAGGCCGGCGTTTTTCATGTTCACCGGCAGAACGCACACCTCGAAAGGTGCAATCGATATCGGCCATCGGATCCCGTCCTGGTCGTGGTGCTGCTCGATGGCCGCAGCGGCGGTCCTCCCGACGCCGATTCCGTAGCACCCCATCACGATCAGTTGCTCCTTTCCCCCGGTGTCGAGATAGGTGGCCGAAAGCGACCTGCTGTATTTCGTTCCCAGGCGAAAGACGTGCCCCACCTCGATTCCCCGGGAAGAGCGCAGGTTCCCCGGGCACCGGGGGCAGCGGTCTCCCTCCTCGACGAGTCTTACGTCTGCATACGCTTCCGGCTGGAAATCTCTGCCGGGAACGACATCGACCAGGTGGGCGTCCTGTTCGTTTGCCCCCGTCGCCCCGGAAACGATCGCCCGGACGGAGTGGTCCGCCAGCACCCGCACCGGTAACCCCACCGGCCCCGTGTACCCCGAGGGCGCCCCGGTGATCTCCCGTACGCGGTCCTCGCTCGCCAGTTTCAACCATTCGGCGCCTAAAAGGTTTTTCACCTTGATCTCGTTGACCTCGTGTTTTCCGGAGAGGACGACGGCCACATCCCCCTTGTCCGTCTCGAACAGGAGAGTCTTGATCAGGAGCCCCGGGGCAATGTCAAGAAATGCGGACACCTCTTCGATGGTCCGCTTTCCGGGAGTGGACACCTTCCGCGGGGATCCCCGTGCGGGGGAAGAGGGAATATCGCGATCTTCCGGGGGGCACTCCGCCTTCTCCACGTTGGCGGAATATTCGCAGCCCCCGCAGGAGACGATCGCGTCTTCTCCCGATTCCGCGATCACCATGAACTCGTGCGAGCTGCTTCCGCCGATCGCCCCGGTGTCCGCCTCGACGGCCCGGAAGTCGAGTCCCATCCTCCGGAAGATCCGGCAGTAGGCATCGTACATTTTCCGGTACGTCCTGGCCGCCCCCTCCTCGTCCGCATCGAACGAATAGGCGTCCTTCATGAAGAACTCCCTCCCGCGCATCAGCCCGAACCTCGGGCGGATCTCGTCGCGGAACTTGTCCTGGATCTGGTAGAGATTCAGAGGAAGCTGCCGGTACGAATGGACCTCCCGCCGGACGAGGTCGGTGATCACCTCCTCGTGCGTCGGCCCCAGGCAGAACTCCCGGTCGGCCCGGTCCCGGAACCGGAGCAGTTCCTTCCCGTAGGCGTCCCAGCGGCCGCTCTCCTTCCAGAGTTCCGCCGGGATGACGGCGGGCATCAGTACCTCCTGTGCACCCGCGCGGTCCATTTCCTCGCGGATGATCGCCTCGACCTTCCGTAACACCCGAAGCCCCGCGGGGAGGTAGGTGTAGATCCCCGATGCAACCTTGCGGATGAGCCCCGCACGGAGCATCAGCCGGTGGCTTGCCACCTCCGCATCGGACGGCGTTTCCTTTGTCGTCGGCATGAGATACCGTGAGTACCGGATCAACGCGTCCTCCTCTTTGTTGCCGACAGGCGCTCCGCCAGCCGGACCACCTCTGCGACGATATCTTTTTCCTTCACCTTTTTGACAACCTCCCCCTGTACGAAGAGAAGCCCCTCTCCCTTTCCCCCCGCCACGCCGACATCGGCCTCCCTCGCCTCTCCCGGCCCGTTCACGGCGCACCCCATGATCGCCACCTTCAGGGGAACCGGCAGGCGGGAAAGGCGCCTTTCCACCTCCGTTGCGATCCCCGGGACGTCGATTGATACCCTCCCGCACGTCGGGCAGGAGATGAAATCCGGCCCCCGATGCCGGATCCCGAGGCTTTTCAGGATCTGCCACCCCGCCCGCACCTCCTCCTCGGGGGGGCCTGTGAGGGAGACGCGAAGGGTGTCCCCGATCCCCTCGGACAGGAGGATCCCCAGACCCACGGCGGATTTGACCGTTCCCGAGAAGACGGAGCCCGCCTCGGTCACCCCGATGTGGAGGGGATAATCGTACTTTTTCGCGAAGAGACGGTACGCTTCGACCGTGGTCGGAACGTCAGACCCCTTCAGGGAAAACTTCACCTGCGTGAAGCGCGCCTTTTCGCAGACGCGGACGGCCCGCGCGGCGCTCTCCAGCAGGGCGCGTGCGCTCGGCCCCCCGTGCCTGTCCAGGATATCCTTGTCCAGCGAACCTGCGTTCACGCCGATGCGGACGGGGATCCGGTGGGACCGCGCCACCCGCAGCACCTCGAGGGTCTTCGACTCGCCGCCGATGTTCCCCGGGTTGATCCGCAGCGCATCGGCGCCCGCCTCCGCGCACGCGATGGCGATCCGGTGCCGGAAGTGCACGTCGGCGATGACCGGGATCGGAGAGGACGATTTAATCCGTCGAAAGGCACGCGCGGCGGATTCGTCCGGGACGGCCACCCGGACGATCTCGCACCCCTCCCTGACAAGCGAACGGATCTGCGACACCGTGGCACGAACGTTCCTCGTGTCCGTCTTCGTCATGCTCTGCACGGAGACGGGGGCCCCTCCGCCCACGGGGACGGTCCCGACCCGGATCCTGCGGGTCTTCTTCCTGGATTTCATCGTGCGGATACTATAAGCGAAAAGCGTGTTTTTCGTCGATGCTATTTTCCCGGTCACACGTTCTTTCGCCGTGTACATGAACCCCGTCCCTCGCACAACGGATATCCGGGCCGCCGCAAACGTGGATTTGACTACCCGAATCCTGGATGGGAAACATCCCGAACCGTAGTCGGTTCCTTCGTACGGTCGTTTGTCACGAACAGATGCCGGAAGCCCGTCCTCCCGTCAGGGACAGAGGCTTTCTTCCTGCAGGAAAATATCTATGTAGGAAGAATTTCGCTTGAGTATTAGAACTATTCTACCAGAAGCGAATTCACTACCTGACATTTCTGGGAATATCTACTTGAATATTAAGCATTACCGCTATTTATTCGATCCGGGAACTGTCTCCGTACCAGTGCGGTTCCGGAATGAAATGCCGGTTCAACCCCGCTTATCGGAGCTCTTTCGATCGTTCCTGGATCACAGCTCCTTTCCCACCGACGACAATCGTGTATCTTCCGTCCCTGGTCACGTAACTCCCGGGGCGTGCGACCGACCTCTTCCCATCCGAGCGGATCAGGACCAGCTGCCTTTCTGCGATCACGGCACGGGACCCGTCACTGAGGATATACTCGGTCTGTGCGAAAGACATCGGGGCGATGAAAAACAGGGAGAGGCATATCATCCACGTGGTGAGTGACTTTGCGATTCTCATAACGCCTCCTTACGGTTTTTTGGGGGTCAGGTTCATCGTGAGAACCGTCTCCCCCCCGTGGTTGTCGGAGATCCGGATGACGATCTTCGCAGTCTTGCCAAGGTCCTCGTCGGAAACCTTCCAGGTCAGTGTCGGACCCGCAAGAGTCATCCCCTCTGGACCCTTGTCCAGTTTGTACGTCAACGGGTCGCCATCTGGGTCTTCCGCGACGATGGTGTGCGTCAGCACGCGGGAAGGGGGAATCGTCGTCGGCGCCTTGCTTTTCACGATGGGCAGGGCGTTAACGATCTCGTAGACGGAAGAATATTTCCATGCCCCGTCGGCGAATCCGTCGTTCGGGGTCACCGCGACGTGGACCGTAGATCCCTTCCTGACCCCACTCAAGCTCAATGTATCGCCTTCTCCGGGGACAAGGACCTTGTCCACGTACCATTTGTGTTTGAACGTCAAGGGATCTCCGTCAGGGTCCTGTGCCGTTACGACGGCCCGGACCGTGCTCCCGGCGGTGGGAGCTTGAGGATCTATCCCTGCTTTTTCAACGGCCGGCAGCGCATTGGCCGCATGGACTTTCGGCGTCGTGAGGATCTTCTCCTCTCCCCCTGTGCGCAGCGTCACGACCGCTTGGATCCCGTCTCCGCGCTCGAACATCGAGGGGGACAGAAGCCGGCCGTCATCCCTCTCTGAACCGTTTACGACCCATTTGATTGCTGCGATTTCCACATCTTGGCCCGGATTTGATTTAACTGAAACGGACGGCGGTGCGATCCGGCTGGGAGAGGAGGGGACGACGATGACCGCCACGTCCCGGCCGGCCGGCACGACAGGTTCGCCCCGATCCGGCGCAGCGACACGGATTGCGGCCTCAGAGGAATCCTCACCCCCCTGGAGGGATGTGCCTTGCGAAGATGGCGGACTCTTCTTTTTCCCGCAGCCAGGCGTTGCGATGGAAAGACAAAAGGCAAATACAAGGAGGGCGACACCGGCCGCCCTCCACCCCCAATGCCGCAAAGCGGATCGTTTCATCAGTACGTCTCTCTCCACGACTTGATTGACTTCATCTGCCCCGGCGATTCAACCTCGATCTCGGTAATGTTACCCGTCGAAAATCCGACGAAGATGGACGACTGGCCGGACGGGTTGACCGACAAGGATGGGCTCGACGGAATACCTCCCTCGTTCCCCGCATAAACGTGATACGGGACTTTGTCGGTGGAGGTCTCCCCGAGTGCCGCGAGCGACGCAAGGGCAGCCCCCGCATTCAGCATCTGGAGGCCGTACACGCGGGCGACCCCTCCGCCGCTGCAAGGATTCGACGCGTTTGGGGTAAACGTCGTGAAAAAGACGTTGTTGTGGAAGATCACCGGATCGGAAAGGACCTTTTCCGCCGTGTGCGTATAGCTGTCGTTGGCCGTGGACGGCACGCTGGAGAAATCGATAAGCCAACCGTATTGGGTGGCCCCCACCGTACCGCCGGACAGGTTCGTGATGCTTAACGACAGGTCCGTAAGGTTGCTCTCCGTGAGCGGCGTACTGGGCCAGAAAGAATCGGTATCCTGGACTGCGTAAAATTTTCCCGTTCCGCCGTCCGACACCGGACTGTCCTGGTTTCCGGTCCCGAAGAAGAGGTAGCGGCTGCTCTCGGTGATGCTGGCGGGCTCCACGCGGTGATAGGCAGGCTGCCCGGCGGAGGCCTGGAAGACCTTCTTGACGCCCCAGTCCGAGAACCCGTTGCTCCGGAGGCCCGTCGTCCGGAAGTCGAATTTGTAGACAGAGCCGTCGAGGTCGACTGCATACGCGAACTTGACGTACCCGTTCGCATCGAGAACCACCGTAGGGGAAGCGACGATGATATCGTCGATCCCGGTCGTGAATGTCTTGAGGGCCGTACCCGTGGCGATGTCCAGGACTACCAGGGATGACCCGACCGTCCCGGTGTCCGATTTCCCGCCGCCGAAGATCGCCACCCAGCGGTCCCTCGCTGACGGCCAGGCGGCCTCCTGCATCCGGACCTTTCCGATGAACGGCTCGGACCAGGTCTCGCCTACGTTGGTGCTATCCGAGTACTCCCAGAGCACCTGCGGATAGCTCGAGTAATTGGTGTTGGTGGGCGGATCCGTGACGTCCAGAGCGGAAAAGCTGCTCCCTCCCTTTCGCAGCCCCGTGATCAGGACGGTGCGCCACTCCGAGGTCTGCTTGGTCCCGTCGCCGTTTGCGTCAATCCAGACGTCGGCGACCCGGGGCGAGGAGTCCACGTAGTATCCGTGGGAGCTCAGATCCCCCGGGACAAAATCTTGGAGGTTTTCCAGGACGGAATACGGGACGAACCCGAAGAGCTCTTCCCCCGTTCCGTTGTCGTACAGCCCGGTGGACGAATTGTACGTTCCGCTCAAGAATGCATGGAGCATCCCGTCGTTGGTCCCCACGAAGATGACCCGCTTGCGGGTCGCCTTGGCGTCGACGAAGCTTTCGCTCGCCCCTACGGCCGTCGAGTATCCCTCATCGAAGAAGAATCGGGAAGGGGGACCGACGACGACCGGCTTGGAGTGGAAGATGTCGCCGAGCTTGGTGTTGTTGTCGTGCCCGACACCCCGGACGTAATTCACCACGGCATCCCGGGTCGCGTCGGTGTCGACTCCGAGCATCGCGGTAGTTACCGGATCGGTCCCGGTGGTCTTAAAGTTGATCCGGGACCAGGAGGTGTTATCCGTGTACCCTGCAAAGATCCTCCGGTCCGCAGGGTCCATGCCCTGGAGAACGGTGCTCGCGTCCCAATGCGAGGTGTAGGTATTGTCGGTGTTGATCGTCAGTGCCTCGAGGTGCCCTTCCCAGATTGTCGCCGGCGGGGGGGCCGGAATGAACGTGGCCTTGTAGAGGTAGTTCCTGTCCGTCATCCTTACGGAGGCCACCGTCGGTGCGGTGAAGGAGTAAGTGCCCGCGGAGATCTGGTGGAAGATGTTCCGCATCGAGCCTGACAGCTCGCTGGCTTCGGTGGGGAAGAATGCCCTGCCGTCTCCCCGCGAGGTGTCTTCCCCCGATGCGCCGATGGCGGTGTACTCGGCGTTGGTCCCCTGCGCGTTCTGCTGCTCGGCGGCTCTTCGCAGGACCTCCCGCTGGACTCGCAGGTCCGGGTCGGTGCCGTTGATCCCGACGCCGACGGTGAAGAGCTTGACGCTGGGGTTGAAGGTCAGCAGGTTCGCGGCCTGGTGGATAACCGCGTTGTGCCGCGCTACCTGGTGTGTCCCATCAGTGTAAGGATACCCATCGGGGTAGAACTGTCCCGAATTATAATAGTCCGCAACCCCGCTTGGCGCCCCGTCGATCCCGCCCATCGTGTCCTCTCCGTCCGTTACCAGGACGGCGAAGTTCGGGCGGCATACCTCGCTGGAGTTGTACGCCGTGCTGAAAAAACCCTGTGCGGTGTTCAGCGTCTTTGCCGTTGGCGTGTAGGAGGAGGGATAGGCATACGAGTTGACGGAACTCCAGATGTTCTGGTAAGAGGGGCTGAAGGGCGGCGCGTTCGGGGAGCTTGAAGTGACCTGGTTCCGGATGTTGATGTCGAAGGTGTCCGTACCGAAAATACTTCCGGTGAAGGTCATGAGCCCCAGCCGGGCCTTCAGGATATCCTCGTCGGCCGAAGTGAGATTGTTCAGGAAGTCCGTGCTCATTGCCTCGGTATGATTGGTCGGATACGGATTACTGTAGGATGTCGACCCGGAGATGGAAATGGTCGTGCCGCTCGAATAGCTATTGTTGAAGGTTTTTGAGGGCGAGAAATAAAAATAGTATCTCCCCCAAGAGGTCCCCTTGCTGCTGTAGGTGACCGTCTCCGTCTGGCTCCCGCTCCCGATCTGGATCGTGCCGTTCGTGCTTGGGAATTGACTCCAGTTCGATCCGTTGACCCGGATTCTGCTGTAAGGGTTGTTCCAGGTTCGGATTCTCTGGCTCGTCCGGCAGGTGTAGGTGCCGCCGGTGGATGCCGGGATGCTCAGGTCGGCATTGAGCAGGGTGTAGATGACCTTCCAGAGGACGTCCATCCGGCTGTTCGTGTTTCCCTGCCCGTCGATATCGCCTACCGACGTACCGCCGGCCACGGTGTTCATGGAGCCGGATACGTCGAGCATCAGCAGCACGTTCGGATTGGCGGACGTCGTGAACAGCTCCGTGTCGTCGGCCAGGACGGCTGGCGGCAGCGCGATCAGGCACGACAGAAACAGGGCCAACCCTATTGAAAGTTTTTTCGTTTTCATCGTCGATATCCTCCTTCTATCCCCTCTTCGAAACTAATACATCGTCCCCACGGGCACCGGCCCGTAGATAATGACGGCTTGTACCGTTCTCTGGGCGACGAACTGGGGAGGGGCATTCCCCAAGCTCGTCACATCGAAATCGGCGAACCGGTAGTTCGACCCGTACCCCGGCCGCAATGTCATCGCCCCCGTCAGCCCCGATGTGACGCTGTAGGAGGCCTGGTTCGACAAGGTCCCGGACACGGCCGCCACCAGCACATTCGGAACCTGGTCGATGCCGACGTAGGTCCCTGCTTCCGCGGCGTTGAGCGTCACGGTTCCCACCTTCGACTGCAGGGTTATGTCGAT
>Ga0255055_10002980_pt1 | contig 11590 bp, 14 predicted proteins | sample JV7_2_27_MG_FD_188633 | JGI IMG/M metagenome (GOLD analysis project Ga0255055, IMG submission 188633) | Seawater microbial communities from Jervis Inlet, British Columbia, Canada - JV7_2_27 | ecosystem: Environmental > Aquatic > Marine > Inlet | place: Canada: British Columbia | collected... | reverse complement strand
GTTCTAGCTTTTCATAAACAGCATGCTCAAAATGCAGAAGAATATCTGAGTAATTATAGAACTGTGATTAGAAGTCGTTGGTATAAGCTTGACGTGGACTATGAAGAGACGGTTCCAGATAAGAATATTGACCGATGGAATGATGCCATCATGATAGGAAACCATTTGGAGCCCTACAAAGAAAGATTGTTCGTGCCAGAAGGGTTTAGAAAAGTTTGGTATAAGCAAAAAGACGGTGAGGATCTAGTTTTAGGCACACATATGTTGTCCGAACAGTGTGGTGGTGCGAAGGGAGTGAAACATTGTGCAGACCTCTGTAACTTTATACTTTCGACACACAGCAGTATGTGTGTAGAGTCGTTGCTGTTCGGCCAGATACCAATATTTTTACCTGGCTGGTATCAAGAATTGTCTCGTGATGACGATCTATTTTCGACTGTAGCAATTGGTGGATTCCATGGGTTGAAAATAATAACGGCTGATAATCTACCACACAAGTTACAAATATTAAGAGACAAGGAAAAGTTTCATTTCGCACATAAAATATTATATTCTCAATGGTTTGACGAAAACTATCTTCAACTGCCTCCCGCACATGAAGTTATATGGAAATTTATGGAGGCAACCGAAGCCAAATATAGAAGTTATAATGTGCCCGATCTGTTACACGATATTAAACTATTAAAGGAGAAAATTGATGGAAGAGATTAGAGGACCTAACGATCCGCACGAAGAGGATTTAGAGGAAGAAGAATTCGACGAAGAAAACTTCGACGACGATTTTGAATTCGACCCAAAAAGATTTAGACCACGCACCGGTACCTTTAAGATTCCATTAATTGATTTGAATAAACAATATAAAGATCTGTGTGATGAAATCAGTATGAATATCGGCGGTCTGATTTTCATGGGCCAGTTTGTGGGTGGCGAATATTTAGAGCAGTTCGAGGCTAATTTTGCCGGTTACCATATTAAACGTTATTGCGCCGGTGTTGGTTCTGGTCTTGACGCGCTCTGGCTTACACTGTTAGCTTTAGGAATAGGCCACGGCGACGAGGTAATAGTGCCAGCAAATACCTTTATTGCTACAGCTTTGGCTGTTAGTCATTGTGGGGCCACCGTCCGTTTTGTGGATGTCGATCCCGAAACATACAACATGGACCCAGAATTAGTGGAAGAGGCGCTAAATACAAGCACAAGAGCTATCATTCCTGTACATCTCTATGGCCAGTCGTGCGATATGACTAATCTTATGAAAATAGCCGACGATAGAAATATATATGTTGTGGAGGATTGTGCTCAAGCAGTCGGTGCCACATGGAAAGGTAAACGAGTTGGTACTTTTGGCCATGCTGGTTGTTTTTCTTTTTATCCGACGAAAAATTTAGGCGGTCTTGGTCAGGGCGGTGCTGTTATTACAGAACACAAAGAAACAGCAGAAAAAGTGAGAAGTTACAGCAATGTTGGTCGAGCGGCTGGTTCCCATTTCGAATATGATCTGAAAGGATTTAATTCACGACTCGACACAGTAAATGCTATGTTTTTAAAGAGGGTGATGTCTCGATTGCAAACATGGAATCACGACAGACAGGCCTCGGCTTTTCTATACGACAAGAGACTCGAAGATCTTGGCGCTGTTAAAACACCGCATGTTCTCGACGATGCTACGCACGTGTACCATTTATATGAATTGAAGTGTATTAACAAAACAGATCGAGACGGTCTTAGAGAATTTCTAAAAGAAAAGAATGTGGAGACTGGTTTACACTACCCAGTGCCGATTCACAAACAACCAATTTATAGATTTGAAAGCGGTAATTATTTTCCTGTTGTTGAGGAGTTAGCTGACACGTTACTATCGCTTCCTATGCATCCACATTTGACAGAAGAAGAGATAGACTATATAGTTGATCATATTAAGGATTATTTTTCTTAAAAAGAGCTAAATAAACACCTATTTCTGTGTTATAATCTATATACAGGATAGTTTCTGAAAGGAGAAGTTTATGATAGTCGGACGCGGTGAGGGGGACTATACTATCAAGTATCGTCCGTGCACAGTCGACGAAATAGTAGGACAGGAAATAGCCAAAGATATAATTAGGCGAGCATTGGATGAAAATTCGGTAGCACCAGCATATCTTTTTCATGGTGAGTCTGGTACGGGTAAGACTACCATGGCACGCATTATGGCTATGGGCGTCAATTGTTTGGCGCATAGCCTTCCAACATCAATACCATGTATGGAGTGTAGAAATTGTGATTTAATTTATAGACAGATTACACCAGAATACGTAGAAGTTAATGTTGGCGACAAGACCGGAGTGGATGCGGCGAGAGATCTTATCAGCGATCTTATGTATGGAACTCTGGATCTAAAAAGACGCATAATCGTGCTTGATGAGTGCCAACAAATGACAAATCAGGCCCAGAATGTTCTACTCAAACCTATCGAAGACGCTACCCAGGATACCCATTTCATTTTATGCACTACTGAACCCAGAAAAATAATCAAACCTCTACGAAGCAGATGTAAACCTGTAGATTTTAAGATGGTTCCCAGGGGATCTTTGCTGAATTTGCTCGAAGTAATCTGCCAATTTGAGGGATCGCCTTATTCTATGGACAATCTCAAGCTAATTGTGGAAGATGTTCCGTCTCCACGTGATGCTGTCTCTTTTTTACAACAAATAGTTACAGCCGACAAACTTTCAGAGCCAGATTGGATCAAAAAATTTCTCGATCAACTGACAGAGGAAGAAGAGGCGAAGATTATTGAGCTCGCCAGATTAGTAAATAAAGGTATGTGGAGAATAGTGTCTCCCAAATTACAATGGCTTATGGATAATCACAGCGAAGAGCAGATCAGAATCTCTCTCGCCTCGTATTATGCAAAGGCTCTCTTGAATGCAGGCAGTGAAGAAAAAGCAAACAAATTTGCTAATATTTTAGGCTGGTTAAAGAGGCCAGTTTATAGCAACAAACCAAGACTAGAATTGATTCACATTGTATATAATGCTACTAAAGGAAAAGTAAGCCCCTAATGGAGAATTAGCGTGGCTAAGGAGGATGGATGTCAATATATAGACTTCCGTATAGTCCCAATTATACATATGTTGAGACGGAAGATGCGGCAAGAAAAGCTTTAAATTACCTTGATGGTCACCCTGTTTTAGGGGTTGATACAGAGACTGAGGGTAAGGACCCTTTAGATGATAGGGTTATTTTAATTCAAATAGGCACACCGCACAAGGCTTATCTTTTTGATGTTCGTAAGATAGGAGCAGAATTAGTGGCTCCGATCTTGGAGTCCGAAAAACATCTTAAGCTGCTACAGTTTGCAAAATTCGACTATCAAATGGTCAAACAGAACCACGATATTCGGATTAAGCGTATCTATGATACTATGTTAACTGAGCAGCTTTTAAATTTAGGGATGTATGTTAAAGTTTCTTTGTCGGATTTGGTGAGAAAGTATCTCGGTTTTGATATAGAAAAAGCGCTAGCTAAAAGCTTTGTGGACAGATATGATGCGGCACTAGAAGAACAGCAGCTTGAGTATGCTGCCAACGACGTTCTTGTTTTACATGACATCTATCGCCAACAGCTTGTAGATATTCAGAAGAATGGTCTAGAAAGAGTATGTAAGCTCGAATTTGAATGTGTGGCACCTGTTGCACAGATGGAATTGAATGGTATCAAACTCGATGATGAGAAATGGATGTTGCTGAGTGAAGAAATAAAAGAGCAGCGCGACGAAGTGGCCGCCCGCCTATCGGATAAACTGAGGGTGGCCACGCCACAACGGACGTTGTTCGGTGTGGAGCCTGTCAATCTAGCAAGCCCGTCACAGTTACTGTCGGTTTTGCGGAGCATGGGTTTCGATTTAGAAAATACTTCAGTGGCTAACTTAAAGCTGTACGAAGGCAACGAAATTATAGACGTGTTGCTGAAACACAGAGAATTAGAGAAGGCAGTGACATCTTATGGTGCCGTCTTTTTAAAGAATATTCATCCTAAAACTGGACGAATTCATGCTCGTTATCGCCAGTTAGTAAGCACTGGGCGGTTTTCGTGTTCTTCTAGATTTGGTGCCGGTCTCCAGCAAATTAAAAAAGGTTCTGATTTTAGATCGTGTTTTATAGCCGAAGATGGTCATTCAATTACTACTTCTGACTATAGTAATATGGAGTTGCGCATCATAGCAGATTATTCTAATGATCCGCTTTGGGTGAACGCGTTTAAAGAAAATATTGATATGCATGCGACCACAGCCTCGCTAGTTTTTGGTCCATCTGTCGAAGAAGTTATGGTAGACGAAAGGCTTCCGGATAGCGATCCGAACAAAAAGTGGTATAGGGACAAAGCAAAAGCGATCAATTTTGGATTAGCTTATGGTATGAGCGCATTCGGTTTGTCCAAGCGATTAAGTATAAGCAAAGAGGCAGCCCAGCAAATGATTAACACATTTTTTACTGCCTGTAAAGACGTTAAGGGTTTTCTCGACGGCTCCGCTCGCCGCGCGGTAGCCAATCAACAGATCGAAACCATCAGCGGCAGAAAAAGATTCTTCAAAATGCCTAAGTTTGACGACCCAGACTTTAATCGCATTAGATCCAGCATTGAGCGTAAAGGAATGAACACGCCGATCCAAGGCTCCAATGCAGACGTTATCAAACAGGCAATGATTTATCTACAAAATGAAATAGAAGATAGAGATTTAGATGCAAAACTCGTTCATAGTATTCACGACGAGGTTGTTATTGAAAATAATAAGTCTCTGGATGAAGAAATGCCAGATATAGTTCAGAGAAATTTACATAGAGCTTGGGATGATTTTTTCGAAAGAGTGCCAATTAAAACAGACACAGTTGTAAGACCGTGTTGGAGTAAGAAATAGGAGACATTATGGACTTTATTAAGCACTGGTACCATGATAGGTGTATATTTGTTCCAATGAAAAAGTTGTCCGAAAAAGCAGTAATGCCCACTTATGGCCACAACGGCGACGCTTGTTTTGATTTATATGCCATAGAAGACGTTACACTTCGTCCCGGCGACATAAAGATGATAAGAACAGGTCTTGCTGTAGCAATACCTGAGGGATACGAGATGATAGTAAGGCCGAGAAGTGGCATGTCGTCAAAAGGCATTATCATTCCTAACTCGCCGTGCACAATAGATGCCGGTTATCGTGGAGAAATTAAGACTCCTTTTATGAATGTTGGAGACACGATAGTGGGAATAAAAGCAGGAGACAGATACGCACAAGGAACGGTGAAGCCTATTTGGTTAGTTGTTTTTAATGAGGTAGAGGACTTGTCTGATTCGGATAGAGGAACGGGCGGTTTCGGAAGCACAGGAGCGTAGAGTGGAAGTTACAATAGAGATTACCAAATATTGTCCGAACGAGTGTGAGTATTGTTCAACCAATGCTTCGGACACCGGAAAACATTTAAGTTTACAAGACGTTGCCGATTTTTTGTATAGTATACGACACAAAACTATTGATCGGATTAATGTTTCTGGTGGTGAGCCGCTAGCACACCCAGATTTTTATAATATATTGAAAATTTGTTATGTGATTACTGATAATGTGTGGGTTTATACCAACGCATTAAAGAAAATAATATATAATACAGACATTGTTGACGAGATCGAGGTGCATGCCAATGTGTGTCTGGTGCCTGGAAAGCGCGTATATTTACCTAAGAATGTCGATCAAGTGCACTTGTTGAAGTTAGTAAAGCAAGGCAAAGCAAAAGACATGGATGATGGTAATTTTAGTGTTTCTGGTAATTTAAGAGGATGCAATGCGTGTGGTCAATGTGATCATGTGCTTCTTCAGGCTGATGGTAAGATAGTTGATGCACCTTGTGAGAAAGAATATGATGAGGAGGGACCCGTCAATGTCTAAATTGACCGAAAACGCATTGAAAGTGGCCGAGAGACGTTATTTTATGGATAGTGAGGATTGGGACGCTTGTTCCAGGCGTGTAAGTTCCGCTGTTGCGACTGCTGAAAATAGCCACATGGTGAAATACGCCGAAGAGTTTGGGAGAATTATATATAATTTAGATTTCTTGCCCGGCGGCAGAATTTTAAGAAACGCTGGGCGGCAGAGAGGCTCCATGTTTAATTGTTATCATCTGCCGATGGGAGATTCGAGAGAGGAAATTGGCCAATTCTACAAGGATTCGTTGATTTTATGGGGCGAAGGTGGTGGAATTGGTGTTAATGCTTCTTTTTTGCGTCCAGAAGGTGCTCCAATAAAAGGTGTTGGTGGGGTGTCCTCAGGTCCAGTAAGTTTTTTAAGGGCTTCAGACGCTATAGCTGAAACAGTGGAGAGTGGTGGTTCGCGCCGCGCAGCCGCACTTGCGTCTATGAACGTCACACATCCAGATATTATAAAGTTTATAGATGCAAAACTTAAGCATGGTGTTTTATCTTGTTATAATATTTCTGTAGCGGTCACTGATAAATTCTTAGAGGCCGTAGAAGCAGACGATGATTGGGAATATAAATTTGCGCACCAATCTTATGGAGTAATAAAAGCACGAAAAATATGGGATAAAATCATAAATAATATGGTAGAATGTGCGGAGCCGGGACTGTTGAATTGGGATAAATTAATCAAAAATAATTCCTATTACTATGATCCTGTGTTGGGCACCAATCCTTGTGGTGAAGCGGTGTTGTCGCCCTACGATGTGTGTGATCTAGGTTCGCTCGTGCTGCCTAATTTTATTACCGGAACAATCAACACCAACTGGAAGAAATTAGAAGAGACCATAAAAATAGCAGTTAGATTTTTAGACGATGTTATAGAAGTTAACAAGTATGTATTGCACGAAATCGACATCAAAGCGCACAACTCACGTAGAATAGGTCTTGGTGTTATGGGCCTAGCAGAGTATTTGTTTGCTAAGAAGTTGAGATACGGTTCGCGAAAAGCTATTGCTGAAGTGGAGCGATTAATGCGTTTTATCAGAGATGTTACTTATGAAACATTGGTAGAGCTGGCAGAGGAGAAAGGCGCTTTTCCAAAGTTTGACCCAATTCCCTATGGAAAAGCTTCTTTTATTCGAAAGTTGCCAGCTTCCTTGAGAATGGCCATTAAGAAACACGGCGTGCGCTGTGTTACAGCATTGGCAGTAGCACCAACGGGCACCATCAGCCTTGTTGCAGATGTCACTTCTAGTATAGAACCTTTGATTAAAAAGGCATATAAAAGAACTGATAGAGTTGGAGAGCGTATGTATGTTCATCCTATATATCTTGATCATTTGCAAACTGGTGACCCACTTCCGCATTGGTATGTGGACAGCGACGATTTAGATCCATCAGATCATTTTGAGGTGCAGGTAGCCGTCCAAAAATTTGTTGATGGCGCGGTAAGTAAAACTATTAATATGCCTGCCGGAACGACCCCCGATCAGCTAAGCCATCTCATGCTTGAGTATATTCATGATCTAAAAGGTGTTACAGTTTATGTAGATGGAAGCAGGGAAGGTCAAATTTTAAATTCAGTATCAGAAGAGGAAGTTAGAAATTATTTGGAAAGAAATAAGGCAGTTACCAGTGCCGAGGCCGTGCAATGTACCACCGGCATGTGTGATTTAATGTAATTGAACTAAAAAAATTGGATTTCTGTGTTATAATCCTATTAAGGGGAGCCACTATGAAAATTAGAAGGCTAGGTTTTGATTTAGATAACGTAATAGCCGATATGGAGCCATATCTATTAGCTTATGCTAAGGAAAAATACGGAATTGAGCTAACAGACGAGCAGAAAAAGTTTTTTAAATGGGAGCAAATGCCCGGCATGTCGCAAGAAATCGCAGAAGATATCCATGCCACTGCTGTTGATCCGGCTTTCTTTATGAATATAGATCCGGTAGAGGGTGCTAAAGAGACATTGAGTTTTCTAAAAAGAAAAGGCCGAAAAATTCACATAATTACAGCAAGGCCTGAAAATTCTTTCGTTTTTACAAGCAAATGGTTAAAGAAACATAGAATATGGTACCATTCGCTGACATGTTGCCCCTCAGCTTGGAAGCCCCGCATGGCGGCAGAGTTAAAAGTGGAGAGCTTTGTGGACGATAGATACGAAACTCTTATGGGTTTTATAAATTTTCGTCAGACTGGTAGGTTTAGAAAGTTGGGACTGATGAGTCAAAATTGGAACGCACATTTAAAGCACGATAGGTTACGACGGGTTCACAGTTGGGAAGATATTCTAGAATTATTGGAAGTGAAAGGGAGATTATGAGAGAAAAACCACTAGTTATTAATATGTATGGTGGTCCAGGAACAGGCAAATCAACCACCGCAGCGCACGTATTCGCGCTGTTAAAACAGAAAGATGTGAACGCAGAGTTGGTACGTGAGTATGCGAAGGATATAGTGTGGGAAGGTCGAACCCACCTGTTGTCTGGAGTGTTTCCTTACCAGCTTGTTATTTTTTCGAAGCAGAACAAGAGAATGTTCGACCTGGTTGGTAAGGTTGATGTGGTAATTACCGATTCACCACTTTGGTTAAGCTATCATTATTCTGGTCATGACGAACAAATGTTACACCTAATTGTGAGAGCGTCTGAATGGTATGATGAAGTCCATTTTTTCTTACAGAGACAGAAGAAATTTAATCCAATGGGACGAATGCATAATGAAAAAGAATCTAAACTTATAGATATGCAGCTAAAGAAAATGTTAGACGCCATTAATATACAATATGTGTCTTTGGACGCTGACGAGTGCGCAGCAGATTTGATAATTGATGAAATAAAGGAGAGGATATGGACACCGAAAGAGTGAAAGTTGGTGATGTGGAGTATCACACCAGACCGCCCCGGTATTATAGATGTAGCAACTGTATGCACGAACAGAACAGGAAATGCGGAGCAAAACCAGGAAATCCGGTTGTGAAACTCAATAAAAAGCGGAATCACTGCAAGAAATTCGAAATAGATAAAGAAAAATTAGCCACCGCCGAACTGAAACGTAACCCCATTCCAATCGAGCGCCGACCAGATTGGTTTTGGATGACAAGAAACCAGAAAAAAAGATTGGCCGAACTTCTCCAAAGCGCCGTGGTTGCACCGGAATCAAATTATTTGCATAAGAGTAGTGTTATTGCGCCGCCAGATTCAGAGAAGCTCATTTGGACACCTGGAGACGCCATAGATGACGAAGCCTAATCTTAAATTTGAGCAAAAACTTTGGCAAAAAGGCTACAAACATGTAGCTGGAGTGGACGAGGCTGGCCGTGGCCCTTTAGCGGGACCGGTTGTGGCCGCAAGTGTTATCTTGCCGACGAACATGAGTTTTCTTGGGATTAACGATTCCAAAAAGCTCACCCAAAAGCGCCGAGAAGAGCTCTATGGGTGGATTTTCGGTTATGCTGTCGTCGGTGTGAGAGTTATAAGTAACGAAACGATAGACGAAATAAATATTTTAAATGCTACAAAAAAAGCAATGGTAGAAGCAGTTGAAAATATGGTAATTGTTAGACCGGACTGTCTTCTTATAGATGGGCCGATAACGCTGCTAACAAAAATAGATCAAGAATACATCATAAAAGGCGACGAAAAATCAATGTCTATTGCAGCAGCTTCTATTATAGCAAAAGTAACACGAGATTACATCATGGAAGACTTACATGAATTATTTCCTATGTATGGCTGGGACACCAACAAGGGCTACGGCACTCGTAAACATAGAGATGCTATACAAAAATATGGTCCCACAGCCTTTCATAGGATGTCTTTTAAGGGAGTTGGCCGTGGTGCTTGATGTAGAATACGAGCTCCAAAGGCTAATTGACCAGATAAACAGAGGAAAAAAGGGAGGTTGTTGCAACAGGGGTCGTCTTATAAAGCGTTTCAGTAGAGTGTATAAGGCACTTTTCTTGGCGCGGCAAAATCCTGAATACACACAGGAAGATTTGGATAAAATTGAAAATCTTTTAGAAGAATTAGCAGACCAGCAACATATAAATTTGAGCGGAATAAAAAGGAGATAAACATGTTAACTATAGAAGAGGCAAAAGAAAAAACACAAGCTGTCGCGATTCCTTGTTATGGAGCGCCGATATTTATGGAAGAAGACGAGGACTTTTTATATTATAAAGTGACTATTCCTAAGGTTTTGTTAGAACAATGTGGTGGAGGATGTGCCAGTGGTTGCGGCGACGGCTGTGAGACGGAGGGAGAGTAATGGAAGCTCAAGAACTTGATGTGAAAGGTATTGGAAAAATCGACAAGGCCGATTGGATGGTTGTTTTAAATATGGACGACACGGTTTTGCTGGCCCGAATGACTGACCAAACTGGTCCGAAATTGTGGCTTACTGTAGAAGAATGGGAAGGCAGACCGACCATGGAAGAGGCCATGGAAAAGGTGCAACCAACTGTAAAGTTTGAGAAAGAGCTACCAACGAAATTTACGAATTTTGAGGAGGCTGCGGAGGCTTTTGCAGCACAAAAAGAGAAAATATTGGCAAAAAAGGCAGAAATAGCCCCAGAAAAAGAAGAAAAACAAACTGAGGTAACAACAGTTCCCAGAGAGGAACTCGATAAACTTAAAACAAGTGAGCTATTTGCACTAGCTCTTTTTACCCGAGCCGAGGAAACAGTGAGAAAAAATCTTTATTGTGCCCTCGGTCATTGTGACTGTGACGCAGGAGAGGAAGATGTTAATTCTTAAAGCATTTATAAATGAAAGAGAGATAGAAGAAATTTGGGTTCACAATACAAGTAATTGTGTGAACACCGCATTTGGTATCTGGGAATATAGGATTCGCAAGCCAGAAGGGTATGACCATCTTCCTATTTATCACCGTAGGAAAAAAGGATGGAGGGCGCTTGCATTAGATGTTATACGGATTTTGGAGGCAAAAGATGCTTAAACCTGTTTATATTGAAGCAACCACGCTTAACGACGCATGGTTTCAGTTGGTGTGGAATATATATGATTATGGACGACGTGAAGTCGTGGAGAGGGGCTCATATGAGGGAGATACTAGACTTGAGTTTGATTGGGTTGTATGTCGTATTAAGCACCCCGGCGTTAGGCCTCTGGCAATACAGATGCCTGAAAGCAGCACTATACCGCCACCGAATGACGAGGAAACCATAAATGATTATTTTGTCGAGTATTTGATGGGCGGTGATACAGCAGAGGATGAAGATTATACTTATGGTGAACGGTTGGTTAATTACAAAAATTTCAATCAGGTTGAGCATGTCATTGAAACTTATAAGGAACATGGTTATAGAAATAATCAAATGATTCTCACTATCGGCGAGCCGAGCGATCTAAAATTAGGCGACCCGCCCTGTCTCCGTCATATAGATACACGTATTCAGAAAGAAAAGGACGGAAAATATTATTTACACTTCTATCCTTACTTTAGAAGTAATGATTTATGGAATGGTTGGCCCACCAATTTTGGCGGCATTCAGCTGTTGAAGGAATATATGGCCGCATTAATAGATGTGGAAGATGGAGAAATAATATATAGCTCCAAAGGCTTACATATTTACGGTCATATGGAGGATGTGGCAAAGATGAGACTTTGCCGAAGTGAA
>Ga0255055_10002979_pt1 | contig 11593 bp, 13 predicted proteins | sample JV7_2_27_MG_FD_188633 | JGI IMG/M metagenome (GOLD analysis project Ga0255055, IMG submission 188633) | Seawater microbial communities from Jervis Inlet, British Columbia, Canada - JV7_2_27 | ecosystem: Environmental > Aquatic > Marine > Inlet | place: Canada: British Columbia | collected... | reverse complement strand
TAAAGCTGCGTTTTTAGACGATGCGGTCGAGGCCTACAAGCGTTCGGTGGATTTATCGCTGCTGCAGTACAAGGAAGGATTGGTAGATTTTCAGCGGGTACTGGATGCCCAGCAGAACCTGGTTCAACAGCAAGACAATTGGGTCGCCACCACCGGCGATGTGGGCCTGAATCTGATTTCCCTGTACAAGGCCCTGGGCGGGGGCTGGGAAATGCGTGCCGGCAAAGATTTTGTCCCCGGCGACATCAAAGCAGAGATGGAAAAGCGCACCAATTGGGGTGATTTGTTGTCGCCCGACAAACTGGAATACCCGCCGGCTGAAGAGGTTGACCATCTATTCAACCGGCCGGATTGGTAGAAAAATTCATAACAGGAGGTCTTCCAATGGATATGCTATACGTAATTTTGGGACTTGTTTTTGCCGTCTATGGCGCCCAGTTATTAGTGGACGGAGGCTCTGCCGTTGCCAGGCGTTTCAATATTCCAACCCTGGTCATTGGTAGCACGGTTGTGGCCTTCGGCACCTCCATGCCCGAGTTCACGGTCAATATGCATTCAGCGTTGAGTGGAAAAACAGATCTGGCAATGGGCAACATTCTCGGAAGCAACCTTTTTAATATCTGCGTGATTTTTGGTATTGTTTGTCTGATGACTCCCCTGGCTGTGAAAAAGGACGCCGCTTCCAAAGATTTTCCCATGTGTCTGATCGCCGCCATAATGGTTGGTGTGGCCGGCAATCAACTCTACCTGGACAAGATCAACTTCCACGAATTGATGCTGAGCGACGGCATTACCTTTCTGTGTTTCTTCGCCATCTTCATGTTCTACATCTATAAGGAGGCCGCGTCTGGAGCTGCGCATCAGCATGCTGCGGGAGCAGGTAGTTCCGGGGCGGCGGAAGAAACAGGCAAACAAAAGACGATTTCGCCGCTCAAATCCATTGTTTACATTGTGCTCGGTCTGGCCGGTCTCGTGTTCGGGGGTGAGTTTATCGTGGATGGAGCCACCGGCCTTGCCAAGAACTTTGGTTTATCAGAGCGGGTGATTGGTCTGCTGATCGTTGGGCCGGGCACGTCATTTCCCGAGTTGATTGCATCAATTGTTGCTGCACGGAAAGGCAGTGCGGATATGGTTGTGGGAAATGTCCTGGGCTCGAACATTTTTAACATTTTCTTTACGCTGGGTGCGACAGCGATCATTCATCCAGTCCCGCTTGACCTGGCGCTGAATATAGCGGTGCTTTTCAATATCGCTGTTACTTTATTGCTTGTCATTTATGTCTGGTTTTCACGGCAGAAGCAGATGGGTCGCGGAATAGGAGTGTTTCTTCTCTTAAGTTATGTTGGTTATATTATTCATGCTCTCGTTTAGTAGATAAAGAATCCGGAAATATGAGACTCGTCTTTGATTGAGCCTCTGTCACGGGCTTGAAGAAAATTCCAAATCACAATGACCAAATTTCAAAATTCCAAACCTGTATATGATCTTGAAGAGAGGCTATTCCAATTCTGGAAAAATCAAAGTGACATGAATTCGAAAGTCCAGACCTGGTTTGGTCATTCTATATTGAAATTTGGGATTTAACTCGTCCTTGTAATCGATAAGCGGCAAATTTGTTAACCGCTCTTGGTTGCAACGCCGAGGACGACAACGAGAACGACGAGAAGGACGAGTTGCTCCCATGGAGGCTTTAAGAGATGTCAATTTTATCCAGTTTCACATACCATTTCTTTCATGCTATCTGGCATGTCCGAGCCGTCATTCTGGTACTGATCGCTTTGATAGTGGCCGGTGCTGCGGCGGTCACCCTCGTTGAAAAAATGCCCTTCGCAGACACGCTGTACTTTGCCTTTGTCACGGGGCTGACCATCGGCTACGGCGATATTGTCTTGCATAGCCCTTTCGGACGATTGGTAGCCATCCTGATCGGTCTCATCGGCATCCTCTTCACAGGCCTGTTGGTTGCCGTATTGGTGCATGCGGTTCGGGAAAGCTTTGAGAAATCGCAGAAACGTGGTTGAGATAAACACCAGATCGCCTCTGCCGAGACCGCGAAATAGCATGTGGATTTGCGGCATGCCTTTTTATTACATTAATGGTCCTGCGCTTGCCGCCGACCAATTTGCGTTTTATTATACTTTGCAGTGCTCGCGGGATACGTTGAAATCATAAAGCGTATTTATATACGGACAACAGATATCTGAAAGGAGAGGTGCAAAATGGCTAAGGAAAAAGTGAAACATTTGAGCGGCGTATTTGCCTCGGTTTTCGCCCACGCCGGGCACATCACAAAGGAAGAAGCAAAGGAAATCAGCGGTCTGGCGGATCATGAATTCGAAAAAGCATATGACAAAGCATCTAACATCGCTGAAAACGTCATGCAGCATGAAGGCGATAAGATGGATAAGTTCCTGGAACATTTCGCAAAAGAGATTGAAGAGTACATGGAACATTTCGGTGGGAAATTGTTTAAGTAGGGTCGGCCTCTGTGCCGACCATATTCTGGAGTGCGCGATGAACTGAATCCGGCGGGCACGGAGGCCCGCCCTACAGGGTCCAGGATGCGAATGCCCTTTTGATTCCCCAGCCGGCGCTGGTGGAATCTCAGATCGGAAAGCAGGTCTTTGTGGTCGATGGGGACAACAAGGTGGAAACCCGCAACGTGGAAGTGGGCCGGTCCTACAAGAACCAGTGGATCATCCAAAAGGGCCTGAAAAAAGGCGAGAAAGTAATCGTCGAAGGCACCCAAAAGGTGCGACCGGGTGCAGTTGTCAAACCCAAGACTTATTCAGCTAAAAAGGCATCGTCAGGATGATAGGCATTGGCGGATTCAATTTTTTCAGATAACTTTTCGATGTTCTTCACGCCCCTGGTTCAATGGCTCCGTGAGAATCTTTTTTATCCAATTTAAAAAACTTTTTAAAAAAAGATAGTACCCAATGCGTTGGAAATGGATAATAGCAATTGGTGCTCTTTTGATCATCGCCTTGATGGTGGCGGTTTATGTGTTCCTGGATCACTACGACTATAACAAACTCAAGCCCCGCATTTCCCGGATGGTTAAAGATGCTACGGGCCGAGATCTGCGTCTGGATGGCGAAATAAATCTTGCGATTGGTTTGTCGCCGTCGCTGGTGGTGACAGATGTAACTTTCGCCAATGCGTCCTGGGGCTCGCAACCACAAATGATCAAGGTTGAGAAACTTCAGGCACAGGTCCGACTGTTGCCGCTGCTGTTTAAAGATGTGCAGCTGAAGCGTATCGGCCTTGCGGGTGTCGATGTGTTGCTGGAGACGGATCCAAACGGACAAGGCAATTGGGACTTCATCGCCGGTGACAGCTCGGCTAGGAAGGCAGGGGCTTTCAAACCAAAGGATATAGAAATAGACAATATCCGTATCGAGAAATTGCAGCTTATATTTCGCGAGGGTAAGACGGGATCTACAAAGCGGTTCACTCTGGCCAGCCTCGATCTGGCCAGGAAGGAAGCTGAAGATAAGCTCACGCTCGATCTGAAGGCTGATTATAAAGGGCAGCCGGTTACGCTTTCCGGCCAGACCGGGCTGATTAGTGATTTGCTGGCAAACAAACGTTTTCCACTTGAGCTATCGGGAACGGTTTCTAAAGCAAAATTCGCGATCACTGGCGCGATTGACGAAATCCTTGATCTTCAGGGCATCGATCTTAAGGTGCATGCGTCAGGTACCAATCTCGCAACACTGGGGTTTGATAAGAATATGCCGCTGCCCAAGACGGACGTATTTGATGTGACGGGACATTTGAGGGGTTCAAAGGAATCATTAGCTTTGAATGAAGCCAGCGGGAATCTTTCCGCAAGCGGTATCAACTTGGCTTTCAGCGGCAATGTCGGCGACTTGATCGCACTCAGCGGCATCGATCTGAAATTGAATGGTTCCGGCAAAGATCTGTCAGCGGCGGGATCGATCATCGGTGAAAAGCTTCCGGCAACCGATAAATTTGCGGTTCAGGGGCAACTGACAGGCTCCACCAAGATCCTGTCTCTCAAGGAAGTTCAGGGCAATGCCCAGCGGGGCAGTTTGAACCTGACGATGAACGGTAGAATTAAAGATTTACTCAATTTCAACGGCGTAGATCTGGTAGTGAAATGCTCTGGCAAGGACCTATCAGAAGTTGGAGCGATTATTGAAAAGAAGCTGCCGGCCACGGATGAGTTTGCAGTTGAGGGGAGTCTAACGGGCTCCGCCAAAGCCTTATCGCTAAAGGAAGCGCAGGGCAGTGCGAAGCGGGGCAGCTTGAGCGTTGCTTTAAACGGTGAGGTTAAGGATTTGCTGGCCTTTAGCGGCGTGGATCTGAATCTGAAGGGATCGGGCAAGGATCTGGCAGAAATTGGACCCATCATCGATCAGAAACTGCCGGCAACGGATCAATTTACACTTCAAGCTCGGCTGACTGGCTCTAGCAAAGCTTTATCCTTGCAGGGAGCGCAGGGCAGTGCCAGCCGGGGTAGTCTAAGCGTTGCTTTGAACGGCGGGATCAAAGATTTAATAGGCATTAGCGGTATGGATCTGAAGCTGAAGGGCTCCGGAAAAGATCTGGCAGAGGTTGGCGCGATCATCGACCAGAAGCTACCAGCAACCGATGAATTCGCTATTGAGGCCCGGCTGACGGGTTCTGCCAAGTCCCTGTCGCTTCAGCAAGCCCAGGGCAGCGCAAACCGGGGCAGTTTGAATTTGACGTTAAGCGGTGGGATTGCGGAGTTGCCGGCCCTTAATGGTATAAATTTCAAGGTAAAAGTTTCCGGCAAGGAGCTGGCGGAAATTGGAATATTGGTCGGGGCAGAGCTGCCCGAGCTGGGTCCCTTTGATGTGAGCGCTAAGCTTTCGGGTTCGTCGAAAGCCATTTTGCTGAACGAGTTTTCGGCAATGTTAGATAAGAGCGATTTTAAAGGCCTGGGCAAGGTGGAGTTTCTCAAGCGTCCCAAAATTACCATACGTCTGGAGTCGTCGGTGATCGATTTCACAGCCCTGATGAAAAGTTTAGAGACAGACGAACAAAAGCCTGCGAATAAAGATAAGCAAAAGCGCCGTTTGTTTTCGGATGATCCCCTTCCTTTTGATGTCCTCAAGAAGGTAGACGCCGATATCCTGCTGAAGGCCAGAAATATCCATGCCAAAGACGCGCGTCTTGAATTTGGTCACATGACACTTAAGCTCGAGGACAGTGATTTCAGCATCGATAAGCTCGAAGCGATCTATAAGAAGACGAAAATTTCGGGGAATCTTCAGATTAATGCTGGTACACCATCTCAGGTGGCTACCAATTTCCTGGTTCAAAACTTTAATTTGGGCGATTTTCTCAAAGAAACCGGTAAAAGCGATCAGGTAAGGGCAAACCTCGATATCGCAGCCCATTTAAAGAGCAGGGGGGAATCGGTTAACAGCCTGATGGCGAATCTAAACGGTGCGTTCGGAGCGGTCATGGGCCCAGGATTCCTGACCAAATACCTCGACCTGCTCTCTGTAGATCTTTCCCAAAAGGTCATCCCGATCTGGGGAAGCCACAAAAAAACGGGTGAAATCAATTGCGCCGTCGTCCAGTTCGACATCAAAAACGGAGTTGCCACCAGCCAGGCTTTTGTATTCGATACCCAGATGGGTGTTTTCAGCGCTGAAGGCGATATCAACCTGGGAACCGAACAGATAAATTTTTTACTCGTACCGGAGCCTAAAAATCCCGGTCTCCTGAGCCTTTCGACGAAGCTGCGGGTCAGCGGCACGCTCATGGATCCCAAGGTGAGGCCGGACACGCTTTCTTTAATAACCAAAGGCGCTAAGTTTCTCAGCACTCTCGCGGTCGGCCCCATCGGACTGCTGGCACCGTTCGTTCACCTCGGTGCACATAAAAAGCATCCTTGCGACATCCAGGGCATCGGGCAATTAGGACTAAACATTCCCGCCGAAGAATAGACAGACGCCTTTGCTCTGTCGGAGATACGGAAACAGTTTGGGCTATTAAGGCACAAGCCAAATTAAGAATTTCATATTTTATATTTCGTAACGAAACCCTCAAAGTGTGTCGAGTAGAGATTACGGCTATTCATACACAACGGCGGTGCCAGGAAAAAATATTAGAATTTCTGATGTAATCTGCAATTTATAAAAATTGTGTATGTGTGCCGGTAACCTTAAAAAATAAATGGTTTCAAAGTATGAGTTTATTTTGAAAGAAAGACAAACACATTTTTATCCGCGTGCGTCTTTATTGCTGAAATTTTCGGGCTTGTCGGGCCATCTTAACCTTTAATCAAGCATCAGTTGTGGTCGCTTGAATCGAATAGTCGCCGCAATTGAAAGAACGATATTAAGCCCAATCAACACAGCAATGACTATGATTGCCATCTTGTTGGCATTGAATTTTGCAAATTGGCCCAGCAAATCTTTTGGTAATGTTAGAGCAATAATAATGGGTATTAACAGTAATAACATTCCAACTGCAGTTAACACCTGATGAGCATGTCTTACAGTCGGGACACGAAGAGATATTAAAACACCAACGCCGGCCGCAAGCCAGGCCCCTAATAAACTTAACATTAGGATAGCTATACTAATTGTTACTGGATATAGAAGCAAAGAGTTAGAATCAGAAGACAGATTTACTGTCACTAATCCAATAAGCAGAATAATTAACGTCAGTCCCCACCCGTAACCGATGGCCGCAAATATTTTCCCAAACAAAATGGCTCGATCCGATAGGCGCGTGGCAAGCAGGGTTTCTAGGGTGTGCCTCTCTCTTTCCCCTGCAAAAGAGTCTGGAACCACGCTTGAAACAAGTAAAAATGGGCCCCACACTGCAAGAATTAGCACTCCTGGAGATACGATCCAGCCACTGCCTGCTTTAAGAGGAGGCAATATGCCAAGTATGCCAATTATAATAATGAGACTCAGTGTGTTGCCACGCAAACTGCCACGCTGAACTATAAACTCTTTCCATTCCTTCCTAATTATTGTCCATGTGTCGATAGTCATTTTCTTCCGCCATAAGTTTTAAGAAGGCCTCTTCTAAGCTGGTCCTGTTTTTGTGTACCTCTTCAACTTGGGCGCCTTCGTTAACAATCAGGTTGACAAGCGGTGCAATTTCGATGTTTTTGTTTAGTTCAACAATTAATTGATTTTCATTTACCTTGACCGAAACCACCTCATCATTCATGCCAAGTAAAGTAGGGATGTTATCACCAAAGTTACTACCGATAATTACAACTTTAAGTGCAATACCTTCATTTGCCAAATCTTTAGGATCGCCTTTTGCCAATAGCTTTCCTTTGCGAATTACAGCCACTTGGGTACATATCTGCTCTGCTTCGGCTAAATTATGCGTGGTTAAAAATACAGTAGCTCCTTCGCTTTCAGTTAGGTTTCGCAAATCCTCACGGAGCGCTGCAGATGCGATGGGATCAAGACCGGAAGTCGGCTCATCTAGAAAAATCAGATTAGGACGATGAAAAAGCACACGCGCAATAGCCAACTTCCGCCTCATCCCACGGCTCAATGTCCGAACAATCTCTTTGCGACGGTCCCACAGATCAAAGTGGTAAAGCAAGTCTTTCATTCTAGACCTTCGCTCCCCAGCTGATAAATGCCAAATGCGTCCGAAAAAATCTAAATTTTCCTCTGCGCTAAGACGCTCGTAAAGACCTGAATGTTCAAACAATACGCCGGTCCTGTCGCGTATCCCACTAGCTTGAGTGTGGCAATCAAAACCCAGAACTTTAGCATGACCAGCTGTAGGCTCCAACAGGCCTAACAGCAACCGAATTGTCGTTGTCTTGCCGGCGCCATTTGGCCCTAAAAGCCCAAAGATTGCGCTTTGGGTGACTTCAATTGTCAACCCATCAACTGCACGTAGTTGTTTAAAGTCGCGTGTAAGATTATGAGTTTGAATTGTAATAGGGTTCATTTGAGCGCATGTTTTAACGATGGGGGCTGAAACTTCTATCTATCGTAACATGGATGCTAAAATATTAATATTAAACATTTACATCTTCAGGATGAACATATTTACCATCCACCGCCTTATCACGGACTGATATCCCCGCATGATGAACCGAATTAGGATTTCCAGAAACCAATGGATGCCATCATTCAAGCCCCCTACCCTCCGCAAGTCGACGGTATGCGCAAGTTCCTGGTAACCATTTTATTTGCCTTATGTTTTCCGGTGTAAGCACCACGCAATCCGGATTTACGTGAAAGCGATCTTCATAAACCAGGCAACTACGGGTGTTTGTGTCTAAAAATTCGCATGAAACCCCGATAAGCTTAATTACGCCGGTTTTTTCATCCTCCACCTTCTGCAGACAGCAAATTTCCCAATGATCACACAGGGATTCCCATTCTTCGGGTGTCATTTCGTATAAGGATTTTGTTTTCCAAAATGGCATCTGATTGCTGGACATGTCGACTTCCACCCTCTTGTTGAATAACCGCCAACTTCAGAAGGAGGCCATGGTTTCCCTGAATATTATGGGATTGCCTACCTTATTATATATGGAATGAAATACCAGCCCATTTGTCAATTTAATCCGTCAGACTCTCTGAATAATCTGTTTCCGATGGTTCTTATTGACTATTTATTGGGCAATAATATAAATTGTCTGGTATTTTGGGGTCTAGAGATGACGTCCTCGAAAAGCCGAATCCGCACGGCCTGACCTCTGAAATATCATCTACGCGCTGCAGGAGATACTTATGCCAACAAAACGAAAACCAAAATTTGGTTGGAAAGCTGCTGGATTTATCAAACCTCATTTGATTACGGAAGATGGACTTCTAAAAGTAGCCAAAAACCTTAGTATCCCAATCGAAACAAAAAGTCTTAACACCCGCTACATTAAAACCGTCCTGAAATTTATCCATTTAATAGAAGAAGCTACAGGCCATTATACGGCTGATAAGGACCTAACCTCAAATATGCCCAGGAAAGCCGATGTTAAACTTACTCTTCAACTCGTTCAGGAAAAAACAAAAGAGTTCATTGATCTGATAAAGGACTTAGATGATGTTAGTGTAGACCAATTGACTTCCGCAGATAATGAATTGTTTCCGCTGTTTAATGATGGGAAATCTGATATATTCAAGCTACATGATGCTGCCATAGAAGCATTGAAAAGTTTGGGTCAGGATAAAGGAGGCCTTTTTAGAAGTAGGCGGAGCCTACAAATATTGATAATGGATTTGGGGAAAATTTTTTTGAGATGAAAGGTAAAAGGGCCCCAAAACCAACAAAAAACCATGAAACGGGAAAATATCATGGTGAATTTTTCCGTTTTGTTGATGATTGGCTTCAAGAACTTGGTGAAAAAATTCCTAATTCTACTTTAGCCGCCCAAATCGAAACCACATTAGAATTTTCGAAAAAAATTCAGAAGTAATAACCTACCCCCCTAACTACCCAAGTTAATACTTTTGTAAAATAAATATTTATCTTTACAATGAAGGGCAAACTCAAAACGATAAGAGTTTGCCCTTTTTATATGCCTAACATTCTCACTCGGAGGATATCATATGAATCTTTTTGAAGCCAGAGCAAAGAAACGAAAGACCCAATGGGATCTCCGAAAAGAAACCGGAATTCATCAATCAAAGATTTCGTTGATCGAGCATGGATACGTGAAGCCTAGCGAAACTGAAAAATTAGCAATCGCTAGTGCATTAGGTTTTCATGTTGACGAAATTGATTGGCGTACCAAGGAACAAATTTAGCAATTAGCTAATCCATGAGGAAAAATGTCTACTTTATTACTTTATCCGGTTAAAAAAATGGCGCAATCGCAAGGCAAAACACGAAGGAGTTATAGAAGAAAATGATCCTTACACCAATCACAAATAATAGCGCTGATAGAATCTCAGCATTGGTTATAGGCAAATCCGGAATCGGCAAAACTTCTCTCATTCGCACAATACATGGCCAGCGTTACGAAAACGGTAAATGGCATCAGGATAGAGAACCTAACGCAAAAGTTTGCGTGCTTTCTGCTGAAGCTGGTTTGTTGGCTATCAGGGACCTAATTAAAACCGGAATTGTCGAGGGATGGGAGATTAGAAATTTTGCAGAATTTAAGACAGCCTATGAAATGTTGGCGACGAAGGAGGAAATTCAAAATCGATACGAATGGGTTTTTATAGATTCGTTAACCGAAATCGCTTCTAGATGTGAAGAACAGATGAAACAAAAATATCCTGAATCAGCCAAAACTTTTAAAATGTGGGCAGATTACACTTCGACCATGATTTTGCTAGTGAAAGGATTCAGAGATCTTTTTCAATACAACGTGGTTTTTACATGTCTAGAGAGCATCGATAAAGACGAAAACAACCGTCGTTACGTCGCGCCAATGGTCGCGGGCAAACAATTAAAAGAGAGGCTACCATCATACTTCGATGAGGTTTTTTATTTTCAGAGTATTGCAGATGAAAAGGGATCAGAACGCAGAATTTTTTTTACTCAACCAAGACGCGATTGCCCTGGTAAAGATCGTTCTGGCAAGCTCGAACCTATCGAAGAACCTAATCTTTTGACAATCTCAAATAAAATATTAAGGGAGGTGTAAAATGACACAAGTAAATCAAGATCTATCTAGTTATTCCGAGCAAATTGGCTTCGATTGCCTGGCAGCCGGCTGGTACAGCGCCAAGGTAATTGATTCTGAAATTAAAGAGGGGCCAAAAGGTCCATATATAAACTGGACTTTCGAAATCACAGGGCATCCCAACCGTGTGTGGGACGTAATGAGTTTAAGCTCTGATGTTTCCATGCAGCGTCTTAAAACTCTAGCAAAATGCGCTGGTCATCGCAATCCGAACTTTATCGCAGACACCGAGGAGCTACACGGGTTATCTTGCATGGTTCGACTGAAAATAGAACGTTCAGAAGAATACGATGATAAAAATCGCATTACAGCTTTCAAGCCAATAGAGAATCCAGATGTCAAAGCTGACTTAAATGAAAATGAACAAAAAAGTTCTCCGAAGGTTGAAAAACTTCGTATGCCTTGGGAGAAATAAACTCGTGTATAAATTGCGTCCATACCAGGAAGAAGCACTTCGAACTATTTTCTCTGCCATTCCTAGTAATCGACATATTCTTGTTCAAATGCCTACTGCTTCGGGCAAAACAATAGTTTTTTCCGAGCTAATAAAGCGTTTACTATCGCAACGGCCAGATCTGAAAATTGGAATCCTGGCACACCGTGAAATTCTTATCGCGCAAGCGTCGGAAAAGCTATTATCTGTATGGCCTGAGGCGCCTATCGGTATTGCATGCACATCCGTTTCCGGAAAAATCGATACTAAACAATCTGTTGTAATTGGTTCCGTCCAAACCCTCTCTCGCCGCATCAGCGCAACTGCACCATTTGATTTAGTCATCATCGACGAAGCACACAGAATTCCGGCTATCAATCAAAAAAGTCAATACGGCGAGTGGATTCAGGCAATGAAGGGGAATAATAGCAATCTGCGGATCTTAGGAGTAACCGCCACGCCTTTTCGACTTGGTCATGGCTACATCTATGGCAATTTATGTAAGGAGGGAAATAAAAATCTTTTTGATGCTT
>Ga0255055_10002978_pt1 | contig 11593 bp, 5 predicted proteins | sample JV7_2_27_MG_FD_188633 | JGI IMG/M metagenome (GOLD analysis project Ga0255055, IMG submission 188633) | Seawater microbial communities from Jervis Inlet, British Columbia, Canada - JV7_2_27 | ecosystem: Environmental > Aquatic > Marine > Inlet | place: Canada: British Columbia | collected... | reverse complement strand
TGGCAGATGCCATCCGATCCATTGTGGATCTCTATCGATCGCCAGATTTGCAATATGTGGTGCTTATCGGTGGAGATGGGGCTATTCCCTTCTTCCGTCATCCCGATGAAGCGTTACTAGGCCCAGAGAACCAATATGTGCCTCCAGTGCTGGACTCCTCGGCTTCTCAGGCCAGCCTGCGACTGAACTATGTGTTGAGCCAAGAAGATTACGGAGCAAAATTCTCGGTGTCCTATGGGATCGATGAAATTCCGATTCCTGATCTTGCGGTCGGCCGACTAGTAGAAACTGTTGCGGAAGCGACCGGAATGATCGATGCTTATCTCCTCACTGGCTCTGAAGAGGGTGGCACTCCAGGAGTGATTCCCACTCCGACTACTTCCTTGGTCACTGGCTATGACTTCCTGCAGGATGCTGCTGACGCGATCCAGAGCGAGTTTGCTTCTGGACTGGGCGGCGGGACACAGACCGACACGTTGATCGCGCCCAACAACATATCGCCCGAGGATCCCCTTTCCTGGGACGCAGACGATCTTGCGAACTCATTCCTGGGAAGCCGTCATGATCTGGTGTTTTTGGCCGGCCACTTCAGCGCCTCGAGTGCATTAGCCGCCGATTATCGAACGAGTCTGACCACTCTCGATATGCTCGAGTCAGAGGTCAATCTAACTAACTCCATCGTATTCAGTGCCGGCTGCCACTCAGGCTACAACATCGTTAATGCAGATGGAGTGCCATTCGTAACCTTTGAACCTGATTGGGCGCAAGCATTTGCGCAAAAGGGTGCGACTCTAATTGCCGGTACGGGCTATCAGTATGGCGACACCGAATTTCTTGAATATAGTGAGAGAATCTATCTCGAGTTTGCCCGCCAGCTTCGTGCTGGAGCGGGCTCGGTTTCAGTCGGCGATGCCCTGGTAGCCTCCAAGCAAATCTATCTGGCGACCACACCCCAAATGCGTGGCATCCATGCCAAGGCATTTCTTGAAGCTACCCTGTTCGGTTTGCCTATGCTGAGTGTTGATATGCCAGGTGTACGCTACACAGCCCCGAGTCTTGCGCCTACGGTCGGCAGCACAATCGCAGCAACAAACAATCCGGGCTCGACGCTTGGCCTTAGATATGCAGATCTAACGGTTTCGCCAAACTTCGTGGATCACACGCTTCAGCTGAACAATTACGACGATAACAGTACAGTGGAAGCTTTCTATCTAAGCGGATCGGATGGAGTTGTATCTAATCCATCCGAGCCAACACTGCCGCTTGAGCTCAGGAATGTGAGCGTGGCTGGTACTGTGTTGCGAGGAGTCGGTTTCCTTGGGGGAAGCTACTCCGATCTTCATAACATTCTCCCCCTCTCTGGCGCGCCGACCACCGAGATACGTGGAGTCCATACGCCATTTGTTACGAGCATTTTTTACCCGGTACGACCATGGGGAGTGAACTACTTCGATACGTTATCGAGTAATGGAGATGGGATAACCCAGCTGGCAGTGACACCAGCACAATTCCGGTCTGCACCCATGGACCTTGAGAAGGGGACGCTGCGCAAATTCAGCAGCCTGAATTTGCGTTTGTACTACAGCTCCTTCACGGATGCGGATGAACAAAGCGGTCAGTCTGCCCTAGCAGCACCTCCGACTATTGTCTCAGTCAGCTCTTCTGTGAATGGACAAGATATTCAGTTCCGCGCACAAGTAGTCGATAATCCCGCGGCCGGCATCCAAGAAGTATGGGTTACCTACACTGATATCAGCAATCCATCTGGTGGAACGTGGCAGTCGATTAGTCTCACACAGGATGCTGTCGAATCAACTCTCTGGGAGGGTTCGCTGTCCGTAACAAACCCCGGAGGCTCGCGCTATATCGTCCAGGCCACCAACGGCCTGGGCCTAGTCACCATGGCAACTAACCTCGGCAGTTACTACATCCCGGGAGCAGAAGCTGGACAGGGTGAGCCGACGTCGCTTGCGATGTCTGGAGGAACGCCGGGCAGCGGAAAATTCGGAACTCAAGTAAGCGTCTCGGCAACGCTAACCGACATCAATGGCGGCATCGCGGGTAAGGTCGTCACGTTCTTCTTAGGTTCTGTGGGGCGAGTAGCGGTTACCAACGGCTCCGGCACGGCCACGGCCACACTTCCCGTTCTGGCGCTGCCAGGGGAGAACGAGGTTGTTGCCTTCTTTGCCGGCGATGCCGACCGCAATCCATCCGGCAGCTCCAGCCCATTCAGCATCCAGAAGCGTGATACCCAACTCGCTTTAGTCGATTTGGAGGATCCGCCTGGCGGTTTTGCAATTGAAAACTTCCTCATCCAGGCTACTTTGTCAGAAGCATTTCCTGATGGCCGAACTTTGCCTGAGCAAACCATCGTATTCAATGTGACGAGCACTTCGGCAACTGGAGGCTCCTATTCCAGAGCAGTGATCACGGACTACCTTGGACGTGCAGAGCTTGGTGAAATTCCATTGCCGCCAGGGGATTACACGGTTGAAGCCTTCTTCAGCGGCAGCGGTCATGGACATGACTTCAGCCACGAAGATGATCGCTACAATCCATCATCCGCATCGTTAGATTTGTTTACTCTCACTAACTCAAAGCCTGAGGGGCTTCCAGATGCTTATTCACTTGATGAGGACACGCCTCTTATAACGATTGTCGATGAGATACTGAGCATCGATGAAGGAGTATTGGCGAATGACTCGGATGTCGACGACCAGCAGCTCACCGCTATCCTGGACACATCCATTTACGTGACCGGCGCGGCTAACGGTGCCGTCATATTGAACCTGGACGGTTCGTTCACATATACGCCGGATGCCGACTTCAACGGCATCGACAGCTTCACTTATTTCGTCAATGACACAATCGAAAATAGCGACCCCGTAGCCGTCGAACTCACGGTTAATTCGGTCAACGACATACCGGAAGCAACTGACGACAGCTATGAAGATGATGAAGATAGCATCCTGGCTGTTGCGGGTCCTGGATTGCTCGACAACGACACAGATGCAGACTTCGGCGATGTCCCTCAAGATACATTGAAGGCTGTAATTGAGACCGATCCTTCGAATGGAGGCCTTGTCCTCAACGAGGATGGCTCGTTCAGCTACACGCCTGATGCCGATTTCAATGGCGTGGACACGTTTACCTATCACGTAGAAGATCTGACCCAGGCGACATCGAACATCGCCACTGTCACGATCACTGTGATCGCGATAAATGACGCACCAGTTGCCGGCGATGACGCCTATTCAATAGACGAAGATAAAACGTTGACGGTTGGCGCGCCTGGAGTGCTCGGCACCGACAGCGACATCGACGGGGATGGGCTTGGCACCGTGCTCATAAACGATGTATCGAACGGTACGCTTTCACTTAGCGCAGATGGCTCGTTCACTTACACACCGGTTCCGAACTTCAACGGCTCGGATGCATTCACTTACAAAGCGTCTGATGGTTTAGCCCAGAGTGCGATGGCCACCGTCACGATCAATGTGAGTGCGATGAATGATGCTCCGGCCGCCACAAACGATTCCTACACGGTGGACGAAGACAATACTTTAGCTATAGGAGCGTCAGGCGTGCTCGGCAACGATAGCGACGTTGACGGTGATCAGCTGAGCGCTGCGCTTGTAGACAACGTGTCGAACGGGACGCTTGCCTTAGACTCAGACGGCTCGTTCAGCTACACACCGTTAGATAACTTCTTCGGCACTGTCACGTTCACCTACAAAGCGTCTGATGGTTTAGCCCAGAGTGCCTTGGCCACGGTCTCGATCGATGTCACTGCAGTAAATGACGTACCGGTCGCAGAAGTCGACAACTATCCAGCGTTCGAAGATACGCCTCTCGGCATATCAGCACCAGGAGTACTGGGTAACGATAGTGACGTCGAGGGCAGTCTGCTTACGGCCAGCATCGCCAGTAGACCCGGAGGCGGCTTACTCGTGCTGAACTCTGATGGATCATTTACCTACACACCCAATCCCGATTTCAACGGTACGGATTGGTTCACTTATGTAGCGAACGATGCAACCAGCGAGAGCGCAGCCGCCACGGTAACGATCATTGTGAGCGCAGTGAATGATGCACCGGCGGCCACAAACGATTCCTACACGGTGGACGAAGACAATACGTTGATCGTAGGAACGCCAGGCGTGCTTGGCAACGATAGCGACGTTGACGGCGATGCACTAACTGCGATTCTCGAGGATGATGTGCCGAGCGGCTCACTAGCTCTCAACGCCGACGGCTCGTTCAGCTACTCACCAGTAGAAAACTTCTTCGGCACCGTTACGTTCACCTACAAAGCTAGCGATGGCGCTCTGGAGAGCAATGTCGCCACAGTAACTATCAATGTGCTGTCTGTAAACGACTTGCCAAATTGTTCGACTGCAACACCGAGCATCGTCATGCTTTGGCCCGTCGATGGCAAGATGGAATCTGTAACGATTTCCGGCGCCACGGATCCGGATGGCGATGACTCCTTGATCACTTATGTGGTCACGGTAGTCTTCCAAGATGAGCCGGTTGGCAAACGACCGGATGCTCAGATTTTCAATAATTCAGATACAGTGAAAGTCCGCTCGGAGCGCGATGGTAACGGTGACGGTCGTGTTTACCACATCATGTTTATAGCCACTGATGAGCAAGGCAGCACCTGCGATGGCGAGGTCCGGGTAGCTACGGTTCCCCATGATCAAGGCGGTGAGGCAGATATCGACCTCATTGATGGCGGCCCGCTCTACGACTCAGAATTGGCCGACCGGTAGCAGAGTGCTGAACGAGTAGATTTATCAACTCAATTGGTGAATGCCGGTCATGATTAGCCTGACCGGCATTTTTCTTTCGGTACAATTCGCGTAAGGCTCCCTTCTACATGAAAGAGCTACTCCCATACCTCCCCACCGACCGGCGGCATGCCATCGCCAACGGCATCGAACTGCAGGATCGAGCTCGTGGCTCGGCGCTTTTCGTTGACATTTCTGGCTTCACTCCCTTAGCCGAGGGCCTTGTCAATGACCTCGGCCCACAGCGCGGTGCTGAAGAACTCACCTTCTTCCTGAATCAGGTCTACAACGTATTGATCTCAGATCTCGATCGCTGCCATGGGAGCGTGATCGGCTTCAGCGGTGATGCGATCACCTGCTGGTTCGACGGTGACGACGGAAGAGCAGCTGCGGCTTGCGCCTTCTCCATGCAGGAAAGCATGGAGCAATTCGACGAGGTTCCCTTGCCTTCAGGCGAAAGGGTTTCTCTCGCGGCCAAAGCAGGTCTCGCCGTCGGAGATGCGCGGCGCTTTACGGTGGGGGAGACAACCCAAATTGATGTGTTAGCCGGCAGCTTGCTAGATGAAATGGCTGAGGCAGAACATCACGCTTCAAGGGGAGAGGTTGTGTTGGGGCCTTCTGCCCTCGGCTCATTAGGTGATCAGATAGAGATCGCGAAGCGACCAGAAGAGGCCGAGGACTTTGCAATCGCGGCGAAGCTCAAGCGAGAGGTTGAGCCCGATCCGTGGCCGGAGCTGACTGCGGATTCTCTCTCCGATGAACAGCTGCGACCTTGGCTTTTGGGTCCAGTGTACGAGAGATTGCTAGCCGGACAGGGCGAGTTCCTTGCTGAATTGAGACCCGCAGTAACTCTGTTCCTCCACTTCGAAGGAATTGATTACGACGGAGACGATCAGGCGGGATCCAAGCTAGACGATTTCGTACAGCGGGTTCAAAGGGTGGTAGCCAAGTACGGCGGCACGCTGATAGACATCACAACTGGCGATAAAGGCAGTCATTTCTACCTCGCTTTCGGTGCACCGACTGCCCATGAGGACGACCAGGAGCGTGCTGCATCTGCAGCACTAGATCTGCGAGAGCTCGTTAATGAAGTTCATTACATATCCTCTGTGCGCATGGGGATGAGTCGTGGCCGACTGCGCACGGGGGCCTACGGAGGGAAAACACGGCGCACATACGGCGTGCTTGGGGATGCGACCAATCTGGCCGCGAGACTGATGCAGGCAGCAGGACCAGGCGAGATTCTGGTTAGCGAGCTGGCCGCACGCCGCATTGAACCAGCATTCACTTGGAATGATCGGCCAGCAATTAAGGTGAAAGGCAAGTCGGAGACTGTAGCCATCAAGGAATTAGTCGGCCGGCTTTCTGGCCAGCGGCAAGCAGGTCGAGCTAAGCAACAGCTGCTCCCTATGGTTGGGCGGGAGGGGGAGCTTGAGACGCTACAGAGCAAGCTCGATGGCGCGATTAACGGAAGAGGCCAGATCATCGGCATTACCGCCGAGGCGGGAATGGGAAAGTCCCGTCTGCTGGCAGAAGTCGTGAATTCGTCTATCGCTCGCGGCTTAGCCATCTTCCGAGGTGAATGTAAATCTTACGGCGCCAGCACAGCGTATCTGCCGTGGGAGAGCATCTGGCAAGAGTTTTTTGCCCTAGACAACTTTCATTCCACAGCGATCCAAATCCAGGTGCTCAGCGAGTGGTTTGAAGAAACCGAGCCAAATCTCCTGCCCCGCTTGCCGCTTCTCGGTACGTTGCTCAATCTACCCATCCCAGATAGCGATCTAACTCAAGCGTTCGATGCCAAACTTCGTAAAGCCTCGCTTGAATCGCTGCTCATTGAATTAGTCCGGTTGCGGTCAAGAACTGAGCCAATGGTGTTTGTTCTAGAAGATACACACTGGATCGATCCGCTCTCGCAGGACTTGCTGCAAACGCTAAGTCAATCGATAGCCAGGCATCCTGCCGCCATCTTGCTCGCATATCGACCCGCTGAAGAAGGAGCCCAACCGCAGCAACTAAGAACACTGGCCCACTTTACTGAGGTTGAACTCTCGGATCTTCCTCCAGAGATCGCAAAAGAATGGATATCCCTAAAGCTTTCACAGCTCTACGGTGCCGGAAGCAAATCCTCTGCTACGTTTGTGGAACGATTGATCGAACGCGCGGAGGGCAATCCGTTCTACATCGAAGAAGTGCTCAACTACCTCAAGGACCACGAAATCCTGCCGGAGGATGATAAGGCTCTCCAGGAACTTGAGCTGCCAGCGAGCCTGCATAGTCTGGTGTTGACGCGCATCGATCAGCTAAGGGAACGTCCACGCACAACGTTGAAGGTGGCGAGTGTGGTCGGACGGTCGTTCAAAGCCGCCGAATTGCGGGGCGCGCGCCCTCAGCTGGAAGAGGAGACCAATGTAAGAGCGGATCTGGAGGTTCTAGATCGGAAGGGATTTACTGAACTGGAAGTGCCAGTTGAACTAGCCTACCTGTTCAAGCACAGCGTGACCCAGGAAGTGGCCTACGAGAGCCTCCCGCATGGGACTCGCGCTGGATTGCATGAGAATTTCGGCCAATACCTAGAAATGTCGTACGCCGATTCGCTTGACCGACATCTCGACCTGCTCGCATATCACTTCGATCGCAGCCGGAATGAGCCAAAAAAGCGAGAGTACCTGCGAAAAGCCGGGGAGGCTGCTCAATCGAACTACGCCAATTCAGCCGCCATTGACTACTATCGCAAGCTTATGCCCTTGGTCTCACCCAAAGAACAGGTGGATGTCCTGCTGCGCGAAGGTCAGGTTCTGGAATTGCTCGGTGAATGGGATTCAGCACATGAAACTCTTGCAAGTGCATTAGAGCAGAGCGTGGAGCTGGCCATTCCTGAAGGAGAAGCTCGATCGCAGACTGCAATTGGGGAGCTCTTCCGTAAGCAAGGTGTATACGATGACGCAACACGCCACTTTGAGGAAGCACAAGCGAACTTTGAGGATCTTGGCGATCAAGCCGGCGTGGCACAAGTACTTCACTTCTCTGGAACTCTCGCCGCACAAAGCGGCGATTATGAAAGCTCAACGAAATACTACGAACGGAGCCTATTGATCCGGCGAGAACTTATGGACTTGTTGGGGACCGCTAGCTTGCTCAGCAACTTGGGTATCGTTGCACGTTTCCAGGGAGATTTTAAACAGGCCCAGGAGCTCAACGAGGAGAGCCTTGCCATTCGACGGGAGGTCGGCGATCGGTGGGCTATCGCCAATTCACTCAACAATCAGGGAACGGTGTTCCTCGATCAGGAAGATTACGACAGCGCTCAGGAGAAGCTTGAGGAGGCCGTATCACTCTTGCGCGAGGTCGGGGACCGTTGGCATTACGCCAACGCGGTTAACAACTTAGCCAATGTCGCACGTGCCCAGAATCGTTATGGCGTCGCCCGAGATCTCTACTATGAAAGTCTCGAAATCAATCGCGAGCTTGGGGACGGTTGGGCTTTGGCTTACTTAATTGAAGATGTTGGCTACTTAAATGCCGCCGAAGGATTTCCTAAGATCGCCCTGAAGCTCATTGGTGCTGCCGATTCTTTGCGCGAGTCCATTGGTGCGCCGCTTCCGCCTGCGGAACGAGAAAACTCGGAGAAATTGCTCAAATCGGCACGGGATGGGCTCTCTCCCGAAGCCCAGGATGTAGCCTTCGAAGCCGGGCGCTTGTTGTCGCTTGAGCAGGCAACCGAGTTCGCAGAAAGCCCCCCGACTAATTCGCCCGAATTGCGAGTAAAGTGATGTCGTCCTCGTTCGAAGCCTCGCCCTGAAATACTTGTACAGCTTTCCAAATCCTCTCGAGTAGCGCATCGGGCTGCATTTCGTCGCTCGATTTGACTGCCTCTAGCAAGCCCTCTTCGCCAAAGAATTCTTTGCTCATATTTGCCGCCTCGGTGACACCATCCGTATAGATCACCATCACGCTGTCTGACTCGAAAGGAATTGTGACCTCATCAAGCACCAAGTCATCAAATACCCCCAGGAGGTGACCCAGTCCATCTTCTAATTGCACCGGTGGTTTCCCTGGGACAGCTAGCAGCGGAGTCGAATGCCCCGCACGCGCGTATTCAAAGGAATTTGCGGAGTTATCCAGGATCCCGTACAGCAAAGTAACGAACATCCCCGAATCACTCGTCTCAAGTAACTGATTGTTTACAGCGCGTAGAACGTCACCGGGCGAATCGGACCGTTTCGCCTCGGCTCTAAGCAAGGTCGCGGTCAGTGACATAAAGAGCGCGGCTGGCACGCCATGCCCAGAAACATCGCCTACAGCGACACCAAGCTTCCCATTTCCGAGTTCAATCACGTCATAAAAATCGCCGCCTACAGCCTCCATCGATGAGAAATGGACCCCCAAATCCCATGCCGGATCTTCGGGCAATTCCCTGGGGAGGATGCTGAGCTGGATATCGCGTGCTACTTCCAGCTCGCGCTCTAACCGCTCCTTCTCAACAATTTGCGCTTGGGCAGCCTTGAGCTCATCGAATGCCTTCTGCAGCTGGCGGTTCTTCTCGCGTAGTTCAGCAATTGTGAGATTTTCCGACTCTTCTAGCCGCCGGCTTAACGTCGCCACAAGATTGAATGCCAGATCAGGGTGCCCCCTGAGCAAATTTTCAAGATGGTCTCGCTTCATCACGAGCAACTTCAGCGGCGTCTTGGCACGTACGCTGGCCGTTCGTTGATGATCATCGCTGAAAAGGCTCATTTCACCGATCGCTTCGCCAGCCTCGCGAACTCCGAGCAAGCGCTCGTCTGGTGTGCCTATTGACTTGATGATCTCAACTTGCCCCTCAACGATGATGTAGCAGTCGTTGCCTTTGTCACCCTCTCGAAACATCAGGCTGCCCTGCTCTAAATCCTGAGAGAGCAGGCCATCTGCCAATTCTCGTAGATCGGAACCGGGCAGCTTGCTGAAAAGCGGAACGTGGTGGAGGGCTTGTTCGCGGGTGGTCATAGATTGATTATCTGTCAACAGATCCAGGTGACTTCGGCAGTTGCGTTGGCTGTCACAGTCTGCCCGGAGGAGTCACGGAGAGTTAGAGTGTAGACGATGGTGAACCTGCCCTCACATCGAACCGGCGGTTTGTCTGGCTGCTTGCCTGAAGCAGTCTTGATGCCATACGTTGCATAAGGCGTATCATCGCCTTTGTAAGTCGCGTTCAAACTTCCTTCATACGGCCCACGGCCACCGGTGGTACCCCATGCCAGGTTCACTGCATTGGTTCTCGCATCCACAGACGCGCTCAAGGTCGCGTTCGTGAATTTGGGACACGGCGTATTCGTTGGTGGCGCCGATGTAGGTTTGTCGGTCGGTTTCGGAGTTGATGACGGAGGCGGAGGAAACGTGTTTGTAGGCGGGACGGAGGTCGGTTTTACGGTCGGGCTCGGAGTCGGAGTGAACGTCGGAGTCAATGTGGGTGCCGGAGTCGACGAGAACGCCGGCGTCGCCGATGGCAACTCCGAAGTGGGAGTATCGCTCGGACGTGCCGCCGCTGTCATCTTCCCCTCAACCGCCAGCGTGGCTGCAACCGCGGTCTCGATTTCCTCCAACGAAAGCGGTTGCGGAGACGGAGTGTCCGTGGGATCCACAAGATCCGGCCGATTGCAGGCCGCCAGAATCAACGCCACGCCCAAAATAGCCCAGTATCGGAATCGATTTCCCCCAGACATGGGCTACATTCTAATCTGAGACGGACAGGGTGGGACCAGCCTAATTTTGCCGATATATTCTGATGGAACCAAGATCGACCAGGCGCTTAGAACGGGGGAATGACTTCTTCGGGGATGCGCGAGAGCTCTCGATGGACTTCCTTGAGCCGTTTTGAGATCTCCGCCAGCACCTTCATGATGTCGGGATCTTCAACCGTGGTCTCCAGCGCAGCCAGATAGTCCTGAACCGCATCGACCTCCAGCATGATTTTCCAGCGACGGCTGGAAATCTCGTCCCGCAGCGATTTGAGCAGTTCGACCTGAGAGTCTGAAAATTCCTGCCAGATCTCACGCCGAAGGCGGGTTTTATCCTCTGTACCCACACCACACCTCTCCCAATCCTCCAGCCCACCCCCAAGATTCATGCTAGCACCCCTGGTGGGAGAGGAGTACCAGTCGTAAGTCCTAGGCTGCGCATTTCGATCTAAAATTTCCGCTGTGCTATACTGCGCGGCCCCATGATTAGACGTACCAAGATCATCGCCACCATCGGTCCTGCCAGTCAATCCCCGGAGATGGTCCGACCGCTTATTGAAGCCGGAATGGATGTCGCGCGGCTCAACTTTTCTCATGGGGATCATGAAACGCATCGGAAAGCGATCGAAACGCTGCGTGCAGTCGCAAAGGAAGTCGGTCGGCCAATCGGTATCCTTCAGGATCTTCAAGGACCTCGGCTCCGGACAGGTCAACTTTCTGATGGAGGCCCAGTTCGACTGGCACCGGATTCCACCTTCGACCTGTGCGTATTTTACGTTCCTGGAACTGCCGAAAGCGTTCAAATCGCTTATCCCGCACTGCCTGAGGAAGTACGTTCTGGTGACACGATCCTGGTAGACGGAGGACGAATTGAATTGCAGGTCACCGAGGTGGGCACAGAGCAGGTCCGAACGCGCGTCGTCAACGGCGGCGAACTTAGAGCGAACGCAGGCCTCAATATTCCCGGAGCCGTGCTCTCCGCCCCTCCCCTGACGGAGAAGGATCGTACCGATCTGGCGCTGGGTATCGAGATGGGCATAGATTTGGTCGCATTGTCGTTCGTGCAAAGCGCCAAGCAAGTGA
>Ga0255055_10002977_pt1 | contig 11596 bp, 10 predicted proteins | sample JV7_2_27_MG_FD_188633 | JGI IMG/M metagenome (GOLD analysis project Ga0255055, IMG submission 188633) | Seawater microbial communities from Jervis Inlet, British Columbia, Canada - JV7_2_27 | ecosystem: Environmental > Aquatic > Marine > Inlet | place: Canada: British Columbia | collected... | reverse complement strand
TTTCGCGGATCCATTGGTTCAATGTGATCAATGTAAATCAATGTATAGAGCAGATTATTTGATAAAACAAACAACAAGTGAATCAGCTGAAGGATTGTCATTAACTGAACTGGACAAATTAATTGAAGAAAATAAGATAATCTGTCCTAACTGTAAAGGGGGATTAAGTAAAGCGAGACAATTCAATCTTATGTTCAAAACCGAAATTGGTTCAACAGGGGGAATTGACGGTTATCTGCGTCCTGAGACTGCACAAAATATCTTCATCAATTTCAAGAGATTAGCTGCTTTTATGAGAAACAAACTTCCTTTTGGAATCGCTCAAACTGGTCCATCATTCAGAAATGAGATATCACCAAGAAACTTCATCATTCGTGTAAGAGAATTTGAACAAATGGAAATCGAAATGTTCTATGATCCTGATAAAGAAAATGAACATCCGAGATTCAATGAAGTTGCAGATATTGAAATTAATATCGTAACCAGAGATATGCAAAAGAAGGGATGGAAAGAACCGATGAAAGTATCCGCAGGTGGAGCAGTAACAGAGGGGTTTATTCCTAATCAATATCTCGCTTACTATCTTGCAATGGAAACAGAAATGTTGAAAGCAATAGGAGTGCCCGAAAATGACTTTTGGTTTAGACATATGCAAGACCACGAAGCTCCTCACTATTCTACAGGTAATTTTGATTTAGAAGCAAATCTTTCAATTGGTCATATGGAGATAATCGGAAATGCTCTTAGGACAGACTATGATTTGATGAAACATGCAAAAGCATCAAAATCATCATTTGAGATAGTAGTAGATAATAAGAAAGTTGTTCCTCATGTAGCAGAACCTTCAATGGGTGTTGATAGAATATTATACACAGTATTAGAGAAATGTTACAGAGAAGACGATAGAGGGTGGACATGGTTCCAGTTTCCATCAATTGTAGCTCCACTCGAAGTAGCTGTTTTTCCCTTAATGAAAAAGGACGGATTAGCCGGAATGGCATATGATTTGCATGATGAGCTAAAGGATGCAGGATATTTATCATTCTATGATGAAAGTGGAAAAATAGGTAAAAGATATGCAAGAGCAGATGAAATCGGGATACCTTACTGTGTCACAATAGATTATGAATCAAAAGAAGACTATACAGTAACAATAAGAGATAGAGATTCAATGAAACAAATAAGAATCCCAATGGAAGATCTGGAAATAATTCTAGGAGAACTAATGGAAGGAGAAACAGATTTCAAAGAACTTGAAGATAACTTAATCTAAGAAGAAAAAAAAGTGACAAACAGAAAAGATTAAGAAGAAAAGAGAAGAGGAAGAATCGATGACAAAATATATCTGCCAAAGATGCAAAAATGAAATAACACCAAGCGAATTGAGATTATTACCCGGTGTTAAATGCCCACGCTGTTCAAATAGAATTCTTGTAAAGCAAAGGTCTCTAATCGCTAAACCTGTTAAAGCTAGATAATTCAATTTTTATTGAATAACTCTTGTCAGTTAAATCTCTTTGATGTATTATTTTGACGAAAATTCTATTAATTCAGAAACTAAGATATTATGGTTGACTTAGTGAGTAATTAACCTAATATAGAGATGGAGTAAATGTCTCTAAGAAGCTTTATTATTCGAAGAGTTCTGTACATAGTCCCTCTAATGTTAGGAATCACGTATGCGTTTATTGATCCAAGGATCAAATACTAATCTTCTTTCAATGAAGATTTTTTATCATAATTTAATAGATAAATATATAGTCATAAATGAAAATAAGTAGTCTATACAGAATAGGAGATGAAGTCATGAACAATTCTGAAAAATCAGTTCCTCTAAAAGAAGCTATTGAACAAGTGCAAATTGCAACAGTAAGATTAGCACTCATGCATTTATCTTTTTCAAACATCCTTGTTAATGAATTAGGAGAAGAGAAAGGTAAGGAATTAATCATCAAAAGTATAATAGAATATGGTAAAAGAGTAGCGAAACGCTCAAAAAGAGGTTATTCGGATCTTTCAAACTATGGTTTTCATGGTAAATATGTATATGAGGGAAAGGAATACATTGACGTTCGAAATCTGCTTAAACACCATGAAGACAAAGAAATAGACTTTTCAAAACTAGAGATTCATGATTGTATATTAGCTCAGATTTTCAAGGAAAATGAAGAAGACGATTTAGGAAAATTATACTGTTACATAGATGCAGCTAAATCAATGGCATCAGATTCTGAGAACAAAGCAATCCACTCCAAATGTACTTTGTGTGGGGATGAATATTGTCAAATAAAGTCAGAGAAGACTACAGGAAAAGAAAGAAAGGATTTCGACACTTCTGACATTGAATGGAAGAATGTTGATCCAATACTTCTAGACTGATCTTCTCCATTATTATGAATTCATCTCTGAATTAATTTACAAAAATTGGATGTACTATATCCCATTATCTCGTAATCCTTTTATTCCTAAAAACGAATTTAATATGTTGGACAATCCAACAAGTGATTAAATGAAAAAAAGATTTAGTTTTTTTATTATACTAATTCTATTACTTATGAGTACCAACGCTCTAGTCAAATCTGCAGATAATGACACCTCCTTTTTCACTATTCATTTAATAGTTCCTGATACCATGAATTCCCGAATACTTTGTGCTAATGTTATTAAAGACGAATTAGCTAAAATTGGTATAGAAGTAACAAATCATGAACTCGGATGGGGAGAAATATCTCCAAAAACATGGAGTTACCCAATTAGTGTTGCAGATCCTTTTATTCCTTCCTATGAAGATGGAGGATTTGATGTTCTTATAATAGGATATTACTTTGGAATAGATCTAAACCTTGATGGTTTGTTTGAAACTAGTGCTTTTATTCCTGATGGTGATAATTATTATCAATATAGTAACTCAACATATGATTCTCTCCTTGCTCAGTATTTAGTAGAACAAAATCCTACTCAACGCACAAATCTTGCTAAACAACTTCAAGCTATTCTATATGAAGACCTCCCTTCCATTAGTATATACTATAATAAAACCTTAATGGCACAAAGTGATACTATTACTGGAATAGACGAATTTCTTCTATACCGTACTAATCACAGAGCTGAAAATTGGGATGATACTAGTGATCATATTCTAAAATACGCAATGGATGGTTTCTCAGGTCCTGCACCTTCTAACTACTATAGTCTTTTTAGAGAAGAATATCATTTTAGTAAACTTTGGATGCAACCAATTTATGGAAGTCTTTTCCAGAGAAATGCAGTAACACACTTTTGGGAACCAGTGATAGCTAGTGGTTATTCTATAAGCTCAGACAAACTAAGCATAACAGTGGATATTGACCCGAATGCTAAATTCAGTGACGGAAGCCAAGTTTTAGCTGAAGATGTAAAGTATACCTATGAATTGCTTATTTCATCAGCTATGGGATCTCCACATTATTGGTTACTAAATAGTTGGTTTGGATCAAACGACTCTTTTGAGATTTTAGATTTAGATACCATAAAATTCACAATGACATCAGTTCACAATTTTCCACTAAGTTTTCTATCTTATGGAATTATTGACAAAAGCCTTGTTGAACCTGCTATTGCAACCCATGGTTTATCTCTCTTTGATGAAGTTCCTCTAACAGGAAATGTTCAAGATACTCTAGTAAGATCTTGTGGTCCATTCAAATTAGATATTTATGATCAATACGGATTTGTTGTTAAACTTGTTCCTAATACTTATTGGTCTGATCTAGCTGTTTCTGGAGGAGTTGATGCAAAACTAAATGAACTCTATTTCGCAGGTGTCTATGGAAAAGAAACTGCCTTAAGTGAACTTATTGCTGGTAACTTTGATGTAATGGATCCTTTCTACATTTATCCTCCTTTAAACAAAACTGATCTACAAGGATTAACTGGAATAAGTGGAGTGGAAATCAGTACTAATCACCAAACAGAGTTAGCTGTTAACCTAAAACACCCCATCCTTGGGACTGGAGAGCTGACCCCTAATGGTACTGTTGAAGCAGCTAAGTGTGTTAGAAAAGCAATAAGTCATTCTATACCAAGAGAGGATTTCATCAATAGTTACTTAGATGGAATAGGGACACCTGGAGTAACCATTATACCAGGTGGTTGTCTAGGATTTGATACTAGTCTTTCACCATATGAATACAATTTAGTTCTAGCAGAATCTTATATGAAAAAAGCGGGATATGGAGTAGAAACTACGCCAACTGAAGAATCTGCATTTAGTAGTTTTAGTATATTTCTAATAATGTTTCTGGGTATATCTTATCTTCTTAACAAGAAACGTAAAAGATGATAAAACCCATTTTTTTTATTCAATCATTTTTTTTATTTCCCCAAAAACTAGTTTATCACTTATCACTTCTGTAATTTTAATCTCTGCTACCTTTCCAATAATACATTTTTCTGATTCAATACTTATTGCTGGACCACTGAATAATGGATAGCAGATGAATGTTTTTTCCCGAACTCTATCCATTTCAGCTACAACAGAAATTGCCTTGGTGTCGATTAATGATTGCTTCTTTTTGAAATTAAAATCTATTATAGCATTTTTCAGCTCTTCGCGTTGAAGTTTCAATAAGTGTCTCTCTGTTGGTAATGGTGTTTGAGTCTTTGTAAAAGGGGAATTAGGTAAGGGAAGATATTTGTAGACAGTTATTTTTTCAACAAAATCCTCTAATTCCTTTGCTACTATTTTTTTAGTATAATTGAGTGATTGTACTGTTTCTCCTGGTAAGGAATGAATTAGATATATCTGTGGGAGAAGACCATTATTTGACATGAGTTTAGCTGCTTCTACTGCTTTCGTAGGAGTTGAAGGTCTGCCAATTTGTCTACTATGGTTTTCATCGAATGTTTCACATCCGATGCTAATAGAAGTACCTGGTAAATATTCTCCTAATACCTTGGATACCTCAGTTGTTACTAATGATGGTTTAACATTTTCTATTGAAATGCTGCATATGTGTGATTGATTATCTCTAATTTTTACTAATTTTGCTAGTAACTCTTGAATACTATCAATATTAGCTGGAGGATTAATTGGGGAAAATAAAGGTTCGTTTTTCGGATTGCGATTAAAGTCCAGAAAACCCGGTGCAGATAAGACTATTCTTCGAACTCCCTCTGCAAGTAATTCCTTAACTTCATTTACAATTAGATTTATATCACGGCTTTTTGGTGCACCAAATGTTGATGGTACTGAACAAAATCCGCAACCAGGAGGAATATCTTCAGGACAGTCACCATTGATTATTGTTTCAGGATCACTACAATTACCGCAATCAGAACAACTACCTTTTTCCTTAACTATCTCTCCTCTATAATGATTTGAACATCCTCTGATGGTTTCGACATATACCTTAGAGAACCAATAATCAGGATAATCTTTGATGTGTTTTGTTGAGGGTTGAAATATACCAAAAATATCTTTACTAGACATATGTTTTTGGCTAATAATTTTAGATGATCCAATTTGTTCTAAATCATATTTTTCTAAATGCTCTTCGACGATATTACTAAGAGAAAAATCCTGTTTCAGAAGATGGTCTAGAATCTGTTCACCCTCCCCAGTAACTCCAATATCAGCATGTACTTCTTTTGCTACCTTCTTATCTGAAAGAATAGGACCTCCAAGAACAATAGTAGAGTCTTTCATCTCGTTTCTAATCTTCCGAATTACTCTTTCAACAGCTATTCTATCAACAGTCATAGCGCTGATCAGAAAGATATCAAAACTACTGAAATTGGAATTATTTTCTAACAAATCTTCTGCACGAATGATTTTAGAAAATATATTGTTTTGTTGACATATACCTGCTAATAATCGTGGACCTACTCCTATTACATCCCTTGAATACTTCCTTCTACCTTCATTTGACGCTAATGCATCCACGATTAGTATATTCACAAGCAAGCTTCTTTCAATTTAATTTAAATTATTCCATGAATGTTGCTAAGAAAAATAATCAAGTTTGAATGAAAAAATATAAATAACCTCATACATTCTTTACATTGTGTCTGAAAGCGACGATTGCATGGTTTGTGGATTACCGAAAGATCTATGTGTTTGTGAAGAAATAGCTAAGGAAGAACAAATTATCAGAGTTTTTTTAGAAAAAAGAAGGTATGGTAAAAACTATACTCTTTTAACTGGTATTGATCCAGCTGAAGTTGATTTAGGTGCCTTAGCTAAGAAATTAAAGTCAAAACTTGCCTGTGGTGGAACTTACAAAGAAGGAAGAATCGAACTTCAAGGAGATCATCGGTTTAAAATAAAAGAATTATTGGAAAATTTTGGCTTTCCATCTTCAAACATTGAAGTTCAATTCTAAAAAGGTGACCTTTATTCCTAAAGAAGAGGAAGAATTCCTTCCAGAGAGTGAAATTCAACCCAAGATTAGAAGAAGGGCAATACGTGATTCAATTACTGTTTGTCCTGTTTGTTTTTCAAAAACTGAAAATAAATCCAGTATTTTCCACACTTTTCATAAATGTTCAAATTCTGAATGTGGTTGGGAAGGTTCAATAACCATTGAAGTTTCAGTAGAAGACTACGAAAAACACAAGGAAAACCAACAATCCTAGCAAATTAAAAGAAATTTTACCAATAAGAATATTTATCTAATACCCATAGAATTGGATTTTATACTCATGAATACAGCTATTGTAATTGATACTTCAAGAGAATTAGATCAGGAGTTATATGAACCCTATAACGTGTATCCAATTGGATACATCCTTGAAGATTCTAACGGAGAAAGAATATCCGAAAGGGTGTCAGTAAGAAGAATCCAAACTTCAGAACTTATTTCAAGAGCAAAACGCGATAAAAAAGCAAAGATTTTTGCTCCAAGTATAAAGGACTTTGTTGAATTATATACCTACTTAGCTGAAGAACATGATTCTTTGATAAGTATTCACTCTTCTCTTGTAACACCAGCTGTGTTTGACAATGCATTGGTTGCTAAAAAATTAGTTTCTGAGATAAATATCGATGTAATTGATTCACAAACATTTGGTTCTGCATCTGGACTATTTGTAGAGGAATTAGCTAAATTCATTAAAGGAGCTAAAAATATCAACGAGATTAGAAAAGAAGCAATCAACTTGAACAAGCACCTGAATTCTTTCATTATGTCTAGAAATGACGAACTTACTTCAATAGGTTTGAGAAGTTCTAATCTCCTATCTTATATTACTTCATCCTTTCGACCATATACTTTGTATCAATATTTCCACAATAATTGGCAAGAATTGAAAAGAAGCCGAAATGTAAAATATCTATTTAATGAAGTAAAGAATAGTGTAGAAATCGTTAAGAAAACAAAGGACATACAAAATATCTACTACTCTAGTAGTTGGGAATTCTCGAGGGAGTTAAAAAGTTTATTAAAAATCTTTGATAAGACTGAAAACACTGAATCATCACAATCACTAGTTACCTATTTTCTACTTGGGAGAAATTATTTCGATGTATCTTTTATCTGAGTCGAGAATCTCATAAACAAAATTAGAATAGTGCTTCACTGAACTGTTGAAGCATTTTCAATCCTCTGATTTCTCTATCAAAAGCTTCTACCGATATTATTTCATTTTGCGAGAATGCGGATTTGATGTATTCTATGTTTTTGATGTGTTCCTGATGTCTATGTGAGCAATACTGACATTCTTTGTTATCTGGGTTAACCATATTTACAACAACAAAACTATGAGGAATTAGATGCTGATTTAGTTCCTCTACTAATCTCTCTGTTTCAAAAATACTCATCATAGTTGGAATCATTACTTTAACAAATTGAGTTTTATCAGGATCCATTAATTGATCTCTTGCAATGATAACTTTCTCCTTCATAGCTTCAAGTGTTTCCACTGTTCTATCTTTGTCTTGTTTTCCACCAAACAAGGATTTAACCATAGTCATTGCATTTGAAATAAAAGTCTTCATTCTAAGCATCCTACCAAGAAAGGAATCAAGAAATTCCGGGATATTTAGTAAACGTAAAGTATGTCCGGTTGGGGCAGTATCTAAAATAACTGTATCATAGAAATCATCCTCTGCATATTCAAGAATTTTTGCGAATGATAAAGCTTCATCCATTCCTGGAGGAGGCATTGATTTCATATCCTCTCCAAAACCTTGCAACTCCTCCATTCCTGCCATTCCACCTGCCATTCCTGCAAATCTAGAGAAATCATCAGTTTCCATTGGTTGTCCAATTGCTTTTGAAATCTCTTCTCCTGCTGCTTCTGGATTTATCTCAAGAGCATATAATTCTCCCTTAACTCCTTTAACTTTTGTAACCTCCCCTGATGAGAAATCTTTATCAAAAGAATCAGAAACGCTATGAGCTGGATCTGTTGAGATTATCAAAACTCTTCTTCCTTTTTCTGCAAGAGTGATAGCTAACGCTGAAGCTACACATGTTTTACCTACTCCACCTTTCCCTCCAACCAATAAGAACTTTAAATCCATATCTAGTAGTTCTTTAAGTGTCATCACTGCCATTTGTTTTTTGATATATATAAAACATGATATTTGTTGAGAAAACTAATAAAAAATATGTGCAAATTATTTTCTTCGTTTTTGCACTTTTCTTTTCATCTGTGCTTTACTTTTTTGTTGAACAACTGGAGCTTTCTTTATGGGTCTTGTTCTTCCGCTTCTAAATCTTTGTAAAAGTTGTTTTAGAATTGCATAGTCAATAAGTATTATGACTCCTAAACCTCCGGTGATGCCTAGACAGTAGTACAGTATTTTTACCCAGAACTCTCCTCTTATTGGTGGAATATTTATTATCTCAATAGACATGATGTTGAATCTCTGGGATTTCGCATGATATTCAGGACCAGTTTCATTGAAGTATGTTATTTCTGTTGATTCTAAAGTGAAATTTCCTTCAATAGTAGTCTGAATGAAATAGAAGTAAAAGACTGTTGCATTAATGTCTATTTGAACAAAATCTTGTTCTGTGATATTAAGAATGGAAACAGCCCAACTACTGAAACTTGGGTCTTTGACTGTCAAATTATATGCGGTTCTGTTCCCTATATTCTTGATTGTTATATTTACTCTTATCCAGTCTAAGTTAGGTTGAACATATGTAGCGTTAATGGATTTTTCAACTGATAGTACTGGTCTTGGTGGCAATGTATCATTTACCTGGAGCAGGATATTGTTACTTATGGTTCTGTTTGAGTTAATTCTGTTATTATTTATCGAAATAGGATTAAGTGTAGCGTTTGATATAGGAATTTCTAGAAATAATAGTATAGTAAGGAAAACTGTCAAAGTTAAATAGATTTTTCCTCGCATCGGATTCTTTTCCTCTTTACTTCTAAACATGCTTCAAACACCCAGTTTAAATATTTTGCTCTTATGTATCTTTCTCTTCAGATTTAGTGTTCAAAAGCTGTTTGGTTTTCTACTTCTATAATTGCGATTATATTATCTTGTAATATAAACAGCAAATATTTAAAAAATACCTTGAGTTTGGTAACTTCATGCCAGTAAAAATTATTTGTGACACTAGTGCAGATTTGAATTTGCCAGGTGATAAAACACTCTATAAAGAATATGATATTGATTATGTTCCTATGCATGTGATATTTGGAACGGATGACTATAAGGAACTTGTAGACATCAAGACCTCAGAATTTTATGAGAAGCTACCAGAAGCTGAAGAACTCCCTAGTACTTCTCAATCTACTCAACATGATTTGCTCAAAGCATATGAGGAATTTGGAGATAAATATGATGAAATCATATCTCTTCACTTATCAAGTAAGATTAGTGGTGCTGTTGCAAATGCTCAATTTGCAAAAAAAATGTACATAAAAACTAATCCAAACGGTGCTAAGATTCATGTGTATGATTCCTTAACCGCGAGTGCTCCCTTTGGGCTGATTGTCATTAAAGCAGCTCAATTAGCTAAAGAAGGACTAGATGCTAAAGAAATAATAAAACGGATAGATGAGTTCAGAACAAAAGATTATTCTTACTTCTTCACTGTTGGAGACCTAAAATGGCTCTTTCGAGGAGGAAGATTGAGCAGAACAAAATACTATCTTGGGTCAATATTGTCGAAGAATCCAATTATTACATTCATTGATGGAAGTCTAGAAGTAGTGAAGAGTGGGACAGGGCTGGATAAAACTATAGAAATGATAATAGAAATGGAAATGGAAGAGCTGAATGACGATCCAAAGAATTTAACTCTTCATTTTGTACAAGCAGCCTTCCAAAACGAAACTGAAGAATATGCTAAAAAAATAATTGAGCAATATCCAGGGCTTAAACTAGGTAAAATCTTTATTATTGGTGGTGTAATTGGATCTCATGCCGGACCAAGGACCATTATTCCAATATTAACAAGGAATTTCGAATATTAAATTTAACTTAACAAAAGTTTAAATTTATCCTCCTTTTTCTTTTTAAATTGTGATTTAAGATGACACTCCAGATCATGACAGATAGTGCAGCTGATATACCTGAAAAATTACTGAAACAACACAAAATTTCTACAGTTCCAACTGTTATAAGATTTGGTGAAGAAATTTTCTATGAAAATGTTGATTTAACCATGGATCAATTTTATGAAAAATTCTTGTCTTCAGATATCTATCCTCAGACTGCTAATCCAACTCTTGCACATCAATATGAATTATTTGAGAAACTAGGAAAGGAAGGAGATGAAGTATTAAATATTGTAATTTCCTCTGCAATATCTGGATCCTATAATACAGCTATAAATGCAAGAAAGATGTATGAAAAAAAGGTAACAGATGCTTCACAAGTACACATTTTTGATTCTAAAATAGCAACTTTTGGAATTGGAATAATCGCAATTAAAGCAGCGGAAATGGTTGAAAACGGTTTTTCAACAGAAGAAATAATTCAGTCACTTGAAGAATTTCGAGATTCATTAGAAGTAGGATTTACAGTAGCACATCTAAAGTATCTCCATAGAGGTGGAAGACTAAGCAGGTCGAAATTCTGGATTGCTCAAATTGCTGACATGAAACCTGTTATTAATTTTATTGATGGTAAAATGGATGTTGTAAAAACAGTTCGAGGACATGAGAATGCTGTAATTGAATCATTTAATACTATCTATGCAAAAAAAGGAAATCCTGACAAATTCAATGCATATATTATGCATTCAAGAAATGAATATTCCGCGAATTTACTCAAAGAACATATCGAATCAGAGATTCAACCAAAAGAGTATAATATCGCAATCAGCGAAATAGGAATGACCATTGTGACACACACTGGTCCTTGTTGCATTGGTATATGCTTAGATACTGAATACAAATTCATAGATATAAACGAGTGATAACATGAAGTTTAAAGCACTGCTTTTTGATTTAGATGGAACATTGATTAATTTTGATATGAATCAGTTTATTAAAATGTATGTTGGAGCTGCATCACAATTTTTTATTGACTTGATACCTAGTTCTGAATCTTTCTATAAGGAGCTATTGAATTCTACTGAAGTTATGGAAAAAAGTGATAATGGAACAACTACATCTCTCGAAGATTTTCTAGATGATTTTTGTTCCA
>Ga0255055_10002976_pt1 | contig 11596 bp, 10 predicted proteins | sample JV7_2_27_MG_FD_188633 | JGI IMG/M metagenome (GOLD analysis project Ga0255055, IMG submission 188633) | Seawater microbial communities from Jervis Inlet, British Columbia, Canada - JV7_2_27 | ecosystem: Environmental > Aquatic > Marine > Inlet | place: Canada: British Columbia | collected... | reverse complement strand
CCGGTGATACCGATTCGATCAAATGATAAAATTGCCATAGCTAATTTCTAATTTTGGTGTTTGCCATTAATGTAATTGTAAATATCGATGACCTTGTTTAGCTTTGTAAATTCCTCACCGGGAATGACGATATCATAATTTTCGTCGATCATTGCAATAACCGACAAATAGGCCATCGAATCCCATTCTTCGTAATCTCTGAATTCGTCGTCAGGTTTAATATCGTCTATTTCAAACACTTCGCTCAAGCTTTTTAAAAATTTGTCCATACTATTTCTCCCTGAAATTATTAATATTGTCCAATATTACCACAGGTCATTGAGCAGACCGTCCGCCATCAACAACCAAGTTAGTACCTGTGATCCACTTTGCGGCGTCTGATAAAAGAAAAACGCAGGCATTGGCAACATCTTCAGTATGACCAATGCCTAACGGGTAGTTTCGCACCCTATTTTCTAGTTGGTCATTTTCTAACTTGGAAAAGAATTTTTTCATAAGATCTGTCATTATAAGGCCCGGAGAAATACAATTTACGGTAATATTTCTTGCAGCTAATTCTAAAGATAGAGACCTCGCCCCGGCAATTAAAGCTCCCTTTGAGGAGGAATAGCCGACAAGGCCCTTTACACCAAAAATACCGGTAATTGAAGCGATAAATACAAAACTTGCTCTTTGGCGATTTATGAACTTTTTATTGGAAATTATTTTGGCGATTTCAAATCCTGAGATGACATTTGTCGCAAATAACTGTTCATATTTTTTTGCAACCATGCTCCGAGCAGGCAGCGTAATCTCGATACCAGCCGAATGGACAAAGCCGGCAAGTTGACCTACTTTTGAAACAGCTTCTTTTACAATATCTTTTAATTTATTGTATTCGGTAATATCTTGGCAAAAACTCAAGTGATTTCCTGGATCTAATTTTTGAAGTGTTTCATTCAGTCTTTGTTCACTTCTGGCGATCAAAACAACATTGGCTCCCTTTTGGCTGCAGCTAATTGCACATTGCCTTCCGATGCCTGAAGAAGCCCCGGTAATCACAATATTTTTATTTTTTAAACTAAACGGTGAATGCATATAAAATTCATCCAATTCAAATTATTAAATAACTTTTGGAGTGCTATTTGATTCACAGCTAAAATAGTATAAGCGAACGAACGCTTTATTTTGCTTTAATGGTTGATCAGGGTGTTTTACTCCAATAGAGTATATAAGTTACCTAAAAAATTTCAATTCAGGGTCATGACTCTTAAAATGAAAGGAGCCATTTTCGCGTTCTGGCTCACATAAACGCCGCCTTGTTTTGTGTCTTTTAAAATAATTGCACCTGCTCCAATAACGCACTCTCATCATATCCTAGCGCGATTAATCGTACTTAATTTTCGTCAAAATTGTTTCAACACTAAAAGATGCTTTCACGGGCCTACCTATACTTTCCCATTTGGAAATAAACCGCACCCCAATTGAGTATCGCTTCCTTGAATCGGGGAGAGATGGCAAGCGCTCTTTGATAATAATCAGCAGCTTTGTCAAAATCTTGCTGTAATGCGTAGCATGTCCCCAGATTGTTAATGACATGGACGTGATAAGGATTATTGACGTAGGCTTTTTGAAAATCGTTGAGTGCATCCTCGATCCTGCCCAATGAAAAATTGGCCATACCCCTGTACCAGGCCAGGGGTGTCGATGTCGGATCTAAATTGTAAAAGCGGGAATCAACTTTATCAATTTCAAGGATAACCCTCTGCCAATCATCAAATCTGTAGGCACGCAAGGCATTTTTCGCGTGCGCCTCGCCGTCGAAACGAGCGTGACCGAAAATCCAACAAAAAGTTAACAAAGCTAAAAGAAAAAAATTCAAACAGAATAATTTTCTATGGCTTACGGCCTTACGAATCGGAAATGTCTGATGATAGAAACTGACAATACAAGCGGCAATCAACATAAAGAAAATGTTATGAAAGATGCGTTCTCTGGGAAAAGAAAAGCTTGATATGACTGCAAAACCGATGATCCCGAACAGCAATAAAATTGCATATATTTTCTTTTGTATATCACTGGCACTACAGATGATCCGAAGGCTATAATATATTAAAACACCCCAAAACAAGACGTGGCCAAGGAGTCCGAGAACACCGGTTTCCGAAAATACCCATAGAAAATCATTATGCGGGCGTTGAACCCAGGTTTGGCGTAAGCCTTTACCGGAAACTTTAATTTTCTGATCCATTTCGTAAGCAGGCGAAACAATTTTCCATTGGCCCAAACCAATCCCCAAGATTGGGGCCGCCTTTATCATCCGCATTGATGTCTGCCACAAAGGAAAACGTCCACGCAGCGAAATGATGGACTTAATCGGTCTTTGCAGTGTGCCTGAATTTTTTGACGCGGCCGGGTGTGATTTTTTTAAAAAAAGGCAGAGATGGTTATTTTCGACTGTATGAGACCAAATAGCAGCCGAAGCGGAAATAAGGAAGATGACAATTATCACAAGGGAGCGCCGAAGGTAGAAATATTTTTCATTTTGCGTTAATTTTAGTTTTTGATAGCATAACAGCACCACACATACCGTAATGACTGTGGCTATGATGATCGCCCCCCAAACCGCCCGGGTCTCTGAAATAGCGATAGCATAAAGAACTCCCGTCAGGGTAACCAGGCTCAAACTGTGCCAAGCACCTGAAAATTGCAATGCCCCAAACATAATAAATGGAAGCATTAGAAAAAGAGCTGACGCAAACAGATTTGTGTTGGCCATGGTGGCATAGACGGCGTAGTTTCCGGGTATAGCGGTGAACGCGATCTGGAAGTATTGGCAAATACCAATGAACCCAAGTATCAGGGCCGTCACGATCACGGATCGGGTCAAAAATAAAACACCTCCTCTGTTGTGAGCAAGGGTTAAACAAGCGACATATAAGAATGTGAAAGTCAAAAATAGTTTCAGCCAATCAAAAATTCCCTCGGCGAGGTTGATCGTCTGAAATAAGGAAAATCCCGCTATCACTGCGTATCCCATAACTATCGGAAAAATTGCACGGTAAAGGACAGTGAAATCAGGGGAGAGGCGGAATATTGAATTCTGAATTAAAAAAGTCAGGACTAATAAAACGGTGAGTGCGGTCCAGGCCAGAAATCTGATTAACAGCACAGGGTCTATTGTGGAGAAGGTAAACACGAAGGGAATAATATAAACAGCTCCCCCGATTAATATAATGAGTTTCAGGGAAGGCAGTCTAAGCGGATTTTTGTAACCTGGAAGTTTCATGTGCAAGTTTTATTGAAAAGCCATACCCTCAGTAGCTATAGTGCGAACCCGACACCCAGCCTCGCCAATTTCCTTGAAGCAATCATTTTTTTATAGGCTTTTATTCACTTTGTTTTTTGTAACAGGCTTTCAAATCGGTTTAGTCTACGATGGTGCTGGTAGCCTGGTCAAATTCGGTTTTCTGGCCTGAAAGCGATACATTCCACATGATACCACTACATTTCGCTGGGCTGCAGATGAATAACGAGATTTTTTTTTCGGTCTCGTCCCAAGTGATGGCATAGTTGAGACCTCTAAGAACCCGGCTAAGCGCGCCTTCTAAGGTTTCATTGTTTAACTTGATCGTAATCGGCATATTTTCCCAGTCTTCACTAAGTAAAATCCGGTAGGCGGTATCATTTACAATTTTCGCAAGGACACCCTTCAAGGTTTCATCCTCAGCTTCTAAGGAGATCAAAGGTGCATTCTTGGCCGTTTCAGCGCTAAACGACGGGAGGGTTGGATGAGTCAACAAAATGGCTAAAAGGCAGATGATAGCTCTTGGCCGTTTTAAATTTAATTTCATATTTATATAAATAACGCAAAATTAATAGAGCTTGGGTATTAACCTTTAACCCAAAAAAATTCCATATCAAAAATATACGATTTTATTCAAATTGGCTATCCTAAGCAGAGCTGGGTAAGTAGAATTGTTGAGTTTAAAATGGACTGATATAGACTGGAAATTCAATTTTTCAAGAAAATGATAGCAAAATGGTAACAAAGACAAAATGAAAGTTGACAACATTTAGCTAACTGATCTAAATCATTGGTGCGCCCGGCAGGATTCGAACCTGCGACCTACGGATTCGTAGTCCGGCGCTCTATCCGGGCTGAGCTACGGGCGCTCAATAGTTTAAACGAGATCGAGGTCCTTAAAATTAAATTATAAATTTATTTATGTCAACGCATAAATAGCGGTTATTGAATGCATGGGACATGGAGCTTGGTGCATCGATCACAAAGCTGAAAGCACAGAGTAGAGGGCATGGAGTAATTAATTGATCTTGATTCACGATGAACATATCAAATTCATGCAAACAGCCTTGTCTGAAGCGAAAAAAGCTGAACGAAAGGCTGAAGTTCCGATAGGTGCAGTTCTTGTTGCCGAAAATGAGGAAATACTATCGGCAGCTCATAATCAGACAGTCACGCTTAATGATCCGAGCGCCCATGCTGAGATATTGGCAATACGCAAAGGAGCGGAGAAAATTCAAAATTACCGATTGTTAAACACCACGCTCTATGTTACCCTCGAGCCCTGTCCCATGTGCATGGGTGCCGTCATCCATGCCAGGATTGCAAGGGTGGTTTTCGGCGCACGAGATCCTAAATGGGGAGCCGCCGGTTCGTTGTATAATTTTGCCACTGACCATCGATTCAATCACCAACTGCAAATCATCGAGGGCATCTGTGTGAGTGAATGCAAAGAAGTCATGAAAGAGTTTTTCCGTCAAAAGCGCGGTTAGTTAATTACCACAGAGCACACAGAGAACACAAAGATTATTTTTTAATTAAGATTTCAGTGCTCTTAAAGATTTAAAGCTAGTTTATAAAGGAGAAAAGCGTGGCCAATGTTGTTATAGTCGGCACCCAGTGGGGTGATGAAGGCAAAGGTAAGATCGTTGATTTATTGGCCAAATATGCCGACTTTGTAGTCCGGTTCCAGGGCGGAAACAATGCCGGTCACACCATGGTCGTCGGTGGTGAACAATTGATCACGCATCTCATTCCCTCCGGCATTCTGCAGCAAAAAATCTGTGTGATTGGAAACGGGGTCGTGGTAGATCCTGCAGTTTTGCTCAAGGAAATTGACGAATTGATCAGCCGGGGCATAACGGTCGAACCGGAAAAGTTCAAAATTTCTGAAAAAACCCACTTAATTATGCCCTATCACAAAGCAGTAGATATTGCTCGGGAAAATTTTAAAGGCGATCAAAAGATCGGGACGACCGGGCGCGGTATCGGACCTGCCTATGAAGATAAATCTACCCGCAGAGGAATCCGCTTTGTTGACCTCCTGGATCCGGAAGAATTTCGGGAGAAAGTAAATACGATTTTGGATGAAAAGAATTTTTATTTAAAGCATTATCTTTCCGCTGAGGCCCTGGATGGGCCCCGCATCATTGAACAATACGAAGCCTATGCGGAAAGGCTTGCTCCCTATGTAACCAACATCTCCATCATCATCGACAGAGCCATAAAGAAAGGGCAGCAGGTCCTGTTTGAAGGCGCTCAGGGTACGCATCTGGATATCGATCACGGCACCTACCCTTTTGTGACATCATCCAACACATTGGCCGGCAATGCCTGCTGCGGTGCCGGCATTGGCCCCGGTGCGATCACTCATGTAATGGGCATTGTAAAAGCCTATACCACCCGGGTTGGTAAAGGCCCATTTCCTGCAGAACTGTTTGACGATGACGGTGATCGGATTCAAAAAAAGGGAGCTGAATTCGGCGCCACCACCGGCAGGAAGCGTCGATGTGGCTGGCTTGATACAGTGATTTTAAGAAATGCCGTGCGCCTCAACGGTCTCACCAGCCTTACCGTAACCAAACTGGATGTTTTAGGTGGACTGAATTACTTGAAGATTTGCACCGGCTACGAGTACAAGGGTAAAATTCTAAATGATTTTCCCGCAAGCCTCAAAGTCCTGGGCGATTGTAAACCTGTTTATGAAACCCTGCCGGGCTGGTCGGAGGATATATCCGGCACAAAAGAAATGAAAGACCTTCCCGATCCAGTAAAAAATTATCTCCAACGAATCGAAGAGCTGACGGAGACACCCATCCATATTGTATCGGTCGGTCCGGAAAGAACCCAGACCATAATGACAAAAAATCCTTTTCTTCAGGATAATTGAATTTTGCGAAAGAGATAATCAAACGATTATGAAAGGGCCTGTGACTCAGTATTGATTTCACCATCTGAACTGCTTACACCCAGCGTATGCAGACAGGAAATCGGACAGGAGGAATTTGGCGTATAGTGCGGAACGGATTTAGAGATCGAATTCGTGGTGACTAAGAGTTTCTGGCCATTAGCTTTTGCTTGTCTTCATTCAAATCACGATCGTCAATCTCAGTATTTTTCTCATTGTTTTGAGCACGGCTGTCTGTGTTTTTCTTTCTCCTGCACACGCCTAAAAAGCCGATAACACCACCTGCCAGAAGCAACAAAATAGTTCCCTTGGATATTGAAGCGACTGTATAGCCATCGGGATCTGAGACCTGACTTTGATTTTTCAGTTGAGATAACTCTCGATTATCATGAAAAGAAATAAAGGCTAAAGCCAGCAATCCTGTTAGCATAAGGCTGATTAGTGCAAAAAATGTAAGATATTTGTTTTTCATTAGTTCTTTTTCTGCTGGTGTGTTTTTAAGCTTGAAACTTTCGGCGAGCTCAAAGACTCACTGCTGCTCGCTTGTTCAGCATCTTCCGATAGGTCGGCATTTTTGCGAGTAGAAGACAGTGATGTTAGCAGCTGCACTCGACTATCTAAATTGTCTTTCAACATTTTAAAAAGCTCAATTACGATATCATCTCGTTCCACACGTTTTTTTGTAAAAAAGTCCAACTTTTCGTTAAGATCGTGCAGTTTCTCATTAAGGAGTTGCACTTTTCCTTCAAGAACTTGAAGGTGACCATCGGAAGGTACAGAAGCGGGTACATTCGGTGTTGGCGGCGCAGGACTCGCTGATGGTTTAGCATCGAAATTCGTAAAAGTTCCCAATGCTTTTAGCTCTTCATACACATTGTCCAGTATGTGGGTATCAATTTTTTCCAGTTCGTCCGCAAATCCATAGACCAGCGCTGAATCGCACAAAACATTAATCAGTCGGGGTATACCCCGGGAATATACCGCGATTTTGTCAATGGTTTCTTTATCGAAGATATCAAATCGATTGCCACCGCCTACCTCCAGTCGGTGGTTAATATATTCGCTAACTTCATCTTTTTCGAGGCCCTTGAGATGGCAATGTACATTCACGCGTTGGGCAAGCTGCTTTAGGTTGCTTTGCTGAAGTTTAAATTTCAGTTCAGGTTGACCGACCAGAATTATTTGAATCAGATGATGTTTTTCGGTCTCGATATTTGAGAGCATGCGTATTTCTTCCATGGTGGCGTTGCTCAAATTTTGCGCTTCGTCAATGATAAGCATCACACGCTCTCCGGCCGCAAACTGATCAATTAAATACCCGCTGAAAATATCAATCAACTCTGCTTTATCATCGGTTTTCGGGTCAAGCTCAAACTCTTGACAGATCATCTTCAAAAACTCAGGCGGGCGAATATTGGTATTATTTATAAGCCCGACATGAATGTCATCTCCGATTTTGCTCAGAAGATAGTTGATCAGTGTTGTCTTACCGGAACCGATTTCCCCTGTTACCACGACGAAACCCTTATTTTCGACAATCGCATATTCCAGATGCACGTAGGTGTTCTCATGTCCCCGGCTCATATACAGATAATCAGGATCCGGATGGAGGTCGAAGGGCTTTTCTTTAAAACCGTAAAATGATTCGTACATGATTTAATTCGCCACCGATCTAGTTTTATTTATGACTGTTCCGATAACAGGCTTATCCTTAAGCAATTCCGTTACTTTTTTTAGATCTTCCGTTGTTGTTTTTTCTTCTTCTACAACAAGTAGAATCCCATCGACATAGCGAGTTAAAACCAATGGATCAGCGCTCGCTAACAATGCTGAACTATCAAAGATAACGATTCTATCTGCCGGATACCGACACTTTATATCATTTACCAGCATCTCCATTCTAGGTGAACCCAACATTTCAGATGAATTGGGTAGTGGTCTGCCGGCCGGAAGCAGCACAAGTCTCTCTATTCCAGGATTAATAAAAAGATCCTGCAGTTCGCCTTGGTCCAGTAAATAGTTCGTTAAACCTTCGTCCATTTGGGTACCCAAAAAGTCCCTCCCAAGGTTTTTATGAGGTTTAGAATGATTTTTCAGGTCACAATCAACAAGAAGAACTGTTCGATCCAATTCCTGAGCGATACTAACGCCGAGGTTGATGGCTGTAAATGTTTTGCCTTCATAGGGATTGGCACTGGTTATCAACAGGCTGTTTCCCCCTATCTCTTTTAGTTTGTTCAATATCTGGGTTCGAAGCGTCTTTATTTGATCGACTTTCGCAAAGTCGTGAAATAAAGAAATTACTTTACCTTTCTGTAACACACGATCATCAATTTTTTTAACTTTTGTAGTTGAATAATTAATACTTAACTCAGGCCTGCACTCTTTTATATCACCAGAACTTGGCTCTTTAATTGGTGTGTATTTCAGTCTATCTTTTACAGACGTCTGATGATCATATTCTCTGGTCTCTTTAGCCTTCTCGAGTGCTTTTTTTAGCTTGCTCATTCTAAGAACCTTTCAATGAAACTTTTCAATCTTGTTGGTTAATGAATGGAGATTTATGTAATCATTTTTATTCTTTCTAATAAGATGCTCCATAAGTCTTCCAAATTAATAATGTATTGATTAGCAAAATAAATGCCTGAAACAACAACAATAATGATTAAAAATATCCAGCCGAATATTTTAAAACGCCTCACCCTTTTTTCACTATCTGTTACAATATAGGAAATCGATGAAAGAACCGGAACATTAGTGATTTGTCTTATTTGGTCTGTTGATCTTACTGAATTGTCCAATGACTCTTTGAAAGCTGCAAACAGAGAACTTGTGCCGATTGCAATTAAAAAGCTCACTAAAATAATAGCCAGTCGATTTGGTTTATAAGGTTTAGTTGGTAGATAAGCTGGAGAGGCAATACTAAATCTTCTTCCTATCTGTTTGCCTTCTACTTTTTTGGTAACTTGAGCAGTTGTGAGTTTGTTCCAAATTTCATTGTACTTATTTTTGGCAGCTTGATAATCTCGGGTAAGGGCATTAAGCTCTTTTTCAACAACAGGTGCTTTTTCAATTCTTTTCTGATAAAGCTCGATCGATTGAACAATATTTTTCTTATCCGCTTCAATGGCTCGCATTTCAGTTTTTATAGCACTATTCCGCGTTACTAAATTTATATAGGCCGGATTGTCCGGTTTTTCCTCTGATATTTTCAGCTTTGCGGTCTCGGTCATTAGATTGTTAACTTCTTTCGAAAGAAGTGCTATCTCTTTCTTAAGAGCTTTTACGTCCGGGTGCTTAGAACCTAATTTCCCTTCTAGCGCAGTCAATTCATTCTCTAATTGCCGAAGTCTTTTAACTTTCTCGATTGAAATATCAGAAGCTTGAACCTGAGTTTCCAATTCTCTAATCTCTTTTTTTAACTTTTTTATATCCGGATGCTTAGCGGAGTAAATAGATTTTAGCTTTATTAGTCGAATGTTAAGTTCTTTGAGATGTTGGTTGGGGTTGATTGCAATTTTTTCACCGTCTACAACTATCGGAGAAAGTGGTTCAACCTGCGCTAATTGAGATTCTAAAAAAATCTTTTTTTCATTAAGACTGCGCAATCGCATGTTAGCCCGATCAAGCTCTCTTTCCAACCTTGTAACAGTCTGAATATTAAAGCCTAAATCTGAGGGCAATTCTCTGCTGTGTTTTTCCTTGAATTCACTGACATTTTTCTCTTGAATTTCTATGTCTTTTTTTAACCGTTCTAATTCAGCCTCGAAAAAATCTGTGGTGGCTGACAAAATCCTTTCGGTGCTTTTGATATCTTCTTTGATATAAAAGTCGGCAAGGGTAGTTGTTACCTTCTGAACGGTTTCCGGATCTTTTCCTTGATACGACAATTTAAAGGCAACAGTGAAGGACAAGTTCCTGCCCCCGGGTTTACTTTGCATTTCAGATACGATAGTTTTCAATTGCAAATTTTTACGTAATCTGTTTACAAGTTCTGAAATATCGGTCTGATTATTGCCTAGTGAGTATAAATCGAATTTTTTAATGATCTCTTCCAGTTTTGGGCGACTTAATATCTGTTGATTTATTTTGCCGATTCGCTCTTCAACATAATCATCAGTTGTCGCTTGAACGAACCCCTCTTTAATCACCTGGTCTTCGATTTCGATTATGGCGTCAGACTTGTAAATAGGAGGCAAGGCCAGGGCGATTAAAAATCCTGTTAAAAATAGGAGTAAAAAAATTACAATAAAGCCTTTTTTCCTTCTTCGAATTAAGTCTTTTATTTGGATTCGATCAAGTTCTTTGTCCATGGGAAACTCCTTTAGCACAAATCCCCTTTAGCGGTAGAAAAAATTGGTGGTTAATTCCATTTTTGGGGAAACTTCAGCTCAAGACCCAGCCACACCCGGTTGCGTTGGGTTACCGGATTTCCCGGTTCATCCAACTCGCGTTGGTTGCGATAGCTGTATGCCAGAGAAACAGAGTGATTTTCGGTGAGCATATAGTACAACGCAGGTATCAGTTCAAAAGTGATGACTTTATCATCCGGCGCATCATTATTTTCCCTGTTTGAATGATAAGCGTTTCCTCTGAATCGTATTCCAAATCGTTCGGAAATCTTTTTATCGGCAAACACAAATAACCGGTCCACGTTGATTATTTCACCTTCTGATGTCGACGCGAGATCCCGTGAATAGCGGATGTCACCGGTAAATGTTTCTCCCCTTTTGGCCAGGCTGATATTACCCACACCGCCAAAATTACTATTTTTATCTCCATTCTCTTCTTCCACTGTGGTATATCTGCCGCCGACGGTCATATCAAATGTTAGGGTTTCACTGATAAGGTGCTCCCAGCCGAAAGTTAAGCGGTAACCATCGGCTTCTTCATTGTCGTCTGAATTATAGCGCGAGTATGCGGGTGTAATCCTTATGGTGTCCAGCTGATTTTGGAATCTTTTAGAATAGGGAAGCCCTATGGTGTAGCGATCATAATCTGTATTATCGCGACCGCTAAAATCGGCTCTTCTGTAAGATACAAAAGAACCAATATCGCTTAATTCAGTCAGTGCGAATCGCACACCTCCTGTAGCATCATGTCTTTGTACGCGTTTGCGCTCAAAGACCCGGCCCGTCTCTTCAAATTGCGAATCAACTGTTTCATCTCTGCGAAATCTATAATTTCCCGATAAAGTCCACCTGGCATGGGCTTGATATTCAGTTCCGATTTCGTAGAGGTGATTCGTGCGGTCAAAATCTGTCTCATTTAAATATTTTTTGAAATTAAGCCTTGCTCGACCGTTTAAATTGAGCCGTTCAGTGTGATACTCAAGCCTGGCTTCAGGTATCGCACTGCCGGCAAAATCATCTACTGCATCGTCGCTATCGCGAGTGAAATCGATA
>Ga0255055_10002975_pt1 | contig 11599 bp, 9 predicted proteins | sample JV7_2_27_MG_FD_188633 | JGI IMG/M metagenome (GOLD analysis project Ga0255055, IMG submission 188633) | Seawater microbial communities from Jervis Inlet, British Columbia, Canada - JV7_2_27 | ecosystem: Environmental > Aquatic > Marine > Inlet | place: Canada: British Columbia | collected... | reverse complement strand
CATTGTGAACCTGGCGGGGGTATCGGGACCAGAACATAAAATTGTGATCAGCCAGAAATAATTCCGTGATAAAATGAGTTTAATATTATCATAATGAAAAACCTGAAAATTGACAAGATTGAAGTAATAGAGCTGAATATCCCTTTGAAGGAACCCATTTCCATATCACTGGGGACACACTATCTTGCGGAAAATGTTGCCATCAAAATCCATGCTGATAACGGCTTGATTGGAACAGGGGAAGCAAGTCCGGAAATAAACATTACTGGCGAGTCACAATCAACGGAAGTCGAGGTAGCAAAGCTGCTGGCAACCGGTTTGAAAGGGAAGGATCCCCTGGCAATTGAAGACAGGATTCAGGATATGGACCGTATCATTGATGGGAACAACACCATCAAGAGCGCTTTTGACATGGCCCTTTATGACATGCTGGCCAAGCAGGCCAGTCTTCCGCTGTACCAGTTACTGGGAGGAGGGAATACCAGAGAAATCTATACGGATATGACCGTTTACCTGGGAACTCCTGAAAGGATGGCAGAGCAGGCACTCGAGTATAAGAATGAAGGATTCCCTACTATCAAAGTAAAATTGGGCACCACTCTGGAAGAAGATATAGAAAGAATTCGCGGCATCCGGGAAGCCATTGGTGATGAGATCCCATTGCGCATTGATGCGAACCAGGGATGGGATACGGTTACAGCCATCAAAGTACTGAAGGCATTGGAACAATTTAACATCGATCATTGCGAGGAACCCATTCCCAAATGGAATAATACAGACCTTCGAAGGGTAAGGGACAACAGCCCCATCCCCATCATGGCTGATGAATCTGTTTTTGATCACCGGGATGCATTCCGGCTGGCCAGCATGGGTGCCTGTGATTATTTCAATATCAAATTCGCCAAGTCAGGCGGTATCCATAATGCCATTAAAATAAATGCCATTGCGGAAGGGGCAGGGATCAAAACCCAGGTTGGCTGCATGTCGGAAACCAGGTATGCTCTAACGGCCCTTACTCATTTTGTAGCTGCCAAGAACAATGTTGTCTGGTTCGACATTGACTCATCCCTTTCTCATGCTGAAGATCCAGTCACGGGAGGTATACAATATAAAGGGAAAGGTAAATGGGAGCTGCCCCAGATTCCCGGTATTGGCGGAGATTTTGATCCCAGGTTCCTTGATAAAATGAATAAAGTGACCATTTAATAAATTCGCTGCCTTGCTTAAAAGAGCTATTCCGGGCTAATATTTCACAACTGATACACCAAAAAAAAAATAACCATGAAAAACTTCATTTTAATACTGTTTTTATTTGTTTTTTCATTTTCCCTCTTTTCTCAGGATGATGTACTGAATATTGTCGTTATCGGTGCCCATCCGGATGATGCGGATGTGACGACGGGCGGGACTGCCATCAAATTTGCCAAACTCGGGCATAAGGTTCTCTTTGTCTCTGTCACGAATGGTGATGCCGGTCACTATGCTGAAGGAGGGGGCGCACTTGCTAAAAGACGGAGAAATGAAGCGATAGAGGCAGGGAAAAGATACGGAGTAAGTTACCATGTAATGGATAACCATGATGGGGAGGTGATGCCCGATTTGAATGTACGTCTGGATATTATCCGCCTGATCCGTAAATGGAACGCTGATGTGGTTATCAGTCACAGATCCAACGATTACCACCCGGATCACAGGAATACTGCTATACTTATCCAGGATGCAGCATTCTTGGTCATTGTCCCCAACATCGCACCTGATACACCTCCCCTCAAAAAGAACCCGGTCTTTCTTTTCACGCAGGACAGGTTTCAAAAACCATATCCATTTCGTCCGGATATTACGGTTGATATATCAGATGTGTATGAGCAGAAGATTTACGGAGTGGCTGCACATGAATCACAATTTTTCGAGTGGTTGCCATGGCTGGCTGGAAGGCTCGACGAAGTTCCAAAGGAAGAGAAGGCACAATTGGAATGGCTGGGAAAACAATGGAAAAGGGAAATTACACCTGAGATCCGGACGGCCCTGGTAAAATGGTATGGTGAGGAAAAAGGTAAAAAGGTCACTCTTGCTGAAGCCTTCGAAATAAGTGAATACGGACGAAAACCTGACGATGATGAGATCAGGAAGTTATTTCCAATGCTCGGGAAATAATGCTATATCCCACCCAGGACAACGAGATTATAACCCGTTGCTGACAGGATCTTATTAACCCGGTAAAATGGGTGTTCATACCGGAATTTTGCACGTTTGCTGTCTGAAGCATTTTTATCTGCCCAGATCTTCACTGTTCCGTCGGGGTAGTAACATAATAACTGTTCGCCGGGAAGGTCCATGAAATGTGATGCCATGGCCAGGTAACCGGTTTCCCCGATATCCCCGATGATCTTCCCATTGATGTTATAAATTTTCTGGTCGGCCTGTTCTCCAGCGGCACGGGCAAATTCATGGTATCCGTCCCCATCCAGATCTACAGGAATGGTGAGGTAAGATGGAAAAGGCAATTTGACCGGAACCCCTGAGAAAGTCTCATACCCGAATTCCACCACGTTCATCCGGTAAAACCCCTGTGGACCGGCGGTTTTCCCTCCCCTGGAAATGGTATAGGCCAGGGACCCTCTTTCATCCGCCACCTGGGCGGTCCATCCAAGGTCCATATGACCTTTTTCCAGGTCGTGCCAGACCCTCTCACCCCTGGCGTCAAACATGACCACCCTGGGCTTTATGGATCCGTCCTCCCCACTTTCCCGGCAGGTATAGATAAACCATTTTTTCTCTTTATAATTCCAGACGGGCTGGACCACGTCAGAATGGCCCTGGTATTGATGCAGATCTGCAATGAAAACATATTTACCCTTGTCCAGGTTTATACATCTTTCTCCCCACATAAGTTCATCAATTCCATCCATGTCAATGTCAACAACAGGACACATATGGCTTCCCCTTGCTCCCGGTTCCTCCTTACTGATCTCAAGCTCCCAGCGCTTTTCCATGCCCGTATTCCAGGCCTGTATACCCATGGCTCCATAGGTTCCTTGTGCAGTAAGCAACACCGGTTCTCCAATAACATATCCTCCCATGATAAAATTTCTGAAGGTTGCACTCAGTGTCTCACCGGAGACTGATCTGGGCCAGGGATATTGTCCGGTTGTCTCACCGGTGGACGCATCCATGGATTCCAGTTTGTAATGGCTGTAACCCAGGGGGTGGTCTTTGTCGGTGTTACGGACAAACCAGATCTCATCAACTCCATCCCCATCAAGGTCAAACGGCAAGACCGGTGTAAACCATATCCCATTCAGGGTCATGTCGTCCAGCTCCTTCCGCCAGATTTCCTTTCCCTCCATGTCGTACATAACGAATTTCAGATGATCGGTTGGGGAATAGAACATCTCTATCCACGGATCGATATCCTTATCGGCAGAATATACCAGGAGTATGCCTTTGTTGTTTGCAGGGAGTTGTACCGGGACTGCCCGGAGTGAGCCTACCTTCGATCCTACATTGAATTCCCGGATAACCTGTATATCATAATCCTGACCCACAAGGCCCATACAGGACACAATAATAAATAACAATCCCAGGATAAAGCGATGCTTATAAAGTTTCATGTAAAAGATGTTTCGATATAATTATATCAGAACTTTCGTGTCACCTCCCTGCTCGAGGGATATATCAACGGGCTGGTTATGCTCCCATGCGCCCCTTGTAAAATCAGGTACATCAATGGAATTTGAACGGTTTAATACCGACCATTCACTCAATGGTGTGATGCAACTCCACGTCGCCGCATCATAAACATCCTGGTCAAGAGCCAGGCCGTTGCGCAGGCAGTCAATGGTACGCCAATCCATGATAAAATCCATTCCCCCATGGCCGCCAACTTCTTTGGCCAGTTCCCCGACCCGGGCGACTATTTTGGGCTTAAATTCTTCTTCAAGGGCTTTGGTTTCCTCATCAGAAAACCATCCATGTCCCTGAGAAATACGGGTCGGACCAGGATACTTCCTGGCAAAGCCTTCCGTACCACTCACCAGGTGTATCCTTGAATAGGGACGCGGAGAAGTTACATCATGCTGTATCATCATGGTCCCACCCTTTACGGTCCGGATGGTAGAAGTATTCATATTACCCCTGTAAGATGCACCGGCGAATGGTTCATAGAAATCGTCTGTGGCAGCCAGTTCTTCGGCAATTTTATGCATCATAAAGTCATTAGAAGAAGTGGAGACCAAATAGTCCATCCTGTCCCCCCGGTTGATATCCATGATCTGGGCTATGGGACCGAGTCCGTGGGTAGGGTAGAGATTCCCTTTCCGCTGGTTTGCCTTCAGCCTCCACATATCCTGATACTGCTCCTTTGAGAAGTTGAGTTCACGAAGATCATGGATATAAGCCCCTTCACAGTGAATGATATCACCGAAGAAACCCTGCCTGGCCATATTCAGGGTAAGTAATTCGAAAAAATCATAACAGCAATTCTCGAGCATCATACAATGTTTTTTTGTGCTCTCAGATGTCTCCACAAGTTCCCAGCATTCATCAATGGTCACCGCTGCCGGTACCTCGGTACACACATGTTTTCCCTGTTTCATGGCATATACAGCCATCGGGGTATGCAGATGCCAGGGTGTGCAGATGTATACCAGGTCGATGTCATCCCGCTCGCATAACTCCTTCCACACTTCCTCATTACCAGAGTATGTTGCAGGATCATGAGCAGTATTCGCAATTCGCTCTTTTGCAATATCGATTCTTTCCGGACGAAGATCACAAAGGGCTTTTATCTCAACACCATCGATATGGCTCATCCGCCCTACTGCTCCCGGTCCCCTGTTCCCCAGCCCGATGAATCCTATTCTTACCGTTTCAAGTTTGGGGGCGGCGTAGCCACACATATTGAATTGCTGACCTGGTCCTGTCTCAACCGTTTCGGTGTTGCATGATTTGATTAAATTGGTACCGGCCAGTCCTACTCCGGCTATACCAGCAAGCCTGATGAAATCTCTACGATTTGTTTTCATGATCAATATAAGTTTTATTAAAAATCTTCAGAATCGGGTGTTTTCTAATTTAATAACTTTAATTGTATTTTTCCATCAAGGCCCTGAATATTACCAATTATTACTGATCTTTCTTTCGCGGACCAATTCTCCAATAAGGTCAAAATATCACCAGCGGTTTAAATCGTCAAATCTTGGATTCACTACATTATTATATATTGATCCGAAGGTATAGAAAATGGTAAGATTTGTGAAAAAGGAATACTGTGTGGCAAGTTCCTTCTGGCGGAGAAGGATATCTTCAGTAGATGCACCAGCTTTTGGCAGGCTAAGCTGGTTATGGATCATCGAAGCACCTCCTGAGAATCTTATCTGCAGGCCTTTGGCAATTCTGATATTCATAGATCCCCTGAATGCCAGGTTATTCTTCGACCAGTCATGGAAATAGTTTTTCCAGCCCAGGTAGGCATCAAGAGAACCCCATTTCTGGATTACCTCGGCTGCGATATCCAATCTGTGCCCCCATAGCTGTTCGTTCATTTTATCATAAATGGTCGTATCATAATAATGATGAAAAACAGGTCCTGTGCTATACATCATCCTTACCTGTTTCCTGGTTGATTCCGCATAGGGGAAAATATTGAACTCTATCCCCGGGAAAATATAATACTTTAAACTGTAATTGCTATATGTGAAGGAACCAAGGTGGCCTTTTGCACCTATGGACCAATGTTCTCCCAGGCTTCTAACAATCAATGCATCTGAAATTTTCACCCGATTTCTACTGATTAGATCACCCTCGTCCAGTTTAAATTTTTCTCTGGTGTTTCCAAAATCCATAGAAAATTCCATTTTCCATTCCTCTGTCACCCTCCCGACATTAAAACCTCCCCAGAGATTTGAATACTGATTTGACTTTTCCGCTCTTAAGCTGCCCCCTAAAAATAACCTGATTACCCAGTTATTCCACTGGTCATCAGGGACATCTTCCTTAATCTCGTCTGAGAAGTTGATCTCTGTATATTTTGCCAGGGGAGTGAGCAGGATATATCTCACAAGTCCCATTTTCAGTATGGAAACCTGACCATCCATGATCTTTTCGTCCGTATCATCCGGACTGCTAAGATACCTCAGGGTGTCAACCATACCTGCAAAATCATGCTGGCCGATCAGGAAAAATGTGAATTCTGTTCCCCCAGCTCCAGTTTCCTGTAAGGTAATGATAATGTGTACCTGGGCATCCTTTGGATCACGAACATAATTGATAATGGGGATTTCTTTCCTGATAAAATCTGTCGAAAGATCATCATCACTTGAGCTTATATAAACGTTTAAGGCATCATTTTTAATACTGCCTTCGCTTTTATCCTGAGCAAGAGTATATCCTGCCAGCATTGAAAAAAGCAGTAAAATAAACAGGTGTGTTTTCATTTTCTGGTGTGTAGTGAATACCTGGATGGCAATGGTTAATTAGGTCAAATCAGAACAGACCATAAATGATCATCCAAATTCTAATGCCCAAATATTCGTTTAAACTTTGTTTCCCGCCTGCAAAACAAGACAGGCCGCTCCTATCAGTCCCGCATGATCTCCCAGGCTGGCCTTCACTACCTTTGTTTTTTCGGCAGGTAGGGGGGAGATATTCTTACGAAGGGATTTTTCCATGGCGGGGGCAAATAAATCCATCGCATTGGCAATTGATCCGCCAAGAATAACGATATCAGGATCAATGATATTGACCCCCCAAGAAATGGCATAGGCCAGGTGTCCTCCAAACTGTTCCCAGGTCTGAATGGCATCTTTATCACCTTTTAAAGCAAGTTCTGCAATCTCCGGGCCTGATCTTTCCTTGCCGCATATGGCTTTATAAATTCGACTGATGCCGCCGCCTGAGACAATATCCTCGATGGTCTCATGCTGATAGGGTGATGTCCCCACCTCGCCCGCATGCTGGGTAGCCCCTGTATATACCTTTCCATTGATAACGATGCCACAACCAAGACCCGTTCCCAGTGTGAATCCCAGCACAGTTTCATATTTCATCCCCGCCCCAAAAAACCATTCACCCAAGGCGAAACAATTAGCATCGTTGTCCAGGAAGACCGGGACACCATATCTATCCTGGATTGTCTTACTAAGCGGGAAATATTTTAAGGTGGGAAGGAAAGGGCAATCTAGAATGAGTCCCTGCTTCATATCCAGGGGACCGGTGGCACCTACGCCAATGCCTGAAATGTCTTCAATCTTTAAGCGGGCATTTTCCAGGGATTTTTCTATGGCTATAAACAAGCGGTTGACAATGGCTTCTTCAGGATCCTTCCCACCGGTGGGAACAGTATATGGATTTCCAAGTACATCCCCCCTGGCAGAGATCAGTCCGCTTAAAATTTTGGTTCCTCCAAGATCAAGGCCTAGAATTGCTTTCTCCTCCATGCTCGTATCAATATTAGCTATTCTGTTTTTGTGATTTTTGCACCCCGGGTAAAATATCCTGGTTCGCGGCCAAGTTCAATCGCACGGAAATTTACCATAAACTGCAAGGGGATTATGCTGCCAACGGCAAATAAATATTCATCCTTAACATCCAGCCGGAAAACATAAATATTGGGATCAGACAAATCCATTTCCTTATTGGTTATGATTACAACCTTCCCGTTAAACCCGGCTATATCCTTTGCCATCTTCAGGCTCTGATCAAAGGTTTTACCTTCAGGTGCAAATAGAAACGCCCTGAATCCTTCTCTTACCATCTCCATGGGTCCGTGCCTAAACTCTCCTCCAAAGCTGCCCCCTGCGGGATTCCGCACTGCCTCCTTGAACATCAAAGCCCCCTGGTTTACTGAAGCATAGGCAGGCCCACGCCCTATCATCTCAATGTAATCATATTCGCCTAAAAAATGGCTGATCTCAGGCATCCAGTCTTGATGGCTTTTCAGCAACTCGTCAATGTTAGTTATCAACTGCCGTATTTCATCTCTTTTGGTGCCTATCCATTTTCCAGCCAATGCCCAGCCGAATATAAGCTTGACAAGGGCTATTGATACGTAAGACTTTGTGGAAGTCATTTCTTCATGGCTGGCTTTTGATAACAGTACTTCGGTGGCATTCTTTGCCAGCCTGCTTGATTCTTCATTTGTAATGGCCAGGCAGGAAATATTTTCCGGAAGCTTTTGCAGCAATTCAACAACCTCATAACTCTCTCCGGATTGGGAAACGCATACCAGCAATATGTCCTTCCTTATTAAAGAAAAATGGTAATGCAGTAATTCACTGGCATTTATTGCCGAGGCAGGGATCTCATTGGCATTCAATAAACAGGAAGCAAGATAGGAAGTAAAAAAGGAGCTCCCCATCCCTGTCAGCAGAATACCTGAGATCTGATTATCCTGATAAAGGTCAGTGGCTTTCTGCAGTAATTCTTTTCCTGATCCGCTTTCATAGAATGTCAAGGTATCTGTTAAAGCTGCAGGCTGCTCAAGGATCTCACTAAGGAATTTATTCATCTGTATCATTTTTGATCATACCTGATAACCAAACAAGATAAGTTTTGACAATTTCTGATGAGGCGCCATCGGTACTATTATGCAGGGCAAAGGCAACATCCTTTTCGTATTTCTGGTCACCCTGGGGATCTGTTGCCCTGGCGACTATATCAAACAGGACCTGTTTGGCACCACTTATCGCCAACGGGTCTTCACCTGACATCGTGAGGGCCAGTAGTTCTACCATTTCAGCTCCCAGATTAAGGGCAGCGGTATACGCCTGGCTTCTGAACACGCTGTCCGTTTCATAAAATCCCTCGCATACATATTCAGGCACAACATCAAGATCCCTGATGTAAATATTCCGGAATTTGGCATACTGTCCTTCCTTTTCGGCATGGTTCACCTGCAGTCCAATAGCACCACAGATTAGCTTGTCCTCCATGGTGATGACCGTATCAATATTGGCCAGGGTAGTCATTGAATCATCGACAGAAACCCTGATTGCATTCCGGTCACATCTGATCTCCATTTTGTGCCAGATCCCGGTGGATTCATCAGGACGGTTGGCCACTGCCACATGTCCGTATAATGAGCCCGTACAATGAAGGTCATCTCTCCACGGGGTCCAGGGTGCCAGCAGCTGCACTTCTACCCCCGTTTCCCAGGCTGACTCAGGGTCACAGCGTATGAGAACCCCGCTGTTGCCCACCTCTGATAACATAAATTCCAGGCTGAGCACATAATTGCAATACCATTTTTTTGTGAACAGATCATTTCCCTCTTCACCTCTGGTATATAATTCACCTTTAATTATTTCAAAACCACCTTCCGGTCCGAGCGACCACTCATTCAGGTCACTTCCATCAAACAGGGAAATTAAACCGGAATCTTTCCGGGGCAGGCAGGAAGATAACAGAAGCATCGCTAATAAACCGAATAGAACAGTATTTTTCATTTTCAGCATTTTTATCATGATTAATTTATCCAGGCAATGACCATGGGGCCCTGTATGCCCTTGACAATAAGTAATTGGCAGCAGGATCTCCTTCAAACTGCTCTGTATCGCTATTCCACTTCAATTTCCTTTTAAGACGGAAGGATATCAGCGCAAGGTACATGGGGAGAGCCATTTCCCTGGCATATCCAAGGTTACTCTCAGGCTGTTGTCGAGATTTGACGGAATCCAGGAAGTTGCGTTGATGACCCGGAGACCGGGAAATGGTTTTGGGTATCTCTGCAATGTCATCCATCGTTTCATTTCCAATGCGAATTATTTTTGTATTGTAATCACATGTTAATGTGCCATCTGTTCCTTCAAAATGTGCCCCGATATTCATTTTCTCTGCTCCGGGAACCGGCGGTGGAATAGTGGTCCAATACAGGTCTAAATCTTTAAACTTGAAATCTGCCTCTATCCAGCGGGGGGTGTCTGCAATTCCATCCCAGGGCCTTTCTCCCCGGGTATCAATGCTATATAGACCTTTGGGACTAATCGACATGGAAACAATATCCGCAATGTGACACCAGAAATCACCGAAAACACCCCCGGAATAATCAAAGAAATGGCGGAATGAGCCATGACATCGTACAGGTGTATAATCCTGGTAGGGAGCAGGGCCTGTCCACATATCCCAGTCAAGGGTATCAGGCGGAACCTCAACCGGGGGGTACCCAAGTCCGGGGGATCCCCCAGTTTTCCATAAACGTACTGTGTGAATTTTGCCCAGGATTCCGGATTGAATGATCTCAGCCACGCGATGATAGTTATCCGTTGCATGTATCTGCGTACCCAATTGAAAAACAGCTTCATTTTCTTCCCAGATTCTTTTCATCACCTGCCCTTCATGCACTGAATATGACAGGGGCTTTTCACCATAAACATCTTTGCCTGACTGAAATGCCATAATGGCAACCAGGGCATGCCAATGATCAGGGGTAGCACAGGTAATTACATCAATATCCTTCCTGTCAAGGACATGCCTGAAATCAGTATAAGTATCAGTTTTTGTTGATGGATGTTTCTCTTGCAGCAATTTGAGCTTCTCCCCCAACCTGACTTCATCTACATCACAGAGGGCAACAGTTTCAACATCAGCAAAATCTGAAAACCAGTTTAAATGTGCCCTCCCCATATTACCCATACCTATATGCGCTACCCTGATTTTGTCACTTGGTGCAATATACGGGTAGGTACTTGAAAGCAAGGGGAGTCCGACAAGTCCGATGGCAGTATTTTTCAGGAAACTGCGACGCTTCATATTTGTTCCGGATTTCATAAGACAATTTTTGTTAAGATTTTGATCCTTTAATGTATAACAACAACGTGAGGTTCTTTTTCAACCTTCAAATTTCCATATATATCCGCTGTTTCTATTTCAAGAGTATACAAACCGAATTTCTGCTCCCGGATATTCCTACTGAATACATTGTCCCCCGCTACCCTGTCCCCCGCCACTCCATCATCATTTAATTCAACCTCCAAATAATGACCGGGGTCAGCTTTTACGGGATCAGCTTTTGACCTGAGGATTGCTTTGGCATACTGTATTTTTCCCCCATCATAAATCCTTGTCTGGAGGGTATTATCACCAGTTAATTGTACCCAACGAACCATAGGTGCTGTATGGTCTTCCCCGGATACGTTTATAGTTATTTTACCCCGTTTAATGATATGATGAGGATAGTCAGGAAGCCAGTACTCAGCAAACAACTCTACCTGGTGATTTACTGGACAATCCGAAGATATTATGGGGACTGAATATTTTGCCGAACCTCCAACATGGTCATAACTTCCCCAGTAATCAGACACCCTGATGTTAATACCCCCGGGATTAATATATGGATCTGAAGTATACAGGAATGTCCGCCGGTATAGATCCGGGTCCCCTGTCAAAATTACGATGGACTCTCCCGGATTTGCAATGCCATCTCCATTTCCGGTACCCAGGAAAAGGCTTACCGTATCATCTCCTGCTTCTGCAATCTGAAATGTTTTGCCATCGGCTATTTCAAAATCCCTGATCACAGGTTGGTCTGTCATCAGCGGTATTTCAAGATATTCAGTCCATTCATTCTTATCCATGTCTGAAATGATCAATTGAAATTTTTCCG
>Ga0255055_10002974_pt1 | contig 11600 bp, 8 predicted proteins | sample JV7_2_27_MG_FD_188633 | JGI IMG/M metagenome (GOLD analysis project Ga0255055, IMG submission 188633) | Seawater microbial communities from Jervis Inlet, British Columbia, Canada - JV7_2_27 | ecosystem: Environmental > Aquatic > Marine > Inlet | place: Canada: British Columbia | collected... | reverse complement strand
CCCTCTTCTTGACGACTTAGCAATCGGCTCTGATCCAGGCGAGCCCTATGCGCCAGGGACATCTACATTTACGATCTCATTGGGTCCTTCACAGGAGGCGATTTGGGCCACCGGGTGGTGCGCCGCGCCTGATCGGTTCGATGAGAATTGGGAAAACATCGAAATCTTGATGTCCCTCGACGGTGAGAAAATCCCACTGGAGCAATTTGTAGATTTCGAATTCGAAGTCGAGGATCAAGAATGCTTGTACTATTTCACAGTTCTATCTGACTGGCCCACGGGAGAACACCTCGTTCGATCCATCATGGAATTCAAAGTTGATCTGGATGACGGCATCGCGGATATACCCTATCCAGAGGGTGAGCGAATCTTCGAATACGTCGTGGTTGTAAATGATTGATAGGTGAAAAAGTTATCCCGGATACCAGAGGTATCCGGGATACTGCTTATTCGCGCCCACCTCAGCTAACACGGCTAGGTCAAACGAGGAACCGGGTAGACTGTATTTTCCCTCTAAATCAGCTTGTTCTGCGATATTGACCACACGGTTATTCCCTTATGTATTAAGACATCGGGGTTTCGAAGGCATGATCAATTTTATCTGTCACCCTCTACCAGGTTAGATAACCTGTTCGTACCCAGTTGAACTAGCCTGAATCGCCAAATCCCACGCAGCAGCAAAACCCAGATCGTAGCGGCTGCTGCAATCAACGCGTAATCCTGAATTCCTCGCAGATGTTGCACCTTCATTAGCTCCTGGGCCAAGGGGATTAGAATGACCAGGTTGTAGAGTACGAAGGAAATAATGGCCAGGATTGTGGGGCGTAGATCTCCACTATATGTATCCCCCCCGACCCAGAAACGTCCAGGTGGTTGAGCAAACATCACCAGCAGAAGGCCTAATACGATCAATGCATATGTATCAAAATATCGAGTAACGATGATCGGATTCTCTTGAGCGTAATAGGCATAAAGCAGGATGATGGTAAGCGTGATCGTAGCCGCTGCTGGGAGAACAAAGTGGGTCAACCTCTCCGCCATGGTCCGTCTTGGCACTGCACCGCCCTCCGCCCAAAATGTCAGCCCAATCGAAGGCAAGATCACGGTAAAGAAGACAATAATCCCACTTTGCGTTGAGTTGATCACAAACTCTTCATCGGGGAAAAACAGCATCACGAGAAGCATGAGGGCAATATAGGTGACTTGGGTCAGGTTTAAGCGAAGGATGTCCAACAAACCGTTGACGATTTTTTGGCCCTTCTGCAGGACTGCGGACAGCGCTTCCAGCGAATCTTCCATCAGGACAATTTCCGCAAGGTTAAAGGCTGCCTGGTGCCCTCCCCGCTTGGTTATTCGTAGATCGGCTTCGTACATTGCCTCAACGGTGCTCAATTGTCCGGCCACAATACCTACTAGTTGATCACTTGCTTGGAGTGAGCGAACCACTCTGGCTTTGTGATCGGAGGTTAATTGGGAATACAAATTTACACTATCGCTCAATTCGATGAGTTCCTTATCCTCCATGGAATCGATTTCAGGTCCGGTGATGACGCTCGAGGGTGCCGTTGGATCCTGGATCATTCCGAGCTCCTCTGCGGCCGCCAACACGTTTTCCTGATTGTCCGAGGAGAGAATGTTGACCCTCACCCCGACGTCAAGAAACTCGTTAATGATTCCCTTCGCTTCCGGGCGTACCTTTTCCGAGATCTCAAGAGAGCAAAGTGGAACGAGCTCGACAGGGAGGCTGGGATGCCCCACTTCATCAAAGAGTGGTTGTGGGTCGGGTGAATACGCAAAATCTAGCTGAACCGTTGAGGAATCAGCATCCTGTAGAAGATCACTGGTATCCGTCTCACCCTCGTCGCTCCTCTTACGACCGGGGAGTTTGCCTCGAATCCGTGAAAAAAGGCCGGGCTTCTTCTCTTCGTTGGATTGAAAGCGTACATCCTCTCCGGTTTCCGATTTGTCTCCATCCTCGCGCTCAACCTCAAGTTGTGGTTCTTCCTCTGGTTGGCTGTCGGTTGTTCTCCCGAGGATCCCGGAGATTCGACCAAAAACTCGCCTTACTGGAGATCCATCTTCCTGACCCTCTTTTTCATATTGCGAGCTGGAGGTGTCCCGCAATACATGTTCTTGGATGATGTCCGGAATCCCAATCACATAAGTTCCCTTAATATCCACATCCGAGAAAGTCAAGCCTCTCCAACCATAGATTGAAAAATATGGACTCTCTTCTTTAATATCTCGCGCCTGACCCTCAAAGGATCTTTTAATGGCTGTGAAGAACCAGCTGTCACCAGCGGAACTGGCCGCACAATCTCCCAGGATCTGCCTGATTCTAGCTTCAGATAATACCGAATCCCCGGATTCAGATTGAAAGCCCTGCAGTTTTACCTCCAATCCAGTGAGTGTGTCGGCTTTATCGAAGCAGAGCACATTTAATTCTGCAAGGGTTTCCACAGCTATCGAGTCACGCACCAGGGCACCCAAGCGTGCGATGTCCGCACTCCCGGTGGCATAGGCCACTACGATCATGAAAAATAATCCGCTTGGTGCGATGCTAAAAATGATGGATGCGATGTCTCGGTGGGCAATCAGGATTTCATCTGTCAAGACGTCAACATTCAGCAGACGGAAGATAAATGGAATGAGGAACAAGATAAGTACAACGGTCATGATCTGAAGGATGCGTGAGATGATGATCTGGAGTGGGGTGAGTTCAACCTGGTGTAATCCTAAATCAGTGGTGAACTCCTCCTTCAGCGTATCCGCGGGAGACTGTGAGACTTTGTAGACACTCCTGCCGGTGACACAGAAGCTCCCCATGTGCAATTTTTCACCAGATCCCATTTGCCGTCGTGAGCCGTTAACAGATTGACTGGCGTTATCCTCAATCTTAAGGGGTTCATCGCTGACAATTTGACCATCGGCCAAAATCTCATCGCCCGGTCCAATTGCCACCAAATCCCCCTCCACGACCGTCGCGGGATCTACGCTTCTTACCCTACCTTCTCTGATTACAGTCGCTTGGGGGCGTGATTGTTTTGCAAGATTCTGAACCCTACGAATGGAGATCATCTGCTGTGCGACATTGATCACAATGTTGAGAATAATGATGCCAATTGTGATGAGCGCTCCTAAATGATCCTCCAGGAACCATTGAATCACTGCCAGTCCGAGCAGCGTGATGTTGAACCGGGATCGGATATTCCGTTGAAGGATGGCTTTGCGTGAACGTTTCAGTTGCTCCTTACGGAGTTCATCCGGATCAATTTTCAGCCGTTCCTGCGCTTCCGCATCCGACAGACCCTGGAACATATGCAGGTCCGGTATGCCCTCCAGTGTCGTCGAGGGAGGCTTTCTCCGGCGAAGGAGGAATATATAGCCGAGGATCCCAAGCAAAGCTGTAGCCACCGAGCCAAGGATCAGCCAGATCGTCCGTTGATTGCTACGCTTTAGAGTGTTGTTCATCATCTATGAGCTCGCTAAGTTGGTCCAGCTCCATCTTATGGACAAACAACCTGATCAACAATTTCCACTCGCGAAGACCCCACTGGCACCATGTGCACGATTTCCTCGCACGGGTCATAGAGCACGTACAGGTCAGCGTTGCCACCCAAATACAGTGCCCCAAGGGGTTCGAAATTTCCATCAAGGTCATATAACGTCATCGGTTGGGCACTGAATCCCAGGGCTTCGGGAGCCAAGAAACCGTGCAGCCCATCGTCCCTCAGGTCAGGTCCCATGATCCACACTTCAGAGCTAATGACGAGAAGGAAAACGCCGATTATCACGCCTAACAGTACAATCACGCGCCTGGCGCCCAGGTGAGGTAATTGCAGAACAACTGGTAGCTCTTGATCCATGTCGAGCAGATTTGCCAGTAGAATGAGACCGACAACTGGCCCTATGATCACCGCTACAATCAGGCGAAAATAATGTGTGAGCCATACGAGACCTATTACGAGCAGCAACGCCATCAATCCTCTTGCTACCCACCGATTGAAGATCAGCCTACCCAGAAAATGTCTTCGAATATTATTTACCCACTCAACAGCAGAGGGGACCTTATTCGTGATCCACTTACCGGTAGCCGCTACCCATGATTTTACAAAGAGAAGTGGACCAAAAATACCAAGCGTTATTAAAAATACACCCAGGACGTCGGTCATGCGTGTGGTGGGGTCTACCCCCAGGTCGACAACCCGCACACCAATTTGCCCCCAATAATCGCGCCATAATAAGGCCGTGATCGCAGCTATGAATCCAGTTAATGGTATTAGTGCCAGGACGACATTCCCCATGGTGTTGCGTCGCTCCTGGGAGGTAATGGTTAACTCGGCTGCTGCTTCCCCCAATACGGTATAAGTGTCATCCAAGGGCAGCCAGTGTTCACCCTGATTAATTCCGTAGATGGCTTCTGCAATCTCGTTGAGTGGGGTATCCCGGGTGATAAATCCCTGGGCGCCGGCATGAATAGCTAAAATGACCATGTCATGCGGGATGTCCCCAGGGCTTACGGCTAAAATTCGTATGTCAGAGTTGGATGCCCGCACCTGTGAGATCAGATCAACACTGCGGTAGCCTGGGAGCATCAAATCAACCAGAAGGAGGCCGGCTTGAGTCGATTTGACCTGGTTCAATGCCATCTGTTGAGAGTGGGCAATCCCTACAATCTCGATGCCCTGTATCCCCTCCAACTTGGAACGAAGATGCCCTTCTGCACTTGGATCAGCATCAACTACCAGAACACGGATCAGATTTGAACTCACCGTTGACTCCTTATTGATTATCAATCCTCATAATTCTACTTAACCGACCCCGCAGCTCTCGCCGGGTTAGTTATCCGATGATCCGTAGGTGGTCCGGTCGGGAAGAAGGGGGATCAACCAGGAAAGGAAAGAATCCTGGCTCCGGCTCTGGAGATTGAGTTTCCCGGGACCGGTCAGCTCTGCGACCAGCCCCTCACCGCTGAACAGGGTACTCTTCCAGCCAGCCACCTTCTTCACATCGTATCCAATCTGCTCTTCAAAGCTCACCATATGTCCCGTGTCGATCACGTATTTCTCACCATCGGCGAGCTCCATTGGATGGATGGCACCATAACTGGAGATGATCAGGGTGCCGGTACCGCTGACCTTGAGCATAATCAACCCTTCACTGCCGAAGAATGTGTTGGCACCGGACCACTTGGTATCCACTTGGATGCCCTCCGATGAAGCCATATAGGAGCCGGATTGAACCAGCAAAGTATCATCTTGCAGTTCGACCACGGCGATATCGCCCGGCAAGGGCGGTGCGAGCAGGATGCGATCGCCATCTTCCACACCCGTATAGGTGTTCATAAAGAAGCTTTCCCCTCCGAACATCGAACGTGCGATGGACTTGAGAATGCCGCCTTTGGCTTCGGTTTCCATCACCAAATCTGGCGACATGCCCACCATGGAACCGCTTTCAACCGAGATTGCTTCTTTACGGTCCAGTATTACCCGAGCCACAGAGTAAGATGGACGATATAAAACTTCTACTTTCATGATGTACCCCTTTCGTCACGACATTGATGCGATGAGTGTCCTATGATAATTATAGACAAGAGGTTCTATCCATCAAACGATTGAGTTTCACGAAGCAACTTGGTTGTGGTCCTTTCATTTGGCTTGCTCGCTGGGTTTACCACGCAAATGTCACCCATTTTATTGAGAATCCATAAATAATCGTTGAGATCTTTATCCCCAGAATTCAAGCTCGAATGATCCCATTGCGACCAAAGGATATTGGGATCGGCTGAAGATTATGTCCAAAATGATGAAGATTCAATAGAAGAAAAAGCCGAGTTGTTAGGGAATATCGGGGACGATTAATTCATATCACTCTGTTCAGTGACCCCGTCCTTTTTGATGTAATCCTGGATCACTTCCACATCTACCCTTGCGTAACGCTCGCTGTAGATCTGGACCGTCGTCACAAGCAGAAGCATGATAACAGGACCATAGAATAGACCCAGAAATCCGGCCCATGCCACACCCCCCAATATGCCCAACAGTACCAGAGCGAAGTTCATGTAGGCGTCCTTGGAAACGAGTCTTGGTCGCAAGAATACGTCCACCCAGTTGGCTACACCGTAAAAGCCGATGAGTATGATGATGGCAGCTGATACATTCCCTTGAAGGATGGCAACCGCTGAGAGCAAGAGTACGAGCCAGCTAATCCCCACGATCGGGATAACGGCGAGAAACATGGAGATGATCATGAAAAGGAACCATAAATTCATGCCAGCTAGCCAATAGAAGATTCCCATGATCAAGCCTTGCAGGATGGCGATGATGAAAATGCCCTTGAACATGGACGATACCATCGCGGTGGTTTTCGTGTAATAAAGCTTGCTGATCTCCTTACCGAGAGGGCTGATGTCTTCTACCTGTGAAACCGTGTTATCAAACTCCGGCATGAGGGTGACAAAGATGATAACAAATATGATCGCATCGACGAATATCTGCAGTACCGAGCTCCCTATAGCTGCAAAAGCCTGTACTGCCTGAGATATACTCGATTGGACTGTTCGCTCAGCTCCATAGACCCATGTCTCGAGATTTTCATCAAGATTTAAAACCTCGATGCCTGATAAATCAATCGTTGTAATAAATGTTGAAATTTGTGAAATCAATACGCTCCCAAGAAAGTAGACGGGAACCAGAATCAGCACAAATACCAGCACGAGGGTAAGTGATGCCGCCAGGCGGGATCGACCCTTAATCCAGCTTAAATCCATAAACCAACTGAAGAGTGGCTTAAGCACAATAATGGAAGTCAACGCCAGGATGATGACACTCATGAATGGTTTTAGAATCAGGAATGCCAATACGATAAGAAGGAGGAAGACGATAAGAAAGAAAACGCGTTGGCTCAAGAGATTGCGGTTCATGATTACTCCTAATGCTTGGGATCCAAGGATATTTTCATACATTGTACTGACAATGGCGATTATTACGAGAACTAAATCATTGACTCGAGACTCTGGATTTTATTCATAAAGAAACATCGAAATCCGGGACAATATTGCACGTATAAATCCCTGTATGAAAAAGGTCGGGATGTATCCATGACCTCAGATTCCATTTGATATAATCAAACATATACGGACATAATATGTCCATTTTATTCTAGGAGGCGCGATGAATAACTTTTTGCTTGTATACACAGGTGGTGGAATGCCCGAGTCCGAGGAGGAGCAGGCTGCAGTGTTGAAAGCCTGGGGTGATTGGTTTGAAATTCTAGGTGAAAAGTTGGTTGACGGTGGAAACCCAACCGGACCCATGGCCAAAACCATTAATAGCGATAGGTCGGTTGTGGATGGACCGGACGGCAAAATGGCGACCGGATATTCGATGCTGAAAGCCGAATCCTACGATGAAGCGCTGGTGTTGGCTAAGGGTTGTCCGATGTTGGATGGTGGTGGGAATATCACGCTCTACGAAATCGTCCCGGCGATGTGACATAAAAAGGGCGCACTTGCGCCCTTTTTGATTTCCTTATATCCACCCAGCTTTCAAGATCTAGGATATTTCTGGCTCAACATCTTCCAAAGCTGCGTTTCTTCGGGTCGCCATTACCTTCGTAAATACACCTCCGAAAAGGAAGATGTAGGAGAGATAATTGAATGCGACAAGGACGACAGCGACCGCACCCGCCGCTTCCAACGCTGAAGCAATGTTGAAATTTTTAAAATAAAGCGAAATAAGCCACAAACCGACGAAGAGCAAACCTGTGGTTACAGCGGCGCCAAGCCAGACGTCACTCCAACGGATCTCACGGTCGGGAAGCACTTTATACATGAAAGCAAACGCAAGAACTGCCAAACCGACTATGGCGAGATTGCTTAGAAGAGAAGTTCCAGAACCAAGCGGGATGAAAGAACTGATCACTGATTGGATGACGTTCACAAACGTTGCCGCAATGAGGAGAAAACCTAGGCTGATGACCATTAAAAATGCAAGTAGACGATTTTTAATGAATGGCATGATACCAGCCTCCAAGGCGTATGGTACGCCCCATATCGCATTTAGTGCGTATTTCATCTGGGCAAAGAGGCTGGAAGCTGCATACAACAACACGACAAAGCTGATAATCGATGCCAGCGTTGTGCCATCAGGCGTACTTGCTTCAAGGCTCATTACGAGATCATTGATAAAAAGCGCTACTTCCTCCCCGAACAAAGCCTCGACCTGGGCCATCATCTGTCCCACTATGGTCATGTCATCCAGGATGATATCCGCCACTGTGAACGCTATGAATATTGCCGGAGCGAGCGAAAAGAGAGCGTAATACGCCAGTGCAGCGGCCAATCTCGGAGATCGGGCTTGGTTCCACTCATCTACAACTTGCTTAATGATTTCAATCATAAAGAACTCACTTTCAAGGTTCCGGGTTATTCGTCCCTCATAATCTGTGATCCGAATTAAACCTCAACCCACTTCCCAAGGAGCTAAATAAGATTATTGCTATCATATGGTTGTGAGAATGACGGGGAACCATGAGCACCTTGTTCCAGCTATTATCAAACGCTATACAACGTGGTTGAGATAAGGTAGCATCGAGTTTCAAAATCTAAAGTTGATTTTACAACCACGAAGGATATCTGTGCAATTACATCATGGCTCAATATGTGGCTGATTGAATTCAACCATCAACCCCATGTGAAAGGAACCGTGAAGAAAAGTCTGCTTCTATGGATCGTCGTTGGCTCTGTGCTGATCGGATGCAACCCGAGTGCTCCGAGGGTGACACCCACACCGACCTCGATCCCTACCCTGGATCCAACCCCAGGTGAAACTAAAAGCGTTATCGAGACCATCACGGTAACGAAGGTCCACCTTTATGATGATGATAATGAGATCGTCGCTGCCGGTCTTCTTGAGAATGATTCTTCTGACTCCTGGGGGGATATTCAAGTGGAGGTGCGCCTCTACAACAGTGCGAACAGCGTAGTCGACGAACGAATGACTCAGCCGACGCTATCGTCTCTCGCCCCAGGGGAGGTGAGCCCCTTCTTTGTGAGATTTCCAAATTCCAATCAGGCCGATCATGCTGAGGCTGCCGTCATCCAGACCGAACCCGCGATCGGTGAACGTATCGATTTCTCAGTCACTGAATTGGAAACGAGGGCAGCAACCGACGGGATGATCGAGGTTATGGGGGAAATCAAGAACCTGAGCTACGGCCACGCCGCGATTGAGAATGCCGGTGTGGTGATATTTGACGAGGATGATCCCCTGATCGAAATTGTCCCGATCACACTCCGTCAAACCTACGTCAACCCTCGCGGTTTCACGCCCTTCATCGTCCGTATCCCTCCACAAAATGCGGAGGCAAGCCGAGAATATTTTGTGAGTTTGATCGAAATCGATGAGCCGGACACACCCACCATTACAATTCTCGAAGAGCCGATCTTGCACTATACCGCACAAGGAACGCCTTACTTGATAGGGACATTTATTAATACGTCCAATCGTGCACAATGGGCATCAGCACTCGCTCTGGTTGAGCACGACGGTCGCCTTACATACATGTTCGATGTCAGTTCCCCTATTCCATTGGCGCCTGATGAGAAGAGACCATTTCATGTCAATCTCTCTGAGATTGCACCACTCTTAGATGAGGGATCCCGAGAGGGAGATGTCGCCATCCAATGGGTTGTGGAGCCGGTTCAATCCCGAGAAGCTCAGAAAAGACCGACGTATTTAGATCTCGATATTGATCAGATCGAGACGATTGGATCCACGGTGTATTATCGTGGAAGTATCTCTAATCCATACGATGTGGAGATAGAAAACCCATCCATTCTTGGCGCTCTACGAACAGTCCATGGAGACCTTGTGTCCGCCGGTTGGGCACAGCCAGCACGTAATCTCATCCCCGGAGAGACCTTAACATTCACCCTCGCTCTTGACCTGCCTGAAGGATCGAACTCCTGGGATTTAGAGATCGACCTCCAGGCATTGGGTGTCGTGCAGTAGGAAAATCTCTGTCGTCCCGCAGGTTATTAACCTACGGGAGGTTGACTAGAGAATCATCATAGGGATTTCTCGCATCGCTCGAAATGACACATCAAGGCTCCGCCCGGAGCTGAACCTCCGGGCTCATAGCTGAAGGGTGCTACGCACCCTGGAGAACAGCCAGAAAGGCGGCCTTACGGGCTGCCCTTCTGGCTTAAGCTATGAGCCCGGCCATTCATGGTCGGGTGGACGATCAATGCTGCTGCTAGAAGCGAAGTGCGAAACGATCTCCACCTGAAGAAGCGGAGGGGCATTGCTTCGAACGGGATATAACGGACCGATCTGATATAATTTAGAACACCCCGGAATTCCGGGGTGTTTTTACGATAATCGTAACCTTTGAGTCCTTAATGGTTATGTTATGATGGTTAATTCACTGGCTGACAGCCAGGAAACGCATCGAGGTTGAAATATGGACAAGAAAGAATACATGCGTTTGTACCACGAGATGGTGCTCGTACGCCGTCTTGAGGAACGAGCGGCAGAGCTGTATCAACAAGGGAAAATCGGGGGGTTTCTTCATTTATACATCGGGCAAGAAGCCGTCGGCAGCGGCGTCGTGTCCGCACGAAAACCTCAAGATCGGTTGATTACGGCTTACCGCGACCATGGCATTGCAATCGCAGCAGGTGTCCCCGCAAGCAAGGTAATGGCTGAGCTGCTGGGGAAGGAGACAGGGACGTCCAAGGGCAAGGGCGGATCCATGCACCTGGCGGATGTCAATCTAAATTTCTGGGGAGGGCATGCCATTGTGGGCGCCCATCTACCCCTGGCAGCCGGTATGGCGCTCGCTGACAAACAGCGAGGATCCGACGGGGTCACGATATGTTTCTTCGGGGATGGCGCTACGAATATCGGGTATTTTCATGAAGCGCTCAACCTATCCATGGTCTGGGGACTCCCAGTGTTGTGGGTATGTGAGAACAATCAATACGGTATGGGGACCGCAGTTGAACGAGCTTCAGCCGTGAGTGAAATCCGCCAGAAGGCCGACGGCTACGGCATGCCGAATGCGCGAGTAGATGGCATGGATGTCGTCAAAGTCAATCAGACTGCCGAAGAAACGCTCGAGCTCGTCCGTGGGAACGGACCTTTCCTTCTTGAGATTGTCACCTATCGTTTTCGAGGACATTCCATGGGTGATCCCGAACGATACCGAGAGAGTGATGAGGTGAAGACCTGGCAAGAAGATGATCCCATTGGGATTTTCAGGAAATACCTGATCGATAACAAGTATTTCAAAGCCGAAAAACTTGATGCGGAAGAGCAGAACGTAGAAAAGGAAATTGAGGAGGCTGTCGCCTTCGCTGAAGCCAGCGCCAATCCCGCACCAGAAGAGTTGTTCACCGATATTTACGTCGAAGGGGAGCTCTAAACCATGGCGATGATCACGATGCGCGAAGCGATCTCCCAGGCACTATGGGAGGAGATGGAGCTTGATGAGCGAGTCTTCATCATGGGCGAAGAAGTTGGTATCTGGGGGGGCACCTATGCCGTCACACGAGGTTTCTATGATCATTTTGGAGCCGATCGTGTGCGAGACACACC
>Ga0255055_10002973_pt1 | contig 11600 bp, 16 predicted proteins | sample JV7_2_27_MG_FD_188633 | JGI IMG/M metagenome (GOLD analysis project Ga0255055, IMG submission 188633) | Seawater microbial communities from Jervis Inlet, British Columbia, Canada - JV7_2_27 | ecosystem: Environmental > Aquatic > Marine > Inlet | place: Canada: British Columbia | collected... | reverse complement strand
AATCAATGACTTACGAGTGATAGTAGTCCATTAGACAATGCTAATATGCCACGCCTCCTGATTTATTTGCGCACTGAATGTTCTGAACAGACAGAAACATCTTGACACAATAACCCTAGTGTTATCAATGACTTACGTGTGGTCACTGATGTGGGGATTGGTGGACGACGTAAGCTGTTGATATCATTGACATTATCTGACTTGGCATGGCTATTGCATCAGGCCCACTCCAAATGAGAGTGCGCATCATATGAGAACCATTACCATCCGGGTGCTGTAAGTCATTGATTCCATTGACATTTCTAATTGTTGGCACGATACTTGATGCGATTGGTGGTGCAAATGATAACCATTCTCATGGGCAGGCTCCCCACCATTCACGCGCGTCGTAACTCATTGATTTCATTGGGGTTTCTAAACACTAGTGAGAACCATTCGCATTGGGGGCCGTGGGGGGCTGCTGGTATAAACTTCGGGGGGGGGGGGGGTGGGTGAGCCCTCATGAGCGTGAAAAGGGCTGAAAGTACCCAAAAGGGGGTTACAAGTGGAAAAAAGCAGGCCCAAAGTGGTCTAATATAGAGCGTAGCTCGGCCACGTAGTGGTATATTCGGCCCTGAAGGGCCTACTGGACACTAAAATACAGGACAAATGCAGGGCATGCAAGGTATATACCTATAGTTTAGTAAGAACAGAGGGTCTGACTACAATTAAACGTAGAGACTACGTAAATACTCTTAGATACGGGTATTGACTTCGATATTACCCAGAGAATGGGGTAGGTACAGAGAATACGGAAGTCTAAGAGAATACGATCACAGAGCGAGCCCTACTTAGGGACCTCTCTTCCTTACATGCGTCTATTACGGTGCTGGGGCTTATCGAGGCCGAGGCATGAAGTAATCGGTTAGATGCATGTATTCTTCCAAGGGGATGTAGTCACAATGGGTCATTCGACCCACGGGGCTGTCTGGCGGGTGCCCCCTTCCCGTTGGACGCCCCACCTATTCCAAGGAGCTGTGAAATATGGGTGAGAAACTAAAAGCAGCACAAAAGCAGAAAGCTAAAGAGCTTCGGGCAAGTGCCAAGAATAAGGACATAGAGGCGTTTGTGTCCAGAAAGAAGTCTGATAGGACATCTGCGGCGGCCCAAGCTAAGGGTAAGCGAAGGCTTGCGTCTATGCTGGAAGCCCAGAATACGGACACTAACAATGAGTAAGACACCCAAATCACCCGAGAAGAAGATCGAGAAGCCCAAGAGTGTTCAAAAGAGGGCCAAGACCACCGAAGAGCTATTGAAAGAGATTAGAGAACGCCAGAACACGGATTCCAACAACTAAGGACAATATCATGAGTGATAAACAAGAGAACAACGCCTCCAAGCCGTTCAACCCGAATGCGGGCTCTGGCAAGAATCCACCCAAGTATGCGAAGGCTGATAAGTTCAACAAGCCGTCAGAACGCCCTCTCAAGGGAAGTCCTGAGTAAATGGCTGCGTTCGTGTTTGGTATTATCGTCGGCTGGGTCCTCTGCATGATGTTCTTGGAGCTGGACTGATGGCTGAGGTGATGAAAGGGGAGCTAGTACGCAACGCCGAAGGCCAGTACGTGGCTGGAAAAAGCGGGAATCCGCTTGGTCGCCCTAAGGGCTCCAAGAACCGGATAACACTGTTAAAGATGCAGACTGAGGAGGCATGGCGGGACAGGAACCAAGAGCGCTTGGACCTTGTGCTGGACATGATCCTCGGGGATGCTCTGGACGGGGATAAGGGCGCGAGGAAACTAATCTTCGACGCTGTCATCTCCAAGGCAAATGTACAAGAAGACAAGGCTGCGGGCCAGAAGCAAGAGATCAAGGTCCACAGAATGGTAGTGAATCAGGGGGATACGCGTAAACCAACTGAAGAGGAATCATCTGATGAGTAATGCTAATACCGGCAAACAGGGTGGGGCACCGGCCCTCCCGAACAACTTCCAAGGCAAGAAGCCTGCGGATGCTAAAGCTCCGTTAATCGACGGCGGTGGCAAGTTCACCCCGACAACCTCGCAAAGCAACATCCGAGGCAAGCAAGGCCAGTAATGCACATCTCGGTCCACCTCCGAGACGGGCCGAACGATACAAATAAGCGGTCTCAATGCCTTGCGATTGGACTACAAAGCCTTGACCATCGCATAGAGTACCGCACACGAGCAGAAGGCTCTCGGGCTGACCTTGTCATACAGACGGGGTTCGACGCCTCCGCGGCCCTGAAGGACGCTATAGACCGTCAGGTGCCGTATTTGATCATGGAGGCATCCCCCTTCCGTTCGTGGACTGACATAGGGAAAGTCTCCTCATGGGGATACAATGGACTGGCTGGCGGGGCATGGAGGCCCACTGTACCCTCAGAGTCGCGGTATAAACCTGTAACTAAGCCAATGAAGACTGAGGGCGGCGTACTGATTATTGGGCAGAAGCCCACAGACCACTCGCTAAGAGGATCAGACCATGTCGGATGGATCGAAGAAAAGCTCCGAGAATACCCAGACAGTGTCTTCCGAGGACATCCGCTCATGGAGCCGGGGCAAGGTAGTCTTGACGCTCAGATCGAAGAGGCGCGGCGCGTCGTCACATATACCTCTACGACATCGGTTGAGGCAGCTGTGGCGGGCTGTGCGCTGCAAATAGATGGTCAAGGGTCATGGTGGACGCCCGAAGAAGGGGAGAGTCGCGAGGAGACACTCCACCGCCTCTCATGGTACTCCTTCGCACACACTGAGTATACTGGGTCCGACACCGCGGCCTGGGTTGCCTCCGGGTTCGAAGAAGCTCAGGCGAGGGCAAAAGCAGGGAAAGTAGAGATACCAAGGGAGAAGGTGAATGGCCAAGCAATCACAAAACGGTACCATCAGCGCATCGTACGCTGAGCAGCTGAGGAGTGAGCATGCTGGATCGAAATGGGGGAGCACAGGCTACCGATACTCAGGAGACGCCATCGGCCACCTCCTCCGTACACGCACATATCTGCAATCTGCCCTCGACTACGGATGCGGAAAAGGCTCAGTTGCTGAAGCTTTTAAGGGAGTCCAGTGGACCGAATACGATCCCGGCATCCCTGAGAAGTCGAGCAAGCCAAGTGGATCATTTGATCTGGTTACGTGCACAGATGTAATGGAGCATGTGGAGCCTGATCAAGTGGATGCAGTGGTTGCCGACCTATCTAAGTACACGGGTAAGGTTCTATTCGTGGACATCGCATGCTACCCTACTGGTAAGCTGTTTGGGGCCGGACCCTATAAGGGACAGGACCTCCATATCACCATCGAGGACCCGGAGTGGTGGATCGCCAAGTTCGACAAGGGCGGACTCCAGAAGCACGAAACACGCATAATCGAGAAGGCTGTACGGAGCACCTACCGGCAACGGGTACAGTTGATATATGAGCGCACATAATGTCCGCTATTCTAGCATTCGCGTTAGTAGCATTATTGGTCGTCTTATACGGAATCCTAATTATGGTGGCCCTAGTCTGGGCCTCAACGGATGGACATGGCGACCAGAAATAAGCAAGCATGGTAAAGAAGGCTTCCAAGAGGCCCTACTGCGGAGCATCCGGGAACACGGTGTGCGGAACCCCATACTTGTATGGAGTCTCCCTGAGGGAATCTTCCTCACCTTCGGAGGCAGCCGCTTTAGAGCATGCACAGAAGCTGGAATTAGCAGGTGCCCGGCCATCGTCAATGATTACACAGGGGCCTTTCAAGAAGACCCAGAAGTAACCCCCGAGAACTACTCGGAGTTCTTTACTGACGTCCCACGCGACGTAGAGTTCGGACCAGACGGGTTCGACTACCACTACAACCTAGAACGAGCCAGACGCCACAACCATGACCCCTCGGGGCTTGAGTGGCTTGAAGGCACACCCACTTGGCTCGACAAGGAGTTTCCATGGCTCAAATCATAAAACCCTTCGGTGGACGTAGCGCACGACGCTGGCAGAACAGCCGCTTCCGTCGTATACTTACTGAAGAAGAAGCTGCGGACAGCGTACCCTACAGCGAAGTTGTATTCAACACAGCGTGGGACGGTACGCATACAGGGCAGGACGCTACAGATGCATCCGAGACACCACACACCCTTACGTGGGGCACAAGCGCCAACCTGACCAACGCCGCAGCCCCGTCATGGGCTACTACCTCTCTCCGAGGTACCGGCGGAATAGGGTGGGAGGTCACGGCTCCCGCTAGTTCTGATTGGGCCTTTGGCACAGACGACTTCACGGTCGAACTCAATATAAACACAGACGCTGTAAACTTCAACGCCAACCAAGTACCGATTTCCACATGGACAGCTACAGACGGTTGGTGGTTCCGTATAAATAACGGCGGCGCTTCTGCTAAACTTGAGTGGGGCTTCGCCAACACTGTCGTTTACAGCGAGATCGTCCGGTCTGTCCTAGACGCTAATGAATGGGCGCACATAGCGGCTTGCCGCTCTGGTACCGATCTACGAGTGTTCGTTAAGGGTACGCAGCTTGGCGCTACGGTCACAAACAGCACGGACGTACAGAATACAGCCACGCTCAAAGCCGGTACGCTCGGCGGGCAGCAGGGATGGTCGGGCTACTTGGCAGACTTCCGAGTTACCAAGGGGACTGCGCGGTATACTGAGGACTTCACTCCACCGACGGCAGCATATCCAACTAGCTAAGGGGCTAACATGGACATCTTCCTCCATGAGAAGCAATCAGTTATTGAAGCAGACGACCACCGATTTCAGGTTGTGGCTGCTGGTAGACGCTTTGGAAAGAGCTTCTACGCTGCGTACCGTCTATTTGAGGCTGCCTCTCATACACACAAGGAACGCTCTGACGGTACCATCGTCGATTTAGGCCCTGAGGTAGTTTACTATGTCGGACCGACATTCAAGCAGGCAAGGGAGAACCTCTGGGAAGTCTGCATGGCGATGGGCCAAGGACTCATTAAGAGCGTTCGCCAGAATGAAGGTGAGATCAAACTCACGAACGGACGCACCATCCGCTTCAAGGGTGCAGATGACCCTGATAGCCTGCGTGGCGTGGGTCTGTCTTTTGCTGTTCTGGATGAATATGCCTTCATGAAGCCCTCTGTGTGGGAGTTCATTATACGCCCCACACTGATGCTTTCCGAGGGTGGAGCCCTCTTCATCGGGACTCCGGCTGGTAAGAACCACTTCTACGACATGTGGATGGCTGCCAGCAACGGGGTTGACCCGATGACCGAGCAGCCGTCAGAGAGCTGGAGAGCCTTCCAGTTCCGCTCAGACGACAACCCATACTACACCAAGGAAGAACTAGAGAACATTGTAGGGGGCCTCAGCGACGAAGCCCGGAAGCAGGAACTAGAGGCGTCCTTCGAGGCCACTGGTGGCCGGGTCTTCAAATCGACCATGTTCCCAGTGCAGAAGTGCCCCCATCAGGGCAGCAACGTCATCGCAGTGGACCTCGCTGGGTTCTCCCAGTCAGAGGGACGGGGACGGGCCAAGAGCGTATTGGACGACCACGCCATAGCGGTAGCACGGGTACACGCCCACGGATGGCACATCGAGCGCGTATACCACGGCCAGTGGGATGTACGAGAGACAGCTCTACGGATTATCAAGGCATGGCGCGACAACGGGTCCTGCCCGATAGGCATAGAGCGCGGCATGGCCAAGAACGCAGTGTGCGGTGATGATGGGCAGTCAGGGTACCTCGGGGACTTCATGTCCAAGTACGGGTACTTCGACGTCTTCCCCCTCACCCACGGGAACCAGAAGAAGGAAGACCGCATCAAATGGGCCATACAGGGCCGAGCGGAGACAGGTAAGATCACCCTCGAACCAGACGACCATCTACCCGAGGAGCAAAAGTGGGTAGGCAAGTTCCTCAGCCAAGCTGTTGACTTCCCGAACCCTCTGGCGCATGACGATCTGCTGGATGCAGTCGCATATATAGACCAGCTTGCTAACGAGTCAATCAACTGGGATGTAAGTCTCTTTGATGACTGGAAACCACACGATGAAGAGGTAGGATTCTAATGCCGCAAATCAATATAAATGAACCAGAAGCTGCCAACATCAAGACAGATAACAAGTCGGCTGCTGGCGGTTTCGGGGGCCTCGTGGCACACATCATGCACATCGTCCGTGAGAACCGTGATATAAGAGACCGCCTGTACAAGCGGAACTGGGATCAATTTGAGCGGACCTTCCGGGGGCTCTACTCCGGCATGGACCGCACACGGGACGGCGAACGCAGCAAGCTAGTCGCGCCAGCATTGGCTGCCGCTATCGAATCAACGGCTGCCTCGATTGAGGATGCGATCTTCTCAAGGGAGCGTTGGTTTGACATGTCTGATGACATCATGGATCAACAGCGTGATGACATCAACGCCGTGCATGCTAGGCTAGAGGAAGACTTCAACATAGCGAGCGTACCAGAGGCCATCGCCAAGGTAGTCCTCAACGGCTGTCTGTATGGCACTGGCATTGGCAAGATGAACATTACCCGCCGTGAGATACGCTCCTACGTGGATGGCGAAGTCAAGAAGGACTATCGCCCCCTCGTCACCCTCGAAGCTATCCCACCGTGGGAGTTCGTTATCGACTCTCAGGCACGAGACATCCAGAGCGCCTACTTCGTAGCGCACGAGACCCATGTGCCACGCAACGTGGTCTGGTCACGCATCAAGAACGGTGTCTACCGCAACGTCAACATCATGGGCAACACGGCCACCAAGACAGCACGTCCAGCTGGCCAAGAGACCCCTGACGGTAAGCGTAAGCCTGAAGAGTATGATGGCTCTGTGTTCGTCACGGAGTACTACGGTTTGGTACCGGCCAAGATGATGAAGAGCATCGCCAAGGTTGACCCTGAAGATATACAGGGCAATGGCCATGTTGAGGTCATCATCACGGTAGCCAACGAACTAGAGATACTACGAGCAGTGGTCAACCCCTTCGGCCTGAAGGATCGTCCGATCATTGCATACCAGCACAGCGTAGTCCCCGGTAAGTTCTGGGGCCGCGGTGTAGCAGAGAAGGGCTGGAACGCCCAACGGGCTTTGGACGCAGAGCTGCGCGCACGTATGGATGCGCTGGGTCTGTTGACGTCCCCGATGATGGGTGCGGATATCACACGCCTCCCGAGAAACCCCGATATGCGGGTACGTCCGGGTAAGATTTGGCTGACACGTGGCCGCCCCAGCGAGGTACTGGAGCCAGTAATCCTCGGCAACATCGACCCGAATACCTTCAACCAGTCCTCCGAGATGGAGCGCATGGTGCAGGTAGGTACGGGCTCCATAGAGAGCAATGCCCCCCTGAACCAAGACCGACGCAACGAGACAGCCTCTGGCATCAGCATGATCCAGTCGTCTGGCCTCAAGCGTATGCGCCGCACGATGTGGAACATGGAGCGCCAGTTCCTGAACCCGTTGGTACGCAAGGCTATGCACCGCTACATGCAGTTCGCACCTTCGCGCTACCCGACAGACGTTGAGTTCCAAGTACGAGGCACCATGGGTGTCGTGGCCAGAGAGTTCGAGCAAGCACAGCTTATCGGCCTCCTGAGCAACATCCCACCCGATGGCCCTCAGTACAACTTGGTCCTGCGCGCCATCATCGAGATGAGCGCCTCGCCCAAGCGGGACGAGATACTCGCACAGATTGATGCCCTGAACCAGAAGACTCCTGAGCAAGAGCAGCAGGAGAAGGAACAGCAGCAGATTCAGATGGAGGGCATGCGCGAGGCTCTCAAGGAACAGCAGTACGAGAACCAGAAGACTCTGAAAGAGATCGAGATGATTGTTGCTGAGATCGCACATCAGCGCAAGATGACTGACCTCGAAGACGAGAAGGTTGACATCCAAGCAGCCAACACGGCGCTGGGTGCAAGGAAGGTCAAGGCGCAGGAGACTGCCAACGAGATCAACCGCGAGAAGAACAAGCAAGAGGCATCGGCCAAACGGGCTGCTGCAAAGACAAAGGGGACCGATAAATGAGTGACTTTCAGAAGCTAGACGAAGACATCCTCGCTCTGACAGGAAAGCCCGAATGGGCCACCCTCCTATCAGTATTAGAGGCTGAGAACAACGCCGCCCTCCAGAATCAGCTCGACGCCCCAGACTGGGGTGAGGTGAAGAAGTGGGAGGGGTACCGGTCAGCACTACAGTTCGTCTACAACCTGAGAGAGTATACGAAGACCCTCGTGGAGCAAGCTGCCGATGCCGACGTATGATTACAGGTGTCCTGAAGACGGTGACTTCACACTGATTCAAAGCATGAAGGATCACGCAAAGGGCGTATGCCCCACCTGCGGATCGGAGTGCAACCAGATACTTCTTGGTGCGCCGCGACCGCTCATCGAGGCTATGGCTGATGCCGGATGCCCCGGAGCATTTCACACTAGCGGAGACCGCATGGAGAAGCGTCACAAAGCAGCTGGCCAAGACCACGAGTATTGGCGTAACAGCTAAACCCTCAGCCCTACACCGTTCCTCGGGCGGGCTGATCACGTACCCTACACCACTTCCGTGGAGGGGAACAACTACAGAGGAGTCATAGACATGGCTAAGTTTGAGGACTATCTGCCCGGAGGGGCAGCCAACCCGCAAGGCGGGATCGAAGAAGAGATCGTAGACGCACAGGGTCAACAGCAGGCGCGGCAAGAGCCCGTTACACCGGCAGTTGATTGGGAAAAGCGCTACGCGGAACTGGAGAAACTGAACTCAAGGCAAGCACAAACCCTTGGGGACTATCGCCAGACCATTGATAGCTTCATCACGAACCCTACACCTGCAACAGAAGCCAACCCTCAAGAGGGGTCACCACAGCCACTAACTGTGGATGATTTCTACGAGGACCCGAATGCCGCTGTCCTACGGGCGGTGGAATCGCATCCTGCAATTCAGGAGGCACGGGACTTGACGAAGCGAGTTGAGGCTGACCGTATTCAGTCTGAACTAGACCGCTTCACCGAGCGCCATGCTGACTACCAAGACATTGGTGGATCGCCTGAGTTCCAGAATTGGGTCGTTGAGAACCCCACACGCTTGGACCTTTTCCAGCGCGGGAACCAATACGATTTCAATGCAGCGGATGCACTCTTCAGTCTTTACAAGGCCGAGCGTGGCCTTACCCAAGTTACAACCGCACAGGAGATACAACAAGCCGAGCTTGTGTCATCGTCCGGCGAGTTGGCCCCTGTAATCGAACACAAGTATAGCCGCTCAGAGTACATTGATACCCTGAAGCGTTCTAGACAAGGTGACCTCGACGCAGAGGACTGGGTAAAGCGTAACGCTGCGGGCTATCGTATGGCACTGCAGAGTGGTAATGTCCGTGACTAACCACAAAGTTGTTCTTTAACCACCACGCAAGGAAACCAAAATCATGGTAAACTATACTTTCCATGCCTCGGGCTCCGATGCCAACACAGTTGTCAACCCGACAACCGTTACGACTGCCGCCAACTTTATCAAAGAGTTGTGGTCAGACGAAGTCATCGCTGTCTATAAGGCTAACACCGTTATGGTGCCCCTCGTCCAGTCTATGCCGTTCAGCGGCCAGAAGGGCGATACGGTCCATATCCCGAAACCTGCTCGCGGCTCTGTCACGTCGAAGACCGCCGGTCAGGCAGTTACAATCAATGTCGAGACTGCAGGCGTATTCAATCTGTCGATTGACCAGCACTTTGAGTACTCCCGTTTGATCGAAGACATCGCTGCCATTCAGGCTTTGGATAGCATGCGCGCATTCTACACGGATGACGCCGGTTATGCACATGCCCTGTCTCTTGACAGTGCCATTCACGCTGAAGCAGCAGTGCTGTCGGCTGGCGATACAACCGCCGGTTCCGCATACAGCAAGGCCGTTATCGGCGGCGACGGCTCCACCACGTGGGTCCAGACTGGTTCCGGTAACGGTTCTGCTCTGACTGACGCAGGTATCCGGCGCGCAATCCAGCAGCTTGACGATGCGAACGTCCCGGCGCGCATGCGCTCGTTGATCGTTCCGCCCGTTGAGAAGCGGCGCTTGATGGGTCTCGCCCGGTTCACCGAGCAGGCGTTTGTTGGTGAGGTTGGCTCGTCCAACACCATCCGCAATGGCTTGATCGGCGACATCTACGGCGTCCCGGTATATGTTTCTTCGAACGTACCTACGGTTGACTCTTCGGACTGCACGAGCTACCGCCCGTGCTTGCTCCTGCAGAGGGAAGCCATGGTACTCGCCGAGCAGCTCGCTCCGCGTTCGCAGTCTCAGTACAAGCAGCAGTTCTTGGCTGATCTATTCACGGTTGACACCATCTACGGTATCGGTACTCCGCGTCCCGAAGCTGGTGTTGTCCTGATGGTTCCGGCTGCGTAATCCGATTGGGGACGGGCTTACTCGTCCCCTTTCCCCTACACAGGAGAACTATCATGAGTAGAGTATCAAAAGGTCTCGCAGCTGACGGCAATGCTGTCGCGGCGATCCCCGTAACGATTGATGCCCTCGATGGCGCAACTCTCACAGGCGCAACACTCACCACGAGTGCTACGCCGACAGTGACCGAGTTGGAAGCCAACGACGGTGTTCTGGGTGGCAAGATCAATGCGATCATCGCTGCTTTGGAAGACGCTGGTATCATCATTGCGAACTAAGGTTTCTCGGGGGTGCACCTTAAGCACCCCCACTCTTTCAAGGACACGTAATGGCTAACCGGAAGTTTGCTCTCATAGGACATAGCCACGCGGCTACGTCTGAGGTCAATGACCTTACAGCAGCCGTCACGTGGGCGGATGTCCCCGACGCAAACATTACGGAGTCTTCTGTAACACAGCACGAAGCCGCAATGGGCCATCTACCCCTTGCTGGTGGCACCATGACAGGCGAACTGAATGTCCGAGACGGAACAGTAGCCGATCCGGGTTGGGGCTTCGCAAGTAATCCCAACGTAGGGATGTTCTTGTTCCAGTCCGTAAAGATCGGATTCGGCATAGACGGCGTGCAGGCATATACGATGTCTAGCGCTAACTTCTCGACGGGTTCGTCCTTCGGACCCTTGATGCAGCGAGAGAACGCATCGCTCACTAACCCGACGCTGATCCCGAGTTCCAACGATCAGACGACAGGTTGGGGTGGCCTTGGAGCCACGCCAGAACTGTCGGGTATCATCGGCGGCGTTGAGATACTGAACATTGACGCTACGGGCATCGCTGCCACCGGAACGATTGAAGCAACCGGCGCGGTAACAGGCTCCAACCTCAACGTGTCTAATTGGGATACGGCGTTCGGATGGGGTGACTGGTCCGGCCACGTACACGAAGGCACGGAGATCGACGCCACGGCTATTACGGACGGCTACGTCCTGACGGCTGACGGCGCTGGCAACTCCGCATGGGAAGCAGTCCCGGCAGGCGCAGAAGTCAACGACCTCTCCGCGTCGGTAACGTGGGCGAACATACCGATTGCCAACGTGCCTACAGGTACGAGCGGCTCGACGGTCGCGCTCGGTAACCACACGCATACCGGGGTTTACGAACCAGCCGACGCAGCCATTACCAAGACAGACGAAGCTGAAGTCATCACAGCTGCGTGGAGTGTGCCCTCGCTCATCAACACGCA
>Ga0255055_10002972_pt1 | contig 11605 bp, 13 predicted proteins | sample JV7_2_27_MG_FD_188633 | JGI IMG/M metagenome (GOLD analysis project Ga0255055, IMG submission 188633) | Seawater microbial communities from Jervis Inlet, British Columbia, Canada - JV7_2_27 | ecosystem: Environmental > Aquatic > Marine > Inlet | place: Canada: British Columbia | collected... | reverse complement strand
CATCCATTCCAAGACCGGCGTAGAGAACAAAGACTTGCCACAAGGTTACGGGCACAAGTGGATCAGGCGTGAGTTCCCCGATCTTCCCCGTTTCGAGGTTGACATGGTGCATCCGATCACACGAGGGTTTGCATTGCTCAAGCAGGCATCTGCCGTGGTCGTGACTGATTCGGTTTACTATCACGCTGCCGGTGCGATGGATGTGGACGTTGACCTTGCGTATTTCGCTCGTGGTCAGTCTGTCTATTATCGGGTTAAGCCTCTACATCCCGTGAACCAGAACATCGTGTATCTATTGGAGGATGTATGAGCGTATGCCCGTGGTGTAAGGAGCATAAGTTTAAGCACATTTCTGGTTCAAAACAATGGCCGAGCAGTAGGAAGAAAGATACTCCTTTCGATAAATTCCGATGCAAGGACTGTGGGTGGGAATTTACATGGCGGGTCAACGGAGTATTCCGTGAGGATGAGTTATCGACCCACGATCAAGATTTTGACAAAATAATAGAAGCACATTGTCTTCTGTGCGGTGTAAAATGAAAATCCTCGTAGTCGGCGTATTCAACGATCACTCCACGAACAACGGGATTGCCAACGGGTTCGAGAATGCCGGGCATGAGGTGATGCGGTATGATTATCGAAAAGCATTAGAGGAACTTAGCCCCGCAGCAAGAGATTATGATATTTGGAGCATGTCTCTTGATTGTGAGTTGGTATTTTTCTGTAAGTGCAACGGTGTTCATGTAGATGTTGTTCGTGATTGTAAGTCTCATGCCAAAACCTTCCTTTGGTATATGGATCCCCTGAACGGAAATTATAACGACGAACTCAAGGAAAAAATCAAGGTTGCCGACTACGTGGGCGTTGCCAAGCGGGAAGTGTATCTTGAGGCCAAAAAACTAAACTCGAACACGCATTTTTTGATCGAGGGTTTCGATCCTAAGTGGGATTATCCGATAGAACGTGACCCAATTATGATGGACGTGCATTCAAAAAAATATGACATATCATTCATCGGCAATCAATATGGTGATCGCCAAGATTGGTTATCGCTATTGGTCGATAATATAGCTTTTCCGATAAACAAATTCAACATTGAACATGCTAAGGTGGTTGGGCAATCAAGGATCAATATCAACCTTACGGGAGGGGGTGGCCCCTCGGATCGTGTTTACAAGGTTCTGGCGGCGAAGGGGTTTTTAATAAGTCAAACATATCCCGATGTTGAAAAATATGGTTTAATCCCCGGTAGAGATCTTGTTTTCGCTAATACACCAGAGGACATGGTAGAAAAATGTAATTACTATCTTGCCCGTAAAAAAGAACGAGACGAGATCGCCGAACATGGCTACCAGACCGTGCAGAAGTTCAGCCGTGATAACCTTGCCAAACAAATCATAGAGATCGTAGATGGATCTGTTTCCGGGCGGGAGCCAATACGCCGGTCTACACAAGATCAACTTTAATCTCAGACCGGGTGATAAAGTATTAGATGTTGGGAGCGGGAATAAACCGTTTCCGGCGGCTACACACCTTATAGACATGCCCGATACTGACGCCCAGAGACACAATCAAGTTCTGGTCGTTGGAGATAGGGAATTGATCGAGGGTGATGTCTGTAATATGTTACGGCTTTACCCCGACAACTATTTTGACTTTTGTTATAGTTCACATACGTTTGAACATATAAAGAATCTGCCACTTGCTCTTGACCTTATAAGTGCCAAATGCAAGCGAGGATTTTATGCTTTGCCCGGATCGGACTTTGAGTTCTTTACTACCCTCGATCACTATGGCCATGTGAACCTCTGTCGGCAGATTGGCGATGTATTACATATCACGAAACGACCATCTAATACCGTGATAAATCGGTTTGGTAAACTCTATGAGAAGATGGCTACGACCAATATGGATGGATTCCACATAATGTGGGAAGAGGATTATAGGTTCATTTGGGAGATTAGGTATTACTGGGAAGATCAAATAGACTATAAGTATTACGAACAACCGGAAGGGTTATTTCCACAAGTAAAATATTTCCGTTAAGATAGAATGACAAAACCTATAGAAGTAACAATACCGAACTTATCGGTGCGTCTATCCGAGCAGCGAAAAGCCGAAGGGGTGGCTTGGTATATCCCTCATCCGGGGCAGGAACCGTTTCACGAATGTGATTCTGTTGAGCGTTGGGTATTCGGTGGAAACCGATCTGGTAAAACCGAATCTGGTGCTGCCGAGTTTATTATGATTATCCGGGGTAGCCAGCGTTATCGTTCACGGAAGATTGTTCGTAAGGGCACAGCATGGGCTGTCAGCGAATCGTCGGAGATTCAGCGTGAGGTCATCCAGCCCAAAATCCTGAAGTGGCTACCAAAAGGTGACATTCAAAAGACCCAATTTATCCAGCGTGGGATTATCGATTTTATCCTGCTCAAGAGTGGTTGGCGAATCGTATTCAAGAACTACGAACAGGGTGTTGATAAATTCGGTGGTAAAGATGTTGATATAGTTTGGTTCGATGAGGAACCCCCACAAGACATCTACAAAGAATGTCTGATGCGAACCATTGACCGTGGTGGTTTGATTGTCGGCACCATGACACCCGTGAATGGTATGACGTGGATATATCAAGACATCTGGGAAAAGAATGGTGAGCGTGGGATTTCATGTTTTCTCATGTCGATGGAGGAAAATCCCTATCTCGGCAAGAAGGAGAAGGATCGTGTTCTTGCGGGCTTAACCGTAGCGGAAAGAAAAATACGTCAGGAGGGCAAGTTTATTGCCCTGCATGGTCTGGTCTATCCTCAATTCTCAGAGACGAAACACGTTATTGAACCATTTGACGTTCCGAGTGACTGGAGGACGATAATTGCGGTTGATCCGCATTTGAAAAAGCCAACCTCGGTTCTCTGGGGAGCGGTTGCGGGTTACAATTACAAGGGCATATCGAAGGGTGATTGGGTTATTTTTAACGAGCTTCGCCGGGATGGGGTCATCCCCGATATTGTCGCTTCAATTCTTGTTGCTAATGGACGACGTAGGATTTTTGCTCGTATCGCAGATCCAGCATTAAATATCAAAAAAGATAACATAACGGGCGTTTCCCCATTCGATGAGTTTGCAGCTCAGGGTTTTCCATTGATGCCTGCCAATAAAAAAGTTGAGTCGGGTATTTACGAGGTTCGGAAACTACTTGACGAAAACCCTTCGGGGGTGTGGATATTTAATACCTGTATTGGTCTGACGTGGGAGTTTAGGCATTATTCGTTTAATGATATAGAAACAGATGCACGAAAACCATATAGTGAAAAGATACATAAGCGTGATGATGACTACATGGATTGTTTACGTTATATGATAAATACTGGTTTCGGCCCGGCGAGAAGCGGTATGCCCGTTGGTGAACCCGTCTATACGGAGACAGGTCGGCTCAAAGGAGTAAGGTAAAATGCCTACTGATAAAAAAGTTTCTGATATAATGGCGAAAATCAATCGTGCGAAGGACAACAATAATGCTTTGCGTGATCGGTGGCTTGAGTATTACAAATTATATCGTAATTGGCGTGATTCGGCTGGTATCAGTGGCCGTTCCGATGTCGGTATACCATTGGCATTCGAGTGGGTCGAGGTAGTCAAGAGCCGACTGTTCGATATATTTTTTGGCAAGCGTCCATACGTGCGAACCAAGGGGCAGGAGCCGAATGACGACTATGCCGCCAAGATAGTTCAGCAATGGCAGAACTATCAATATGACTTAGCGGGTTATCGCAAGCTCGGTTACGATATTCTCACGCAGGTATTGATATATGGCACGGGTATAGCAAAGGTATTCTGGAAATACGAGGAACGGGAAAAATTTGTAGACGATCCAATTTATCCCCAATTCCCACACCTGGGGACTGTTCCTAAGAAGATGAGAGTTCCCGTATATGACAATATTGGATTAGAACTTGTAGATGTGTTTGATTTCTTCGTAGATCCCGAAGCTACCTGCTTGGAAGATGCCGAGTGGTGTGCACATCGAACAAGGAGAACATTAGGATACCTCGAAGAAATGGAAAGGCGAGGTATCTATAAAAATATTGATGCTGTAAAGCGGAGTAGGATCGATGGTGATACCGATAGTGGCATAGAAACCGAACCACATAAACAGGTAATATCGACCATAGAGGGACATCTTGCCGACAAGAACTTGATGCTTAAACCGTTTGAGCTAATAGAGTTTTACCGGAAATCGGATGACAGTCTTACCACAATTGCCGATGGTAAGCATTCTATTCGTGAAGATGACAATCCCTTTAGGCACGGTAAGTTTCCGTTCCGTGTTGCCAAGATCATATCCACGCCCCATGAGTTTCACGGTATCGGTCTGATTGAAGCCGGAGCACCCTCAGCGAAGATCATGGAAGACCTGTTGAATAACGGGTTGGACAGCATGAACTTTTCCATTAATCCGATGTTGGGTGTTGATAAAACAAGGGTTGAGGATACGGAATTAGTATCGAGGCCGGGTGGCACCGTGCATACCCTCGGTGATCCCAGCACGGCTATTAAGCCTCTTATTATCCCAGATGTCAGCGGTGGTGTGTTGACTTGGTTCCAACTTGTCAACGAATTAGCGAAAAAGGGCACGGGTATCGTTGACTATCTCGTAGGGCAGTCTACTCAGGGCAAGACGGCTACCGAAGCATCGTTAATGACCAACGAGGCCGCCAAGCGAATCGGTATGCACATCAAGGTATTTGGTATGACTTTCATAGGGCCGTTAGCCGAGATGGTTCACGAACTGAACAACCAGTTTGCGACGGAAGTGCAGACCATGCGGGTTACGGGTTTACCGGGAGCGCCGTATGAGCAGGCCGTTGCTGTTACACCCGATATATTTGGCGCTCATGTTGATTTCATCTGGGAATCGGAAGACCGAGAGATGAACAATATGGTAGCCGTGCAACAGTTGATGCAGGCACTCGCCGTAGCCCAGACACACCCAATATTGGCACAGTTCATCCCGATCATCTTTGAGAAGATGCTTGAGAAATACGATATGCACGAGAACGAAGAATTGAAACAGGCTGCGACATTCGCAAAGCAGATGGCACCCGCCTATCAAGCATTGGTGATGCAACAGATGCAGTCGCAGATAGCGGCTGGTAATGCTCAGGCCCAAGCTAAGGCTGGTGGTGTTGGTAACGCCGCACGTCCCGCCGGTGGTGGTGCTGGCAATATAGCCGCAAGCGCCCAGACATCGGCTAACCCGTCATTGGGGAATGCCCCTGTCAGTTAAACGGCTGAGAATATTCGCAGGCCCGTGGGTGGGCGAGTTTGGCTGGGAGTTGTTTGTATGGCAGGGAGTTCTACGAACTGTTGCCCATAACGAGAAATATAGAAAGTTCGTTGTGTGCGGGCGTAAGGGGCATGACTATTTATATGAAGATTTCGCTACCGAATATATCAATTACGATCCTCCGTCCACAGAAACAAGTATGTGGATGTGTAAAAAGTGGTCATGGGATTACAACGGGAAATATGATGTTACCATCAAGCCACATAATTGCTTGAGCTATGAGCAAGAGTTTATAAGGTTCGGCAAGAAGGGCGAGCATCAATACGACATAGTTATTCACGCAAGGAATACCAATAAATGTGAATCAGCATACCGTAACTGGAGTCGAGATAGTTGGAATGTTTTCAGAAAAGAGTTTCCCGATGCGAAAATTGCATCCATCGGTTCTAAGGAAGGTGCATTAAGTATCGAGGGCACGACCGATAGCCGTGGTATTCCATTAAAAGAATTGACCGATATTCTTGCGAACAGCACGGTTCTTCTCGGCCCGTCATCCGGCCCCATACATCTCGGCTCCCTCTGTGGTATCCCCCATGTTACGTGGTCGCCCAGAGAAACCGTGGGCATTACGCCAAATAAAGAAAGATATGAGAAGGACTGGAATCCATTGAACACTCCGGTGACTTTTCTGGAGGGTAGTTGGAATCCAAACGTAGATGATGTCGTGGGGGCAGTAAGGAAATATTATGGGACTACTTAATAGGGAAAAACTTTGCAAGCCACCCGAACCCACGGAGCAGCAAATCGAGCAAGCTCAAAGTTCGGTAGATCAGTGGGTGGCTTTTAAGAAAATTATGGGGTCTCCCGGCTGGAAAGGGTTAATGGCCTATATCCAGTCTCAATTACAGAATTATGATTCCATAACAAATGCCAAACCCGACAATTTCGTAAATCGTCAGGGAATCGCAGAGGGTCTTAGATTGATATCAAGATACCCTCAACATCTAAAAGATAAAGCAACTTCTGATGCGGAAAAGTTTCTAAGTCAGGACTTGCCAACAAAGGAGTAACTAATGGCTGAAGATCCAACCATTGACCCGAATCTGCCGCCTGCGGAACCAACGGAGCCGACAGACAAGGAACCAGTCGTTGCACCAGAGCCAACGTCGCAAGCTACAGATGACCCGTTAAGGCTATCGCCTAATTTACAGACAAGGTATAAGTCTGCGGCTGATCTTGAGGCATTTGCGGCAACCCAACAGGGTGAAGCCGACAGGCTTCGGTCTGAACTCGAAACCTACAAACAACAGCATCCCACCGTTGAACCTGCTCAACCCAACATCCCCACGGGGGAGGAACAGCTTGAGCAGTTCGCAAAAGATCCTGTTGGTTTTGTGCAGGGTGTCACCAATGATATCAGGGCGCAGGTGGCCCTTTCGGAGTTTGCACGCACCCATCCAGATTTAGAGCAATACAAAGCAGGGATGAAGGATGTCGTCAATAGAACTCCAGGGATACTCGCTGACCCACAAGGGCTGGAAATGGCTTACTTACTTGCCAAGAATCAGATCGAGGCAACTATGGCAACCCAAGCAGCCGCAGTCAAAGCGGGGCAAACCGCACAAGTAGTTCTCGATAAGCAGACCACAGCCGTCGTAGAGGGATCAACTACTCCCCAACCGACAACTTCACCCAAAGTCGTCCTCGGTATGTCCAGTAAGGATTCACTGGCGGCACTTAAAGCCGCAGGGGTTCCAGATGGGACAGACGAGGATCGAATTGATTAATAACTAACCTCTAATTTACATAAAAGGGGGGATAATTTTTGGCTACGCAGTCAACCGCCAACAATACCGAACAACTTCAAACCCATTATGATAACGTCTTTCTGGAAAGAATGAAAGATGTTCTTCGTCTCAATAATTGGGTTGACCAGAAGAACATTCCGTTGTGGAGCGGTAAAACAGTTAGCTACTTTTCATATTATCCCATCACCGAAGATGCTACTCCAATCGTAGAGGGGAGTTCCACCGCTAACGAGGTAACGATCACCGGCCAGACAATCGAGGCCACCGTTGCCAAGTATGCACAGTGGAGACCCCAAACCGAATTGCTGAAGCTAACGGCGAGGGATAAGAATCTTGAGAAACAGGTCGGGCTTTTTGGTGAAGCCGCAGGCCGGTCTCTTGAGTTGGCACTGGCATCGGAATTGTTCCAGAACGGATCAATTCCCATCAGAACGAGTCAACTTGCAAATAGTGGGACATACACCATTGAATCCACAGTGGATGCAAGTGCAGGAAACTCGACTACTTTCTTTTACGACGATGCTATTGTTCATACCTCTGATCTTTTCTTGGGTGCACACATGGTCGTTAAACCAGACGCTACCCGTAACTACCGTTACGGCGGCATTGTTTCGGTGCACGGAAGCACAGCCGAGGGTTTCACTATGACAACGGCTGCTCCACTCGCATTTTCCGCAAACACCACGTATCGAATGGTTGTCGGAACGGGTATTGTTGCAGGACAACCGATCACCGGATCGGCTGTCAACTATGCCGTTTCCAAGGCTCGTGAGTATAAGTTCTACACATTTGAAGATGGATGGTTTAAGTCCACGCTAGCCTCACAGGTCGAGGTAGACTTGCAGAAATATAGCGTCTTCTTGAATCTCGGTCAGTATCAACAGTCCGAGAAAATCGAGAAAGGCTATATTGGCAGTCTGTGGGGTGTTAAGTTCTATCGAACTACGATGCCCTACAGGGAATCTGTCTCTGGAGCTTATTCAGCATCGGGGGTTGTGTTCTGCACTCCCATCATGGGAGCACACGCCCTCGGCAACGTAGGACTCGGAGGTATGAAGGGGAACAGGATTCACATCAAGACTCCCGGCCCTCAGTCAACCAACGAGCCTTACAATGAAAAGGGAACATTAGGCTATAGTTTCTATGCCGCACCTAAAGCGTTAAACGCTGCATTTTGTATCAACTTAATGTCTGGTGCCACAGGAATAACCTAATCTAACAAGGAGATGGGAGGAGGTTTTTCCTCCTCCCAACCCTTTATGGGAAAAAAGAAACAACGCAAAAAAACATTAAATAACAAAAAGATTCAGCAACCGGCAATAATGGTTGGGATGCCCATCCATCACTATATAGAAAACTTCACGCTCATGTGCATCGACAAGACAATGGCCGATTTGCGCCAAGCGGGGATAAAGTTTCATAGGGTGAGTCCCATAGGTATACCCGATGTTGCGAGAGCAAGAAATGTCTGCGTGGATGCTTTTCTCAAAGACAAGCAATATACGCATCTCATGTGGATAGATTCCGATATGGTATGGGACACCGATGCGGTGTTATCGTTGTTGAACTTGGGGGTTCCGGCATGTTCGGCATTGGTAACCAAGAAGGCACCGCCCTTCAATATTACATTATTCCAATTATTAAAACCAGAAGAGGATAGTAACACTTTGGGCACCTATGATGTCCCGTTGGGTGCCTATCCGATGGATAAACCCTTTCGGTTCCCTAATAGTGGTATTGGCACGGCGTTCATGTTACTTGAACGAAAGGTGATAGAGGCAATGGAGCCACCCTATTTTGCCAGCTTTACCGACGCAAAAAAAGCCTTGAAGGGAACGGATTATTATTTTTGTGTGCGTATGTTACAGAGGGGGTTCGAGTTTATTTACGATCCTAAACCCAAGATTTATCACGTAGGTAAATGTTTATTTGGCGTAGAGGATCATGTAGCATATCTGGATCAACTCGCAGAAAAAGGAATAGAAGCATGCCAATTTATGAATACAGATGCCTCAAGTGTGGTAGACTGGAAGAAGACTTTTGCTGGCCCACAGCCATCCCTAATCGAAAAGATTGCTCCTGTGGTGGAACGGCAAAAAGAATTATATCGGCTCCGGGAGGAATCAAAATCGGATGTCTCCAAATGTCACTCCTTCGCAAGTGCCGACCAGACGAAGACGCAGACGAAAACTGGTATCGAAGTTGTCAGTTCTCTGAAAGACTTGGATCATACAAAGCTCCCACTACACCCGGAGAAAGAGCCTACGAAAAGCATGTTAAGCGGCGTGCGGTAGACGAGGGTTGGTAAAGTGACACGAGAAGTAATGAAACAAGGTCTGCGGGCGAGTGGAAAATATCGCCCCGAACACGAACTATCCCTTAGCGTCGGTATAGATACTCTCATACAACTCGTATGGGATGCCAACGATTGGTCGTGTAAACTCGGAGTGGATACGTTCACGACTACGGCTGCGAGTGGCGCTACGTGGGAGTTGCCTGTTGAAGTTGATACTATAGAGCAATTAACTTATGGCACCAACAACCGTGTCGTTAACCCTCTTCCCTCTCATCGTATATCCGAAATATACGATAATGCCTCACGCTCCGGTTCGGTGGTTTATAATTATCGTTTATATTCTACGGAACCCGACCAGATGACCATTGAGATGATTCCAACGCCGGCAACCGGAACGGTATTCACGTATCACTATCGTCGGAAGATTGTCGAGGGTGATCTAAGTAAGATCCCGTCTAATTTACACCCCTTGGTGCAGTTTGGCACGAATGTGTATATGTCAACGGGTGATCCTTATGCGTCTCCTGCTTTCGTGAGTATGCTCGATCAAGCGATAAAACGTGATAAGCCGATCATTCGGGAACGGTGGACTATGGGGCAAGATAGTCTACAGGTCTCCCGTGTAAACGCACGCAATAGTATGGGTTCGGGTGCAAACCAGAACACAAAATACCCGACGGACTGAGGTGAATAATGGCATTATATAATGTAGATGGCGTTATTGCGAAAGTGAAAATTTTAATCGAGGAAGCCGATGATACTAATGTGATAACCACCAACCAACTTATCACGGCGGTATCAGATGCTCAAAAATGGACGGCTGCCGAGACGGGTTGCTACACGGATTGGAGTAGTGTTACGTTGGGGGTTTCCACTGTTCGCTATACGCCGCCCACTGGCACATCGGGCATCCTCGGCTTACAATACAATTACGGTGGCGATCAGGGTGAACGAAACCTTACACGAATAGATCCCGATAACGTGCCACACGCACCTGATGTGGATTTCCCCTACTTTTGGCATTATCGTGGTAATAAGATTTCAATATTCCCATCAATGCCGGAATTACCCGCAAGTAGAGATAGTGCCCTGTCGAATGTGGTGAGAGTTCTGTTCGTTAAGGTTCCGGCGGCATTAACCGAACCGGACGATGCCCTTGTGATACCCGATGAATTTCAAGTGGTGGTTCCATATCACGTCGCCAAGGTGGTTGCCTATAAGGATAACCAATTCGATAAAGCTGGAGCGTTTCAGCAAGAGATAGAAAGATTAACAAAGGTAGGGATTGCTCAGTATGCTCATCAGCTTAGCGGCCCCGGTGGTCGGGGTCAAGAGGGCACTTCCCAATAAAGGGGTAAATAATGGCACTTAATTTTTACGCAAAAACCATAACCAAGTCTGCAATAGCCGCTACGGCTGCGACCGAATCAATAGATTTGGCGGGTTTCTCAAAAGTAGCAATTCATACAATTTTTGCTACTTGTTCGGGAACGACTAATACACAGGTAGATTTCAAAGTCCAAACATCAAACGATGATTCCGATTGGGTGGATCTTGTCACTATCGTAGATGAGGCGGGTAATGATGTTGTGGATCTCAGTGGAGATAGTTACATGAACTTCATCCCCGAACAAACTGTTGCGGGTGATTCAGGAATTGGTCGCTACATCAGATTTTACCTGACAGCAAGCGGCACATTTTCTGCTTCTTATTCTGTTAAGGTATTAGCAAGGCAATAGTGCCCCGCATAGACTTTACATTCCCCGCATTCAATAAGGGGCTTATGGATGGCCTGGCAAACGATTCGGTGCCAGCGGAGGGGCTTCGTGTCTGTAATGATGTTGATTACAGCAAACCACCCCTCGGTGGTGTTACCACGAGACCACCCGTGGCAAATACACCGCTCACGAAAGACTTGGTTGTTAAGCGCTTGATTCGGCTCGACAACTACGAATACTATAACCTTCCCTATATTCTTATTAGCGAGTCTCCGACTGAGGTATGGTTATTGAATGCTAAACTTGATGAGTGGTATGGGCCAATAGACCCTCCCGTATGGTTAGGTCATCCATATATGATCCCCGTTGCCGACGATAAGATATTTCTATTTGGGGCAGAAGCGGGGCCAATGGTGCTTGAAAAGGATGGGGATTCATGGTCAGATTGGAATGCTCGGCGTGCGGGATTTGCATCTGAGGCTTTTGGTGGAACCGCTGG
>Ga0255055_10002971_pt1 | contig 11606 bp, 9 predicted proteins | sample JV7_2_27_MG_FD_188633 | JGI IMG/M metagenome (GOLD analysis project Ga0255055, IMG submission 188633) | Seawater microbial communities from Jervis Inlet, British Columbia, Canada - JV7_2_27 | ecosystem: Environmental > Aquatic > Marine > Inlet | place: Canada: British Columbia | collected... | reverse complement strand
CGTTTTGCGGTGGAAATGCGATGGTATCCGAACTCCACTGTCCATACATGATATGGGGCGTCTGCATCCTGAGTTGCGATAAATCATAGCCGCACTGCCGGGCATAAACGCTATACATCGCTGTGAGGGTGAGGGTTGGGTCATAGGTGATGAAAGTAACCTGTAACTTATCCAAAGGCAGGTCGCCAAAGAGCTGGTCAAGATCTTCAATCGTGCTCAGCGAGAGACCGCAATCGCCGACTCTGCCCCGGGCCACAATATCATCCGCGTCATAGCCGCGCTGATGGGGCAAATCCGTGAGAATAGTGAACTTGGGAAACGCGTCCTCGCTTTCTTGCGTGCCCACATGCAACGTCATCCCCAGCTTTTTCAGATATTCCCAACGCGCCCGGGTGTCTTTACCCGTGCCGTAGCCAAAGCCAATCCGCATTACCCAGGCAAGATCGCGATATCCCAATGGTGTTGCTCCCCGGGTATAGGGGTGCACGCCTGGAAAACCAATATCTTTAAGGTCTATTTCTTCCATATCTAGGGGTGTATAAACCGGCTTTAATTTGATGCCGGATTCATTGGTGGGTGTTTCGTCATTGTCGGCCCCAAATTTTTCAGGGCACTCCTTTTCCCAAATATTTTCAAGCCGCTCGATATGTTTAAGCGCTTCTTTCTCAAACATCTAAAATTCTCCTTATTTTATAATCTTTTAGGCTTACAGGCCAAAATTCTATTTTGACGGCCCGTTTAGGCTTCGAGTTTGCGCACATTTTCCTTTACAAAAGTGACCACACTTTCAATCGGAGTACCCGGGGTAAATACGCCTTGCACCCCTTTACGTTTCAAATATGCGGCCGCATCTTCAGGAATCGTCCCGCCGAGAAGAACCAGCACATCGGTCATCTGCTTTTCCCTGAGAAGATCCATTGTTTTCGAGGCGTCATACATCAGGCCGGAACTGTAAAAACTCAGACCGATCACATCGGCATCCTCTTGCCGGGCGGCAATGATCACTTCCTCAACAATCCGATATCGGATGAAAATCACTTCCATTCCGTGATCGCGAAAGACCTTGGCCACGTACCTCAAACCTCTGTCATGGGCATCCATGTCAGATTTTGCCAGAATAACCCTGATCTTTTTATTTTCAGCAGGTGTACCCATAGTCATGACGACTTTTATAACATTTTTGGGGGACATGACACTAGGCCGGCATCCCTCCAAGTTATCACCACAGAAAAAGATCTCCAACTTTTTTTTCATTTATGCTACAAAGTGGTATATCATTATCAGACTTTCCCCCTAAATTGCAATATTTGAGTTGCTGTTTTATCTAATGCGTTGACAGCATCACCCTTGTCCCGGTATCTGTTCGTTATGAGAAGAAATGAATCTTTGCTCAAGGGCGCTTTTAAAGATTTCAGGCCCTTAAAAGAATATTTCATTAAGAACCGATGGCATGTGGCGGCGGGATTAATCAGTCTGCTGTTGGTGGATTTACTTCAGGTATTGATTCCTCAGGTTATAAGAAAGGCCATCGACTCCCTCACCTTTAAAACTGCAACTTCCGGTATTCTTTTTAAATATGGCATGATGATCATGTCGATTGCCTTGGCGATTGCTTTGTTTCGTTACATGTGGCGATATCTACTATTCGGTTATTCCCGCAAAGTGGAAGAAGGGCTTAGAAATAGGCTGTACGATCATCTTCAGACCTTATCCCCCTCATTTTTTCAAAGGATGAAGACCGGAGACCTCATGGCCCGGGCAACCAACGATATTAATGCCGTCCGGATGGCCACCGGATTGGGTATATTTGCAGTGACGGACAGCGTGGTTCTGGGCGTGACAACGATCGTATGCATGCTATATATCAGCCCTGTCCTGACCCTTGTTTCCCTTATTCCAGCACCCATCCTGATTTACTTAACAAGAATTCTATCCCGCCGGATGTCTACCGGATATGAACGGGTTCAAAAGACATTTGCAGACCTGACCGAAGAGGTCCGGGAGGCCTTTGCAGGAGTCAGGATCGTCAAAGCTTACTCCAGAGAGTCATGGGAGTGTAAAAAAATCGAGGAAGAGGGCGGAAAATATATAGCCGAAAATATGCAGCTTGCAAAAACCATTGCCTTTTTTTTCCCATTAATGGCTGTTTTTGCGAATTTAGGCCTGGCCATCCTGATCTGGGTGGGGGGTCGTTTAACAATCCTGGGACATTTAACCACCGGTGATTTTGTAGCATTTATCAGTTACCTCTACCTTCTGGCCTGGCCCTTGACGGCCATCGGCTGGGTTATAAACCTAATCCAGAGAGGCGCTGCATCCATGCGCAGGATCAATCACATTCTTGATCAAGTCCCCGATATTCTTGGACCGCCTTCTCCCCGGCATGTCACTAAACTGGCGGGCAGCATCAAATTCAAGGGGCTCAGGTATAAATATCCCGGGCAGACGGGGTTCGCACTGAACGGTATTAATCTGTCTATCGAAAGGGGGCAGACCGTGGCATTGGTGGGTCAGGTCGGCTCTGCAAAGACAACGCTTCTCAATACGTTACCCCGTCTTTGCGATATACCTGAAGGTACCGTTTTTATTGATGACACCGACGTGCATGCTATTCCTTTGAAAACCCTTAGACAGAATATCGGTTTTGTGACCCAGGAAACGTTTCTTTTTTCGGACACCATTCGAAACAATATCCTGTTTGGCAGGCGCGGAATATCCGAAAATGCTCTGGAAGCCGCTTTGCGGGCGGCCCAGATTTCTGATGAGATCCAAACCTTTGAAAGGGGACTGGATACGTGGCTTGGTGAAAAGGGCATTACCCTTTCAGGAGGTCAGCGGCAGCGCCTGAGCATTGCGCGCGCCCTCATTTCAGATCCGCCTATCATGGTCCTGGATGATGCCCTCTCAATGGTGGATACGCGCACCGAGGCACGCATCCTGAACCGTATCTTTGAATTTCGAAAACATAAAACAAATCTGATTGTCTCCCACAGGGTCCCAACCATCAGCAGGGCGGATTTCATCGTGGTTCTAAAAGGTGGAGAATTAGTGGAGGCCGGGAAACACAGTACCCTGATGGCAATCGGCAAGGAATACGCCAGACTCTACCAAAGACAATTTTTAGCCCAGGAATTGGAGATCGGGATAACCTAGTCATGTTTGGTGAATATGGATATATGGAAGAGGGATCATTGGGCAAAGCCTATAATCTAAGGCTGTTGCGAAGATTGGCACATTATGCCCATCCTTATAAAAAAATTATTTCCACAGCCATCTTTCTGACCATCATGATCACGGTCCTGGATTTGGCCCTGCCCTATCTTTCAAAAATAGCGATTGACAGATACATCCTTTCTTCCTGGTATCTGGTTGATCTTTCCGCCCTGAATAAACCTGCGGGTCAGAAATTTGCAAAAAAGTTCGGCCATATTTTAGAAATAAGCAAAGATGATTCCTATGGCCTCATTACCCACATGGATATCAAAAGGATGGATCCCGCCGAACTTCATGAATACAGGCGTAAGGCCGTCATTTCCGAAAAACGGTATTACAAAGTCAGGGCTGATGTTCAAGACGATTCCATTTTCAGGAACCCATCCACGGATTTACCGAAAATGGCCGATGGTTCTATTGTCGTTCCACTTAAAAACCTTAATAATCTTAAACCCGAAGAGCTTCTAAGGGTAAGGAAGAAGGACTTGGGAGGTGTTGCCATGGTTGGCATCGTCCTGCTCTTTTTTCTTTTTACTTCCTTCGGGCTTGGCTATGTACAATATTATATGCTTGAACGCACCGGCCAGAATATCATGCAGGATATTCGTCTTGAGTTGTTTCAACGGATACAGTCACAGTCTGTGGGCTTTTTCGATCGACACCCGGTGGGGAGTCTGGTGACGCGTGTTACCAATGACGTCGAAAATCTGAACGAGATGTTCAAATCGATAGCGGTTACGGTTTTCAAAGATATTTTTATCCTGACAGGTATTTTGGCGGTTCTGCTTTATCTCAACTGGCGTCTGGCCCTGGTATGCTTCACCCTTATTCCCTTTATATTCGGAGTTACCCTTGTGTTCAGCTATCTGGCACGGGAGGTCTTCAGAGAACTCAGGGCAAAAGTAGCCCAACTAAACACTTTCCTGCAAGAATGCATTCCGGGCATGCGCGTTATTCAGCTTTTCACCAGAGAAGCCTTTCAGATGGGGCGTTTTGCCAGGATCAATCACGAAAACTATCTGGCAGGGATGAAACAGATCCGTGTATTTGCCGTTTTTATGCCCCTTATGGAGGTCTTTGCATTTCTTATCGTGGGCCTGCTTATTTGGCACGGTGGTGGAAAAGTCATCGGTGAACAGCTTACCCTGGGTTCGTTGGTTGCCTTTATTGGCTATATGCGGATGTTTTTCAAGCCCATTCAGGATATCTCCGAAAAATACAACATTATGCAGTCAGCCATGGCCTCCGCTGAGCGCATTTTTGGGTTCATGGACCGGCGGGAGGAGATCCCGGAGCCGCTGAATCCCATAAGGTCAACACAGGTGCAGGGGCACTTGCAGTTCAAGGATGTCTCTTTTGCTTACAGGGGAGATCATGATATCCTGCATGATGTCTCTTTCGAGATAAAACCGGGCGAGATGGTGGCCATTGTCGGAGCTACGGGGGCAGGTAAAACCACGGTGGTCAACCTTATTGAGCGCTTTTATGACCCCGGCCGGGGACAAATCCTACTGGACGGCGTTGACTTACGGGACTGGTCAAAGAGTGAACTCCGGTCCCATATCGGCTTTGTTCTGCAGGACGTGTTCATTTTTTCAGGTAGCCTTGTCGATAATATCAGCTTGGGACAGGCTGAGATCAGTAGGCAAACTATTCAGAAGGCTGTAAGAGAGGCAAATGCCCATGAGTTTATCCGCAAACTTCAGGATGGCTTAGATCACAAGATCGGCGAAGGTGGATCAACCCTCTCTACCGGCGAACGTCAGCTTTTGTCCTTTGCCAGAGCCCTGGCCTATCAGCCGAAGGTTCTCATACTTGATGAGGCCACCTCAAGCGTTGATCCCGAAACGGAACGACTGATACAAGAGGCGATTTTTAAAATGACGAAAAGGCGCACGACTCTTGTCGTAGCGCATAGACTCTCCACAATTCGTAAGGCGGATCATATCCTGGTCATGCACCATGGCCAAATCCGGGAGCAGGGTACCCATGAAGCGCTGATGGCCCGCGGCGGGATTTATTATAAGCTGAATAGACTTCGGGAGGTCCAATAATATTAGAAGTGGTTTCAAAACCTCAGATCAGGTTCAAGGGCAAGGCGCAGGCCGATCGAGAAAGCGCAGCATACATGGGTATGTGAGCATTTATCGGAGGCCTGCAACGCAGCCATTGGGCCTCAGATGGGGTTTTGAAACCACTTCTAAGAGATAGGGCTGGTATGACGGTTGGGAGGGTCGCGTTGAATTTTTGTCAGCTTTTCTTCAAAAGAAAGGATTGATGTGTTACTTGAAAGCATAATGAAAATCAGACGTTTCATCATTGTTTTACTATTTTTAATGACGACTTGTTTTTTGGGGTACGCTCCGTCATTTGCTCGAGTCGTGACCGATCAACTGGGAAGACGGGTCCGATTGCCGGATAACCCGCAACGGATGGTGGCCCTTGCGCCAAGCATTACCGAAATCATTTTTGCCCTGGGCCAGGAACATCGCCTAAAGGGTGTGACCATGCACAGCGACCACCCGGAGGCGGCCCAAAAGCTACCCAAAGTCGGTTCCTATGTTCGTCTGGATCTGGAAAAAATCGTGGCCTTAAAGCCCGATCTGTGTATTGCCGTCAAGGACGGAAATCCTAAAAAAGTGATTGAGCGATTGGAGGATTTGAAAATTCCAGTTTATGCCGTAGACGCCAGGAATTTGAACACGGTCATGGATGCCCTGCGTGAGATCGGCCAAATACTGGACGCTAACGAAAGCGCCGAAAAACTGATTCGGAATATGAGATCACGAATTCAGCGGGTAAAGACACGGGTCTCAAAAAGTGCGCACATGCCCGGCATATTTTTCCAAATCGGCATTTCACCGATTGTTTCCGTGGGAACCGACACCTTTATTCATGAAATCATCGTTCTTGCCGGGGGGAAAAACCTGGCCAAGGGTCCGGTCTCTTATCCGCGCTTCAGCCGGGAGCAGGTCATAAGCCTTTCGCCGGATATTCTAATCATCACGCCAATGACCGGGAGTGCGGCTTTTGAAAAGGTAAAAGCGCAATGGAGCCGCTGGCCGACGATACCTGCCGTTCAAAAAGGACGCATCCACCTCGCTGATCCCAACCTTTTTGATCGACCCAGTCCGCGCCTGGTAGATGCCCTTGAACTGCTGTCTCGATTGATTCACCCTGAACTTTTCGAGGAGGCTCAGTGACGATTGAGAAGCCATTTCTTTTAAAGCGTATTTTGGCGGCTGCAACAGTACTATCACTGGTGCTTCTGGTGGTTATGTTCCTGGGGATATCCATGGGCTCAACCGACAGTGGTGTCAAGGCTGTTTTTTTGGTCCTGCTGGGCAAAGGCACGCCAGATTCCATACTTGATACGATTATCTGGCAACTTCGATTACCGCGGGTACTTCTGGCGGCCCTGGTTGGTGCGACCCTTTCTCTGGGAGGGCTTGTTTTCCAGGCATTGCTTCGGAATCCATTGGCGGAACCTTATATTCTGGGCATTTCAGGAGGTTCTGCCATTGGAGCAATCAGCGGTATTCTAATGGGCTTATCCCGTTTTCCCGGGGTTAGCCTGACCGCATTTTCAGGAAGTATGGCAATATTGGTTTTGCTGCTCGTGATGTCATCCGGGCAAGCAATTCTTAAAAAAGATACCTTGCTTCTTTCAGGGGTGATGGTCAACGCTTTTTGTGCTGCGATTATCATGTTTCTGGTTTCTATTACGCAGGATGCCCGGCTGCATAACATCATCTTCTGGCTTATGGGGGATCTTTCATTATCCGATATCAAACAGGTTGCGATACTCGCGGCCATTCTTTTGCCTTGTTTTATTGTGATCTTCTACTGTTCACACGCCATGAACCTGATGCTGTTGGGAAAGGAGATGGCCCAAAGCATGGGGGTCAATATAAAAGTTATGATGGTGACACTTCTTGTGGTTACGTCTTTAATGGTCAGTCTTACAGTTAGCCAGAGTGGCCTTATTGGTTTTGTGGGACTGGTCATCCCACATTTGCTCAGGCTTTTGATCGGGCCTGATCACCGGGTTCTTGTACCGGCCTGTGTTCTGGGTGGGGGTGCATATATGGTTTTCTGTGATCTTCTGGCGCGTGTTATTCCGAAACAGGGAGAGATGCCCGCCGGTGTGATTACCGCCTTAATCGGAGCCCCCCTGTTTATTTTTCTTTTAAAGAGGTTCAGACAGTGAATAAAGCGATTGAAATAAAAAATTTGATGTATGCTTACGGTAATCAACGCATTTTGGATAACCTTTCTTTTGGCATTCAAAGCGGTGATTTTTTTATCATCATCGGTCCCAACGGTTCGGGGAAAACCACTTTGATGAAAATAATATCAGGAATCACCAAACTCCAACAGGGAGAGGTAACCCTGTTAGATCAATCTCTTCAACGGTACACACAAAGAACCTTGGCGAAAAAGATTGCTTATGTGCCCCAGATGTTGCCGCCTGATTTTCCGTTCACTGTAGCGCAGCTGGTTTTGATGGGGCGCGCGCCTTACCACGGTCTGCTGGGGCTGGAGCAGACAAAAGATTTTGAAATTGCAAAAAAAGCCATGACGTTTACCGGGGTCGAACAACTTTCCGGGCGCAAATTCAGCCAGTTAAGCGGCGGTGAACAGCAAAGGGCCTTTATCGCCAGAGCCATCTGCCAGGAGCCCCAGATCATTCTCCTGGACGAACCCACAACTTCCCTGGACCTTGCCCACCAGGTTCGGATAATGGACTTGATGGAAAGGTTAAAAATAGAAAAAGCCATTACGGTCGTTATGGTTTCACACGACGTCAATCTTGCCTCTATGTACGCTGATCACCTGTTACTGCTCAAAGCAGGACACATCGCCAGTCTGGGGCGACCGCAAGAGGTTTTAACTTATAAAACATTGGAAGAAGCCTATGGGTGTACAATTTTAGTAGATAAGAGCCCCATCGGTGAATACCAGCGGATCAATTTGGTGCCCCAAAAAAACATGATTGTTGATAAATAATCGGTGCCTTAAAGACATAGTGGCAACTTTAAATTTGAAAAAAAATCTTCTTTATCATATATTGATAAAAACTTAATATCGATGCGTTTCAAAAATGAGAATTTACTTACGACGAAAGGAGACGAAATGCTAAAAAAAGGGAAAAAACCTGATGATGACAAAGGTTTTGCTTTTGACAGGACCACCGAGCAGAAAACGCTTAAACCGATTCCGAGCCCGCAAACTTCGGCAGAAAAAACAGTCATTGGCGAAAATATCTCCATCGAAGGCAACATTCGTGGTGATGAACATCTTATCATCGAGGGCTCAATGAAAGGCAACATACAGATGGAAAAGCATAATTTTGCGGTGGGTTCAAAGGGAAGGGTAGAAGGCGAAATCAATGCTCAGAGTGTAAGGATAAGCGGCCAAATGATGGGTAATGTCAAGACTAAAGGCAAGGTCGAAATCACCAAAGAGGCCGATTTTATGGGCGACATTAGGGCAAAAAGTATCTCGGTGGAAGATGGTGCTTATTTCAAGGGTTCCATCGAACTTGAACGCGAGCCTCATCGAAAGACAGCATCGACCGGAGAATCGTCAGCCATAAAAACTTCCCAGCCGATTCATGAGCCGAAGGCTCCAACGAACAAGGTAGCCGATAAGGAGAATTGATTTTTGGCAACCCCGACCGTACCGGCTGATAGTTATTCAGATACGGGTCCTTCCCTCGCTGACTATACGAGCGTATTACTTCAAACGTACGTCGAAATCCTCGAGAAATCCTCCACGGCTCAGGTGCTTGATCTAGGACCCGTTTGTGAAGAAAATATCATCTATTTTGCACGACGCGTGAAGCGGTTTCATGTCTGTGACATGTTTTTGCGACTGAACCGGAACAAACGTGAAAGTCTGCCAAATAGAGGGGTTTGGAAACATTTAGACTATGCTTCTCACAGCTTCGATGGAATTAACCTGTGGGATTTTATTGATCATTTAAATGATGATCAAATAAGCAGATTGGTGGGCCTTTGTCATACCCTACTCAAACCAAGGGGAATGATGATAATAACTAGCTTTGAAGAGCAACCGGCACCATCGCCAATAAATTCCTTTGTGATACAGGATAACTACCGGCTAAGCTTTCGTCTTCAGAATCACCTGGAGCTACCCTGGTATTACCGCAGCAACAGAGCCCTAACACACATGCTGTCGGCATTTCCGTCGGTTAAATCTTTCCTGTATCGAAATGGTATAAGGGAATTTCTGTGCAGGCGTGACTAGAAGTGGTTTCAAAACCCCATCTCCCCGCTTAATGAAGCGGGATTTCGCATCTAATTGAAAGAATATTTAAGGGGCTCAAAAGGCTCCAATGGCTGCGTTGCAGACCTCCGGTAAATGCTCATCCGCCTCAGGCGGACTGCGCTTTCCCGATCGGCCTGTGATTTGATGCATACATTAATCTGTTAAGATCAGACATGTAATCCCGCTTCAGCGGGGCCCTTGAACCTGATCTGAGGTTTTGAAACCACTTCTAGTGTATCTTTAAGACCTAAGCTTGAAAATGAAGAAAAAGGAACATCCCGGACCCCAACCGCTTGCGGTGGGGTTTCCGCTAGTTTCCTCTCCCTGAGGGAGAGGGTTAGGGTGAGGGGGAATAAAATAGGGTAATTCCTTTTACATACCCCGACCGCTTGAGGCGGGGTGGTTAATTTATTATCTTAAAATTGTCGGTTTTTTTTTGCAGAACTCGTATCTATCCAATTATAAACAACTTCTCAATGTCATCGAAAGTCTGATTTATTAACCGTTTGAGCTGCTCGCTCAAAACTCTTGTTTTCGCAAAACTTTCTATGTCATCCTGATACTGTTCAGCCTTAATTAGACTATAAACCGATACGAGATTGTCATCCATCCTTGATACATTTTTAAGAATTCGGACTTTTAATTTTGGTAAATCAGAAGTAAAGGTATTGTCCTTAAAAGTTGTTTGAGGTTGCATACCTGCGCACCCCAACAGAAGTCCTACACAGACTATGGTGAGAGTTAGTTTTTTAATCATCTTTCCTCTCCTGTAAATATAGTTTTCATTAACGTACTACCAAATTTATACATACTAAGTAGAATCAACGAGAAAAATTCTCCCAACAGAACCCTCACATCCTGTCAGGAACAAGGAAAAACAATATGAGTGGTTTCTCCATGGAATCTCTACCTAAATTCTCCTATAAAAAGCTTAAAATTAGTATGGCACGGGATTTTATTCAGTTGCCTTTCCCTTTTGCAATTTTTTAATCTCCTTGTTGGTGTCAAAAATTTTAAGAAGCTTAAGCAGTTCTAGGTTGTCCCGATATTCGATTACACCACCACCCTTGCCACTGCCGGATCCACCAAAGAATAACTCTAAAGGTATTATCTTCGCATTTGAAAGGCGACTCGCTAGCTCCTTGGCAACGATAAATCTGGCGCCTTCACCGGACCATGCATTAACCATTTTTCGTTGGCCTTCTGCTTCCGCTGTTTTTTGAACCAAGATACCTTCAGCTTCTGTTTTAGCTGCGTAAAGTTTAGCATCAGCGTCAATTTTTATCTTCTCAGCATCACCTTGGGCCTCAAATTTTTTCTTGGCAACAAGAGTCTCCTCCACATCCCGCTGTTGTTCAGCCCGAATTTTGGCTTCCATTTTAGCTGTCTCAGCCTTGACCTTCTTGTCTTGAAAGTTAACTAATTCCGTCTGCCTGGCCAAATCTGCGTTGGCCATTTGAGTTTTCTGCTGCTGGGTATACTGTTCCTCTAGCTTAGCAGCAATTACCTTTCTGGTGATCGGGTCTCTGAGTTCTTTTGGTACCACAAATTGCCTGATCAACGCCTGGTTGACCATCACCTTGCTGTCCAGACACTTCTTTTCCAGGGCTGAGTGTAGATTATTCTGGAACGCCTCACGAGTTGAACCATGGACAAATTCCTCGCCGATGTTCATACTGCCAATGATTCTTGCGAATGAGCGTGCAGAGGGACGGATTATTTTATCTTGAACATCTTTCACATCCCGGCCAACAGTAGCAACCACATAAGGAGCGTTCTCGGGAAATACCTGGAAAAGGACCGTGAGATCAATCTCAATTTCAAAGCCATCATCAGATAAAAACTTAATAGAATCAGACCATTCGGTACCACCCTTATCTCCTTTGAAAAGCATTTCATACCGTTGCTGTCTAGTATCGAAAACAACGACCTCGTATTCATAAGGATTAATGTAGTAAAGACCGGGTGACAAGCTTTCTTCCAGGATTCCTCTTTGGCCTGGCTTGGCAAGGAGCTGATCAAAAGCCTTTTGTGAACCGGTCTTTGCAATTTGTACCCCAACATGGCCGTCCGCTACAACAACTGCAGGAATAATTTTA
>Ga0255055_10002970_pt1 | contig 11613 bp, 18 predicted proteins | sample JV7_2_27_MG_FD_188633 | JGI IMG/M metagenome (GOLD analysis project Ga0255055, IMG submission 188633) | Seawater microbial communities from Jervis Inlet, British Columbia, Canada - JV7_2_27 | ecosystem: Environmental > Aquatic > Marine > Inlet | place: Canada: British Columbia | collected... | reverse complement strand
TGGTTCGGCTATTTTTGCCGTTGATTCATTGATAGCGAGAAATTAAATTAATCGTCCCCTTTTTCGCGTATGCTTATTGCATAGCCTATCTTAAGTAGTCAAATTTTTTCTTAGATCTGATAAGTTTTCCATATTGTCTAATCCAGTTTAATTCTTCTATAGTCAAGTCACCCTGCTGTACCGCTCTAAAATTTTCCATCAGGTGCTCCCTGTTTTTCGGACCAGTTAAAACCAAGTGAACATGAGGATTTGACAAAACGAATCTATAGCAGAGTTCAGGTGTCAGGGGAGGTATCTTAGCCTTTTCTTTGCTATTCGGCCAGGGAACCATTTCAACCCCTTTCACAGGGTTTATTAACTGCTGCCACGCTAACGCCGTATAACTGACAACAGCAGGATTCCGCTTTTTTAAATATGGGAAAATATCCTCTTCCGCTCCAGTGTGTTTGGCATTATAGCGGATCATTAGCAGATCGAGCTCTGAATCCAAAGCCAATTGTCCGGCCCGTTGCCGGTCATGGATGCTGGTTCCAATAGCCATAATCTTGCCTTCCTGTTTAAGTTTCAACAATGAATCGACAATACCCTGGCTGTAAATTGATGTCCGTCCAAGCCATCCCAGTTTGAAAACATCCAGATAATCTGTATTTAATTTGAGCAGAGCTTTTTCAACACTATGACGTATCTGCCGGCCAAAGAACCCCCAGCCAAGCAGAGCCACCACATTCTTCTCTCTGTTTTTTCTGATTACTTCCTTAATCCCGGCGGTAACTTTTTTAAAACTGGTTCCCCATACCCAGTAATTAGCTCCATGCTCTGCGGCCCATTCGACATCAGAAGAATCTATCCCGTAATTGCCCGCAATTCCCATCCTGAACACTCGCTTTTCAATTACAGGTAAAGTCCTAAAGGAAAAATCACTTTGAAAATTGTTGTGTTCCATGGTCATTAGAGTTCCCGACAAATGTCCTGAATATTTAAAATCTCAATGTTTGTTGCCGTCGAACGCAGAATTCACTTGCCGCCAATATTTACTAAGGCTGCATTTGATTTGCAAAAAATTTTGTTAAAACTACACACTCCAAAAAACGGCATTGGGTTGGCGGTCAAGTGAAATGACTTGTTCGGTCTTTCTATTCCTCGTTCAGTTGCAGAGAAATTTTTAGAGCCTTCGCAAGAAGGTGAAGTTTTTCTGGAGAGAGTTTGCCGACGTAGTTTGTCAACATGGACTTCGGCAGGCTGATGAGTTCGTCACAGTGAATGCCGCTGTCATGCTTCAGACCTTCGTCGATTCCGACGGCAACTTGGGTTGAAAGCCCATCATAGGCCGTGTAAACGGGGGCACAAATAACTGTCGAGAATCGGGAATCAATCAGAATCTGGCGGCTGACAATGACAAACACACGAACCTTTTTGGGATCAAGCGATGAAGGTCGGCTGACTCTGTACAACTCGCCGTGTCTCACATCGGAACCTGATAAGTGAGCACATCCTCTGCCTCAGCGTTGAGTGAATCCGCATGGCGATTAATGATCTCCAAATCCCGCTGTTCAGTTTCTTTTCGTTCCAATTGGACAATGAATTTGCGTGCCGCGGTTTCTAAGAACGCAGAGCGGCTTTTGTACTCTCCTATGTACAGATCAATAGCCTTTAGTAACTCGACAGATAGTGTGATAGATGTCTTGGCTTTCATACTACCAACATACCACTCCAAATGGATTATGTCAATCATTATTTTATGTGCCGAACGTCAGGGATGAGCTGCAGGCCATATGAGTTTCAAGAACCAGAGGCCTTTTCGATTAAGGCCTGAGATACTTCCTGTCAGCGCCATCCCGTTTGTTATGATTGCAACAAGTTACATATATCACCAATAATCCGTGAAAGCTTTTTATTTGATAACGATTTTAGAGGATACTTTTCCTTTGATTTCGTTGCATTTGAACTACTGTTATACAATTCGATTATTTGCTTTTTTGTCCACCTTTTAAATGCAAATCCCGGCGCAATTGCAAAATTATCTGGTGAATACCAAAACTCTTCGGGGGATGAATCAATAGCTTTGATAACGGTTTCACCTTCCGGCAGTTTTGAGGCAATACAACTTTCAGCCAATTCCTTAATATTTGCAGCTACTATGAGCCTATCTTCAGAAATAACGATAACCGGATAGACTGGATTTCTGAATAATACATTGAACTCAATTTGTTCTTTAGCCATTTCCTTCTTCCAAGAATCATAACGGCGCGTTTCACCTGCCGGCGGCGAAAACCACGGCCAGTTTAAGATTGGACCATAAGGGTGCGAGGCCGAAACCATCTACCCGTTTACTTACAGGGGCAAAAACATCTCGCATTGAAAGGAAGAAAGACATCATACGAAATGGGATATTCGGGATGTTTTCCATTTCGTATCCAAATATTGTTCTTAACAATCTCATGCTGATCGTCCTTTCATCACCTAAGCGCATAACGTGGAAGTGAGCTGCGGCCCAAATGAGTGACAAGTCTACACGGCCTTCACGGCAAACCGCGAACTACAAGCCGTCAGCTCCACTGGGTTGTTCTACCTTTCTCTTCCTTCTCGAACAATATCCACTATTTCTTGCGTTGTAATATCCGCTTTAATTGATGGGACGTCTAAAGGTGAAGAAGCGATCTTTTCCGGAACCAACGCGAAGGTTCGACCGTCTTTTCTTCGTATTAAGACTTTTCCGCTATTTTCAGCCTGTTCGAGTACTTTTGCGAGTTTTTGACGGGCTTCTGAATACGTATAAACTTGCATTTTAGACCTCCATGGTTTCGACGTTGAGATTTTTAGCAGCTGTCTTGAGCTTTCGATCCAACGTCAATAGTGGTGCTTTGTATCTAATAGCACAATCCAAGAAATAGGCATCGTATGCATACATGTTGGCTTGTTTGGATATTTTTAAAGCATTGACAAAGTCTGTCTTGCTATACCGCAGAGGGATACTATCGAAAATTACAAGACCCTTCTTGGCTTCATCAAGTGTCAACCGGTTCTGTTTAAACATAGCAGAGAAGGCATTGCCAATCTCCCATGGAATAGAGCCAGGTCCAATGAGTGTATTTCCAGTAGTAAATTCAACAATTCGATTGCGTTCAGGTTCACCGACGATAACTGCAACTAATGCAGATGTATCAATAACAACATCCATGATACCTCCAATGTGCACATTCAAGACAATTGTACAACAGTGGATTTGTTTGTCAAGTGCTAAGTGGTAGAACGTTTCGGCTAAGCTGCAGCAAGAGTCCATTTGAATGGCATATCCCAGCTCTTAGCTTTGATTTGAAGAATAACTTTGTCATTTATTCCATCACCGGTAACGTCAATTAGTTGAGAAATTTCTTTGTCAATTGCTTCATTTTGTAGAGCATATCCATTTAATGAAAGAAAGAGTACTAAGATCAACATCAACAGAATTCTCAACAATCTATTATTAGGTTCCTTGTTCATGTTTGATAGTCTGGCTAACGGCGTGGATAACCAGCGGGCATGATTACTATACAGATAGCACGGCCTTTTACGATAAACCCCGCAAGATATTCCCGTCTGGTTCATCCGCTGGTTAGAAATCTATTCAGTCTTTTCAAACAAATTAAACATCTATTTTGAAGCCGAGATCAATTTCACTAGCAGGAATAGCGAACATAAAACTGCTCGTACAAGCTGTCCAACCTATCACGAAAGGTAATTTGATTTATTTGCCATTCTTCATAGGGCTTATAAAAATCAATTTGCCAGTAAATCGAGTGGTTTTCAAATTTGTGCAAATAATAATAACGTAGAAATGACCTCCCTATTCGTTTTTCTTTGACAAATTCTTTGGCAATTGCTTTGCCAAAGCGTTGATCTACAATAGGCCACTGTTGTTTAATTTTATTTGCCAACCCGTCGATTTCAACTTCAGGAAGTGGCCAATATTGCTTGGCACTATTCAGACCCCCTTGGAAATCTTTATTTATAAAATGGTTCATCAATTTGTCCGTAAACGATCTGATCTCTTTTTCCGTTTTAAATCCACCAGCTAGTGCTAAGTTTGGCATTATCATCAAAAATAATAGGAAAATGGCCTTTCTCATTTTAATCTCCTTATATTGGTTTCAGTTTGGTTGCTAACGAAAAGCTCACCTGCCGCTATGAAGCGCGAGCGGAATAGCGGTCAGGTGCTGCGCCTTGTTCGGTGTTCATTCTTTTTATCAACGTTACTGTATCTGTATAGTCACCTCGACCAAATTGTTTTATCTGTTCTTCTCGGCTCAGATGCATTATTGTAAATCCTGCTTTAAAGTATGCTCGGACGGCTCTTTTATTCCGTACTGACGGTCTAATAATGAAATTTGCTATTCCATATTCTTTGAATAAGCATGTTGTTAAAGCATTTAGAGCGTCGGTTCCATATCCTCGCCCACAATATTGATTTTCTTTGATCCAGATATCCAATTCAGCAATGCTTTTTCGTCTATCCACCCCGTCATATCCAATAGTTCCCACTTCTGTTTCATCGGCAAGAATAATGAAGTTTCTTCCTTTTCCATTTCCACTGTCATTGAAAAACGTTTCCCTGTAATCATTTTTGAATTCTTCCCACGTTGGGATTGGATGGTCGGAATAATTTGGAGGTCCCATCATGGACGAAGTCACATCTGATTGGGTCAACCATTTAAATATTTTTTCGCGATCTGAAATTATGGCTGGCCTGAGAGTTATGATTAAACCTTTGATTACCATTTTGTCATTACACCGAACGTGGAAGTGAGCTGCGGCCCAAATGAGTGACGCGCCTGCACGGCCTTTACGTTAAACCGCGGACTACACGCCGTCAGCTCCACTGGTTTGTTGGGTCGTTGAGATATTTGCCTGAACCGCTTCTGCATGCAATTTTAAACCGAGTGCGCGCATAACTTTAAGGATTGTGTCAAAACCTGGGCTTCGTTCCCCAGACAGTGCCTTGTAAAGACTTTCGCGGGATAAGCCGGCATCACGCGCCACTTGTGACATGCCTTTGGCCCGGGCGATATCGCCAAGAGCTTTTGCAATAGAAGCAGCATCACCATGCGCTTCCTCAAAGCAGGCTTCAAGATAAGCAGCCATTTCCTCTGGGGTGCGAAGATGTTCAGCGACATCGTACCGGGTAGTGATGGTCTTAGCCATGATACACTCCTATAAATTCCGTGATAGACGTAAGGCAGTTTTGATATCCTTGGCCTGCGTACTTTTGTCGCCGCCAGCCAATAAAATTACCACCTTCTGTCCTTGTTTTTTGTAATACACCCGATATCCGGGTCCATAACTAATCCGCAATTCTGAAACGCCTTCGCCCACCGACTTGACATCTCCAGGATTTCCAGATGCCAATCTTTCTATCCGTACAAGGATTCGAGCACGTGCCTGGATGTCATGCAACCCATCAATCCATTTAGCGAAAATTTCAGTCTTGCGAATTTCAACCATGAGCATATTGTAGCCACGTGGCTACATCCTGTCAATGGAAAATTTTATACGCTGTTTAGGCCCAACGGTGGAATTAAGCGGCAAAAAGCTGTACCATGCTTGCATAATGGTTGTATGTAACTATCGGTGAATTATGCACCATTCTTTCTTCTTTTTGTCCGCTTCAATGAATTGTTAGATTGTTGGCGCACCCGCCGCATGCGCAGGCTTTTGGAAGATACCAGTACGACACTCCTGGCCAGGCTCGATTGCGTCGTTAACTATGCTGGGGCGTTTGGCTCGCTCAATATAAACAGACGTTCGCAGCGTAACAACAGGTGCCTTCGCCTTCTTCTGGTTGCCTATTTTCCACGTTTCTCCAAAATCAACAATTTCATTTCCTTGTTCCCGTAGGAAACGACAGGAACATTTTGTATGGCAACTCTCTTCTCCAAATGAGCCACAAATGCTTGCGCAACCTCGTCCTGCCGGATGTTCCCCCAACCAATGGAGTCCGGTATGACGCGAGTTAGGACGGTGAGCCATCTGGGTGTGTGTGCATTGCCTACGATCATTCCAGGCTTGAAGACAGCCAGTTTTTCAAATCCGACCTCAAGCACTGCTTTGTACTTTTTCCCCATTACCCGAAATCCCTTGATCCTCGAGACTGCGTGGACCTCATTGATGCCAACAGCAGTCAAGAGCTCAAAAACTTCGATCCCCGCGGCTTTGCATCCTCTCGCATATTTGCCCAACATGTTAACCTCGACCTCGATCATTTGCTCTTCGCTCATAAAGGTGGTTCCGCTTCCGATTCCTATGCAACTGATGGCGATGTCATGGCCTTGCGCCATCTCTTTTACAATCTCCTCAAAGTAGGGTGAGCTCGTATCAACCACGACCTGGTCGATTTTAGCCTCGTCTTGCATGGATGCTACGGCTCTTCGGCCTAGCATCGTCAGTTTAGAGCACACATCGCTCTTGAGCAGTTCGCGAGCAACAGCCCCACCGACTTCACCACTTCCACCAAAAAGTATGCAATTCATAATATTTCTCCGTTGAATGTCTTCAGAGCTTGTGCAGTACCAGAGTCGCGTCATCGAGACATGTCGACTGTCAATCTAACGTTTCGGCTAAGCTGCGTGCCCTGAAGCGTTTCAACCATGCACGGCCTTTTCGGGTAGTCGCAAGGTAACTTCACGTCAGCTTCAGCCGTTTGTTCTGTGATCAAATATTTACTTCAAATTCGAGTTTTGTGCCTCTATTGACTGATAAAAAGTTGCTAATAAAAGTCTTAACAAGATCCGAAACATTTGAGGCATTACCGTTAATATCGATGTCTAAGAATCTTGAACCATCACTTCCTTTGTTTTCAACTACTTTCAAATCCAAATCCTCGGCTGCTTTCCAAAAGTAAGTTTCAAGTTCATTTTGTCGCGAAGTTATTAAAGGAAAATCCAATTGTACTCCATTAATATCTCCCGTCAATTGAATAAAATCCTCGGTTCCCTGTATCGTTATGATAAGAAATGCATCATCTTTTTGACTTTTCATCAATTTTTCAATAGTGGTCTGGATATCATCGACAGTTCCCATAAATGAGTTTGTTTCATCAGATCCCTTTAAGCAGCTGTAAAGCAGAAGGGAAATCAAACCTATAGAAAATATTATAATTAATGTCTTCATTACATTCACAGAACGTGGAGGTGAGCTGCGGCCCAAATGAGTTTCGATTTTGCACAGCCTTTTACGATAAACCGCAATCTACACGCCGTCAGCTCCACTGTTTTGTTATACTTTAATCCTTAATTTGAATTTCCTTGGACAAGCTAAGCACTCGATTTCTGCAGCTTTCGTCGACTTCATCTATTGAAATAACACCTTGTGCGATCCCAAATGCGACTGTAAATATCGGATTGTTTAATGTGTAACTCTTATAAAGAGACCTCGCTATCTCTTGATGGTATTCGTGAATCTTTCCATTCAGATCCCAAACAGAAATATCGTTTTTTCTCCATGCATCAAACTTCTGTGCTAGAACTTCGAGACATCTCTGCAAGTCCCTTTCATAGGCTAATTCTGTAAGTTCCCTGAGATGCCTTTTCTGTTTTTTCGATAATTTTTCCATAGCATTTTTGAGTATAACGTTGAAGTGAGCTGCGGCCCTGATAAGTGACAACTCAGCACGGCTTTTACGTTAAACCGCCACCTACATGCCGTCAGCTCCACTGATTTGTTAGGGGCTTTTTAAATTTTTTGTTGCCGGCTCCTTGGAATCGAGGGCAGATTTTAGCCAATCGTCTGACCCCATATCGGAATTTAGTAATGTCATAAATTGATTATAGTATCCGAAAGGAAATGATCGATTCACAGTAGTGCTCTCTAGGATGTCTTCAGCAGCTTCTATCCCTACCAATAATGTCGTTTTCAATTTCTCCATGTCTTGAGATTTAACGAATGAAGAATAAAGGCGAATAGATAGCATTTGATCTATGCCATGATTAAGTAAGGCTTTATCAGAGCCATTAACGTAACCAATTATGTAGGCAGAAATCGAAAATAAGCATAAAAGGGCAATGAGAAAAAGGTAGGTTGGTATTTTTTTCATTTTTCGTCCCTAACGCTCGAGCTCACGGGATTTTACGAAGCGCAGCGTAGTAAAATTCCGGTGGAGCGACTTGTTATGTTGCTTCACTATTCTACTAAACGAAAGCATAAATAAGAAATGCGCCAAATGCCACTGCTAAGACACCGCCAACACGACCAAAAGGCTTTGATAAAGACAAAGCCCACGACATTAACCGATTGAAATTGCGGCGCCCCATTACAGCTAGAAATATAGTGGCAACAATAGAGAGCCAACCAATAACTTCAATTACAAACGGAAATTTAGATATGTTGGATTGGTATATCAGTAAAGCACCAAGAACTAGTCTTACTACAACAGCCAGAATATGTAGTGACAGCTTGTCCAAATTATTTCGCAGAAAGCCGAATATAACTTCCGGATTTATTACAATTACTATTCCGGCCAACAGAGTCAGAGCACCAAATATTATTATCAATAAGGTCATAATCTATTTCCTATAGCAACATAACGCCACGGCTAAGCTGCGTGCCTAACGCGCCTAAAGCCTGCACGGCCTTTTACGAAAACCGCGGCGTAACTCCACGTCAGCTTCAGCCGCTGGTTAGAAATCTATCGAGTCATTTCAAACAAATTAAACATCTATTTTGAAACCGAGATCAATGGTGCTCGCTGGAACACCGCCACGTACACCCCAATTATCAAGTTGAGGCTCGTTTAAAACTATGAGGACATCACTCGCTTGGATATTATGCTTTTGTAAGTTTTGAACAATGGCTTGATAAAGGTTTCCTTTGGCTTCAATTGACCTTCCAGGAAATACATCCATCTCGATTAGAGTGTAATTTGAAGTTTTCCCCTCTGGAATTTCAAAATTCTCCGGTTCAAATTCAAATATTCTTTGGTTTCTATCGTTTTCAGGAATCTTAAATGCTTCAATCAATGCATCGTGGATCGCATCTAATAAAGCTTCCTTTTCTTCTTTGGATTTTCCTTTAAGTAGGCTGACTTTAACAAGTGGCATCTCTATATTCCTCCAATATTTCTAACGCTTCGGCTAAGCTGCGTGCCTGATGCGTTTCAGACATGCACGGCTTTTTCGGGTAACCGCAGGGTTACTCCACGTCAGCTTCAGCCGGTTGTTATATATTTTTTAATTTCTTGCCAAATATTTTATTACCAAAGTAGGTAGCAATTAGCGTTTGAATACTGTAAGTAATGAATTCGAACAAACCGAAACCAAAAAGCTCAATAATTGGCAGATCAGGGCTAAGATCAAACCATTGGGCTATTTCCGGATTTCTGACGGTGATAGTCGCGTCGAGAGAAAAAAGCATTGGTAACGGATAGATATCAAGAAATGCAAAAATTAGAAAAAGAATCAGGAAATTTTTTTGTCCTGAAATCTTCCAGCCAAAGTGTGTCGCAAGTGAATAATAAGTAATGCCAACAAATAGTGCGTCAATTAAATAAGCAAAAACAAAACTTAAAATAAAAATTATCAATTACAGTATCTCCTGTATATAACGCTAAGATTCACCAGTGGCGGGATATTTGTAAAAAAGGGTCTAAAATGCAGACGACTTGGATCAAAAACAAACTTTCGAAAAAGTCGCCGCTGTTAGCCATCTGGTGCAATCTTTTGTTATGCATTTTGTCTGTCATATTCCTTTATTATCAATTTCATTTTATCAAATACTGACTTGAAGTTATCAAAATTGATTTCCTTTTGTTTCACTTTTATTACTTTTTCAGCAAAAACTATTTTTCCATATTCTGTTTCTTTATTTATATCTTTTGCACGACTAAAAATTTTACCATTGAGTTCGGTGTCTATAGTTACCGCATCAAACAAATCTTCAATTTCTCCAGTTTTTTCTGTAGGGGCAAACATTATATATAAATTATCAATAAATTTGTAAGGTTTATTAATATTCAATTCATCTTTAATCTTTAATTGATTTTTAATTCTACTTTTTATACGACCAGCTCCATCGTCATTATCTACTAATATTATAACAGGATATTTCTTGCCTTCCCCTTCAAACTCTTTCATATTCTTTTCATACATGTTTATTAAATATAATAAACCAGAAGTTCCTGTAGATATGTCAAATACATCTGTGAGACTTTTCGACATATTTAGGAATCCAATTTTAAAATCAACTCCACCGTCATCTTTCTCTTGTATAAACTCCCCATATTCATTTTTTAGTTTCTTTAATGCGCATTTTAGATAGATAATATCTGTTTTTCCTTCACAAATTATTAAAGGTTTCTCTATTGAGAAAAAATGTTTATAGAATAAAAACTTTCGATACAAATCGGTGATGGCGGTTGGTTTAACTCTTTTGCCATTATCATCGTATATATAATGTGGAAGTTTAACTTGATAAATAAAACTAAGGATTCCTTCCAATTGATTTAATGTTACACCTCCTTCATCACTTGCGCCAGATTCTTTCTGTTCTGTTTCTGGTAGCTCTACTTCCTTATTAATATAAAACTCGCCAGTTTTAAACAACTCATGACACATTGATCTTGCTTTTCTATAATACTCTTTTCTTATATTAATTTTCTCATTTACAATAAGACCTGTTGTCATTTGACGAGCTGTTTTATATTGCATTGATATTTTTTTTGTATTTATTGAGAAACCTACTTTCTCAATTTCTTTTATTAATGTTTTCCCAGCAATCCAATTATTTTCTTTTATTTCAATTGCAATTTTTTCTGAAAAATCCTTTTTATTAGTTGAAAAAGTCAAGTCGTCTGCATATCTGGAATATGTGCATTTTGACTTCTTTGCTAAGTTGACCATTCTAATATCTAATAAATGCCCTATTAAATTAGAAATTATTGGAGAGCAAGGGCTTCCTTGGGGCAATTCATTGTCATGACAAGCAATTTGTGCAATAACAGTCGCAACTTTTGGGGTTAAGCTAAAATGATGGTTTTTAATAAAAAAACCTCTAACTCTACCAAAATTTAACGATGGAAAAAAATCTCTTAAATCGACATTAAATACAAATCGTTTATTTTTATGATTTTTCGCATTTGTTACAATCGAATGTCCTTTTCTAAATCCATGTGACAAAGATTTTCTTTGGCCATATTTCTTGCCGATCTCTTCAAAAGAATCATTAAGTAAATCAGTCAATCGTCTTTGCAATTTTTTTAACTTATCAGTAGGAGCTTTTATTGTACGTGTCTCCCCGTTTTTTTTGGGAATAGTAAATTCTGCATATTTTTTGTCATTTGGGATTTTATACAATATATATGAAACTGCTCTGGGCTTATAACCAAGCAACTGAGCTAATTCACTCAAAGATGTTGTCTTTTTTAATTTTTCTAATCGAGACATCTAATTTTTACATTCCAAATAAATAAGTGGCTCATAGGCACTCTTATGCGAGAGTAATACAGTAATAATTATAACCAGTGTAGGTCCGTAGATTATCTGTCCTTGAAGAGTGGAGGTATTTTTAGAATCGATTAAAAAGCAGAAATGGTTTATTAGAATAAATGGGTCTCAGATTTGAGGCCTTTTTTATTTTAATAAGCAAGGG
>Ga0255055_10002969_pt1 | contig 11615 bp, 8 predicted proteins | sample JV7_2_27_MG_FD_188633 | JGI IMG/M metagenome (GOLD analysis project Ga0255055, IMG submission 188633) | Seawater microbial communities from Jervis Inlet, British Columbia, Canada - JV7_2_27 | ecosystem: Environmental > Aquatic > Marine > Inlet | place: Canada: British Columbia | collected... | reverse complement strand
CCGCGGGTTGAAACTCAAGTCCTCATGAATTCGTGCAAGTAAGAAGCGGGACAGCACTCCATGGGGGCAGGCCTTCTCACAGTATCCTTCACAATCCCTGCATAATCCGGCTTTTCCTCCGGGCAGATCCTGGTAGTACTGCATGGCTGTCTTTTCCATCCCATGAGAATGGAAATAGTAATTATACCGCATGATGGAATTAACGGGGACATGGTGAGGACATTTACTTTCGCATATGTTGCACCCTATGCGGCAGTGGAGAGATCCAAGCTTGTCTTTGAAGTCATTCAGTTTCTGGGCAAGCCGGTCATCAAGCGTGGTTCCTGAAAGGCTGACATATTTCTGAATGTCGGAAAATGTACGGAAGCGGCAGCATATTGTATGCACATTTGGATTTGATAGTATGAACTGTACGGCACCATCCTTCAGCTCTTCCATATCGTTCATATTGTACATCTTGAAAAAAATGTCAGCTTCCTGCATTGCTTCATGTAAACCCTCATAATATTTTTGATCCGTCCTGTCCACCTCGCGGCCACTTTCCATCATGGAAAGATAGTTTTCATAGGCAAGGATCGGATTAGACTTCATGATCATTGTGCCTATGTCATGTTCGTTACAGGTTTTGAGTATCCTTTCACCCATTTTATTCGAGAGGAAGTTGTATGGTAGAAAAAGTACATCAAATCGTCCATCCTCTATGGCAGCCATGAGAATATCTTCCAGGTTCTCACTGGCTTCCGGTCCCCATTCCGGCGCGTGACATGATAATCCGGTAAACCGGATTTTTCCTTGCTTTTTAAGCATGTCTGCAGCTTTATGGAAATATTCATCTTTCACCCTGAAAATACTCTGGGCCTGGTGCACCATATACAGGTCAATATAATCAGTCTTTAACCTCTTGAGGCTTCCCTCAGCCCGTTGAATAACATCATCCGAGGATTTAAAAAGCTTCATGGCCGGATATGCTTTGGTTGCAATGAATAGCCTGTCCCTTTGAAAGTTCTTTATGACATTCCCGATAAGGGTCTCATTCCTTCCATTACTGTAGCTCTCAGAAGTTTCTATGAAATTTACACCAGCATCCAGAACGGCTTTGAGTACGGTACTGCTGGTGGGTATACCTGAACCGATATCCGATACCATGGCACCCGTTCGGCCAAGTCTTCTGTATCTTTGGATCTTTGGAGGATCATCCTGGTAGTAGCCAGGATAGGCAGCTGAACTTTTTTGATGCAATAAACCTGCACCCAATAAACCTGATCCTATATTCCGTATGAACTGCCTGCGGTTTTTATTTCTTTTTTTCATAAGTAGAACGATTAGATTTCATACTTTAATTGAGAAAAAGAAAATGTCTTTCTTGAGATGTATCAGCGAATTATATAAAATTACGGAATTTATCGGCACTGTTGAAGCTTTCCTTAAAAATCATATATTTAATGAATCGCACATACCACTCATTTGCATTATAAACTGACGAGGCAGACAGAAAATGAAGTACAGAACATTTGGTAAAACAGGATTACAGATCTCTGCCCTGGGATTCGGGTGTATGCGCCTTCCTGTTATGGGTAAGGATAAGTCCCAGATAGATGAAAAAAGAGCGATTGAAATGGTTCATCTCGCCATTGACAAGGGTGTTAATTATTTCGATACCGCCTATCCTTATCATGCTAAGGACTTTTCTACAGGCGGTTCCAGCGAACCATTTCTGGCCAAAGCACTAAAAAAGGCTGACCGAGAAAATATCCTTATCGCCACCAAGCTTCCGTCCTGGCTTGTGGAGTCCCGAACAGACATGGACAGGTATCTTGATGAACAACTGGAAAGGCTGGATGCTGCATATATTGATTTTTACCTCCTACATGCCCTGAAACGTTCGTTGTGGGAGAAAATGGTCAGGCTGGGTGTTCTTGAGTTCCTGGACAGTGCTATTAAGTCCGGGAGAATCCGGTATGCCGGCTTTTCCTTCCATGATGATATTACACTGTTTAAAGAGGTTGTGGATGCATACAACTGGACTCTATGCCAGATCCAGTATAATTATTTTGATGAGGATTATCAGGCGGGCAGAGAGGGAATGGAGTATGCCGCGGAAAGGAATATTGCTGTCATTGTTATGGAACCGCTTCGGGGAGGATTGCTGGTAAAAGATCTTCCTGCTGAGACGAGGCAGATTTTCCAGGAAACTGCTTCCGAAAGATCGGCTGTAGAATGGGCATTCAGGTGGTTATGGAACCAACCGGGAGTATCTACCATACTGAGTGGCATGTCTCAGCTGGATCAAATGAAAGAAAATCTGGATCTGGCAGAGAATGTCTCTGAGGCTCCATGGTCCGAAGACGACGAAGATGCTGTCAGGAAGGCAAAACGAATCATTAATGATTTGCAGAGGGTGAACTGTACAACCTGCGGTTATTGCATGCCCTGTCCGGAAGGAGTCAATATTCCGTTTAACCTTGGTCTGTCCAATGATCACCATATATTTCATGATCAAAATGCCGGATTTAGATATAGGATGGTACTTGGTGAGTCAGAAAGAGCTTCAAATTGTGTACAATGTGGTGAGTGTTTAGATAAATGCCCGCAACAGATACCCATACCAGAAGAACTGGAACATCTAGTGGATCTGTTTGAAATGAAATAGGTATCTCATATCTTTAATGAACATTTCTTAGCCAACTCTCATGCTAAAGAACTTCCTGATTATAGCATACCGAATACTTATCAGACACAAGGTTTTCTCATTGATCAATATTTCGGGACTTGCCATTGGAATAACGAGTGCCATCCTGATTCTTTTATATGTCCAGGATGAACTTAGTTACGATAAATTTCACGAAAATGCTGATCAGATTTACAGGGTAGGATTACAAGCTACCAGCCAGGGGAATGAAATAGTAGTCGCGTTATCATGCCTGCCAATGGCACCAGTACTGGCTCGGGATTATCCGGAGGTGATCAGCACAACCCGCCTCTTTACTTTCGCCGAGCAATCCATTATCAGATATAAGCGGAATAGTTTTCATGAAGACCGGTTCTTTTATGCCGATTCAAGCTTTTTTGGAGTATTTAATACTGGTTTAATGCACGGTGATCCGGCGAAAGCTCTCGCCCGAGCCAATACAGTGGTCATAACGGACGAGATGGCAAATAAATATTTTGGAGAGGAGGATCCGATAGGTAAAGTAATCGAAGTTGGTGTTGACCGGACTGAATTTGAAGTAACCGGGGTCCTTAAAAAATATCCCGGCAATTCACATATAAAGTTTGACTTTCTGGGTTCCCTGGAATCCACAGAATTTATTAACAGTCCTTTTTGGATGAGTTACATGGTGTATACCTATGTCCGGTTACAGGAGGGATATTCACCCGACCGGATGGAAGCAAAATTTCCTGACATGGTAAAGAAATATGTTGGGCCACAATGGGAACAGGTTACCGGGACCCCCATGGAAGAATCATTAGGAAGAGGAGTTAAGTATGGATATTTCCTTCAACCAATTACAGATATCCATCTGGATTCGGACCTGGAAGGTGAGTTGGAACCCGGAGGTAATGTCGGATATATCTATATATTCTCCCTGATCGCATTACTCCTGATCATAGTTGCTTCGATTAACTTCATGAATCTTACAACGGCACAATCTTCTACCCGGGCAAGGGAAGTGGGAATCCGGAAAGTAGCAGGATCGACAAGATTAAAACTGATTACCCAATTCCTGACCGAATCGGTTCTGCTGAGCTATGTTGCTTTGTTGATTGGAGTTGTTCTTGTCGGGGCTGTGCTCCCCTATTTTAATATATTGGCTGGCAAAGAGTTAAGCCTTGATTTAATGCATAATAAATTATTGCTGCCCTCCTTGCTGATCCTGGGATTGTTCGTTGGTCTCCTGTCTGGTGCATACCCTGGGTTTTTCCTTTCATCTCTCCAGCCCGTTATTGTTCTCAAGGGTAAGGCAGGATCTGGCCTTAAAAGCCGGTACCTGCGAGGGATCCTGGTTATTTTCCAGTTCAGCGTGGCAATCCTACTCTTCATTTGTACTATTCTCGTATCAAGGCAAATGAGTTTTATTCAGCATAAAGAGCTTGGGTATGATAAGGAAAACCTGGTCGTAGTAAACAGAATTGGAGCCCTTCAAGACCAGAGAGATGCTTTTAATGAGGAACTTTCGAGATTTCCGGATGTTATTCAGTCAGGCTTCACCAATAGCCTGCCAAACACATTATTTTTTAATTCTCTTTTTCGGCCCGAAGGATCCACCGCTTCAAGCACTCATTCATTGAAGCATTGGCTGGTGGATTTTGATCTTCAAAAAACACTTGAAATGGAGATGGCCGAAGGCAGATGGTTTTCCAGGGATTTTCTAAGTGATACCCTTGGAGTTGTTATCAATGAAGCAGCTGCAAAAGCCCTGGGAATGGAAGATCCCATTGGGACAAATCTGTTGTTTCTTGGAGGAGCCGGGGAGGGCGACATCCCCTTTAAAATCATTGGAATTATTAAGGATTTCCATTATGAATCCATTCATAATACCATTCATCCGCTGGTGATGACCTTCCTTCCTCCTCAGTATTCAGGTTTTCTGATCGTAAGGATCCAGCCTACAAACTACCAGGCAACCGTGAACCTGTTAAATCGTAAGTGGAAGGAGTTTGTCCCGGACCAGCCCTTCGAATATTCCTTTCTTGAAGATGATCTATCCACCGCCTATAATGATGACTATCGAACGGGTACAATATTCACAATTTTCTCTGTCCTGGCTATTTTTATTTCGTTGCTGGGTCTCATCGGATTGGCATCATATACTGCGGTCCGAAGAACCAAGGAAATAGGTGTCAGGAAAGTTATGGGTGCCCAGGTGTCAGAAATCATCAGGATTCTTTCAAAAGAAGTGTTTGTTTATATTGGTATTTCTACTGTAATCGCCTGGCCGCTTGGTTATTTTTTCATGAAAAGCTGGTTACAGGATTTTGCTTTCAGGGTGGATCCGGACTTTTTATCCTTTCTCATGGCTTCCCTGATTGCCCTGTTTATTGCCATACTCACCGTTGGTCTACGAGCTTATATTGCTGCTACTGCCAATCCGGCTGATTCATTGAGATATGAATAAACATTTAAAATTCAACCCCATAGTCCTGAAACAAATATTTATAAAACTTGTATTTATCCTGCTTGTTCCATTTCTGCTGACCCTTTCCTGTATGGAATATGAAGAGCCAGCAAAACCAAACGTTATCATGGTTATGTGGGACCAGATGCGTTTCGACAGGTTTGGTGCAATGGACGATCCGAATGTCATAACACCAAACATTGATGCCCTGGCAAGCGAGGGCTTGTTGTTTATAAATGCCTATTGCCCTTCCCCGGTTTGTTCCCCGTCGAGGGCATCTGTCAAAACCGGGATATTCCCGCCGGGTAACGGTGTGGTAACCAACTGGGTTCCTTTTAAAGGTAAGGTGGCAGGGACAACAGATATCAATCATTATTTACTTACAGAAAGGCTCCGTTCCCAGGGTTATTACACCGGTATGGCAGGAAAACTTCACTTCGTGCCTGCAGAGGATGATTTTGGATTTGATTTTAAAGCACTCAACGATGCTCCTTATTCAATATATGCCAACGATGATAAGCATTCGGACTATATTAAATGGTTAAGGGAAACTCATTTTACAAACAGTGACAAGGATATAGTAGAGATATTTGACAGAGATGAGGACTATTATCCTGAAAGTATTTATAAATTCATTATGGGAAGTGGCTGGCGGACAGAAGAACAGCATGATATTCCATGGACAGTGGAGCAATCAATGAAGTTTATTGAAAATCGTGATGATGAAAAACCATTCTTCCTGTTCACCTCATTTTTCGGCCCCCATCAGCCCTATCTGGCACCTCCACCCTGGGATACTATGTACAAGCCGGATGATATTGTTCTCGGACCAAGGTTTTATGCCGACCTGGAGAATAGTCCCATATTCCAGATGAGTGCGCTTGGTGGAAAACTGACAAAGCAACTACGTGCAGAATGGGACGAGAGAAAATATAAGGAAGTCATAGCAGCTTATTGCGGTCAAATATCAATGATAGACCATTACCTGGGAAAACTATTCAACCAGCTTAAAGAAAAAGGGCTGTGGGAAAACACATGGATTGTGTTTTTAGCCGATCACGGGGACTTTAACGGCGCCTATGGGACTTTTTTTAAAGGACTGATGTACGATGCGAGCGTAAAGATTCCTTTGATCATAAAACCCGCTGATGGACAGGGGCAGAAAGGTGTCAGAGAGGAACTGGTCAATTCACTTGACGTATATGGTACAATACTCGATATTGCTGGAGATACAGCATGGAGAAACCTCCCTGATATAGAATCAAGAAGCCTTCTTCCCCTTATTCAAGAAGAAAACACATCCGGATGGGAAAATAAGGTGTATTCCATTATTGGGGCAGATCCTGAAAATAACCTCTGTATGCTCAGGTCAGGGTCACTCAAGATAATAAGAAGAGCTATAAAGGACGGCGAAGCCATTTATGAGCTGTATGATTTCGATGTAGATCCCTATGAAACCCAAAATGTTTATGGTCAGACTGAGTATCTTGATGCAGGAGAAAGCCTCAGAGGCCAGCTTAACTCCTGGCAGGAACAACAAGCTGAAAGGTATCCGGAAGAATTGGATCATTCATTTAAAAGATGAACGGTTAAGATTACCTGATGCCTCCATGTGGTACCACCTGCACCACTAATTTCTTTATGGAAATTCCTCGTCGATTTGCTACTTTTTGGTAAAGTCCTTCCGGGTTGCGGTTTCAAGTACTTTCCAATGTTCATCCGTCATCCTGCCCGGAGTGAATAAACATACTCCGGCTGCTCCATTTTGTAACATTACTTGCACAAAATACAAATTAAGAAAAAAAGATCTTAAATTATGTTTATAACAATATAATGCATATATTTACATAGGTATATAAACTTTGTAGCCTTTCATAAATAGATCCCACTGTTAGACATTATTTTTATAAATGAATCATAAAAAAAAACGAAATGGCAAAAATCTTAGTTACTGGAGCGACAGGTAATACTTGTTCAATCCTTATTCCTGCACTGGTTAGTGCTGGACATGAAGTACGCGCGTTTGTACGAAATGAAGAAAAAGCGCAGGGCCTAAAAGATGCAGGAGCGGAGATCTATATTGGAGATTTAGATCAGGGTAATACGATTGATGGCGCGCTAGAAGGCATCGAGAAAGTTTATTTGTGTACATGGAACGGTCCAACCGCTTCTGCCCACGGCAAAAACATTGTCAATGCGATAAAGAGGGCCGGTACAAAGCCTTTTATTGTCAGACATTCTGCTTTTGGTTCTCCCGGTTCAAGACTTATTCAACAGATCAACGAAGTGGATGAAGCCATTCAAGGATCAGGGGTTCCATGGACCAGCATAAAACCTACATTTTTCATGCAAAACATGATGATGGTTTCTCCATCCATTCAGAATGGCGGTCAAATCTATTGGGACTGGGCTGATGGAAAGGCGGGAATGATAGATATCCGTGATGTAGCAGACAGCGCAATGGGCGCTTTAACAGGTAAAGCAGAACACGGGAAGGAATATATTCTTACTGGTCCGGAATCTATATCAATGCATGACGTGGCAGCTTCATTTGCCAAAGTTCTCAGCAAAGAGATAAATTATGTAGCTGTCCCACACGAAGCTTCTAAAGAATCAATGATGGGTATGGGATTCCCAGAATTCATAGTTGATGGATACGTTGAACTTAGCCAGGGATTTGCTCAGGGTTTTGCTGATACTACCAATGGCAATGTTGAAGCACTTTCAGGTCATGCACCCAGGTCCATTGATGACTTTACCAAAGACTTCAAAGGATATTTTGGTGGTTAAATAACCAATTCCAGTCCATTTCATTAAACTATTTGCAAAGATGAAGATATTCAGGTTTGCTGGGGGGGTTGTTGCCTGTGAGAATGCTGGCTAAATATTAGCTGGACAAGTGCTTGCCTGAAATTTCTTGATCCTTAACTTGAATTAATCACTTTTTAAATATTAAGATAATGAATAAAATAATCTTCACTGTTGCAATTATTGTAGGAAGCTTAACTCGTGTTTTTGCCCAGCTTCCTGACCCTGGATTTAACGCTGATGCGAACACAGCCATCGTTATTACAGATCCACAAAATGATTTTTTAAGCCCTAACGGTGTAACCTGGGGTGTTGTCGGTGAAAGCGTAACAGCAAATAACACCGTTGACAATATTGAGGCATTATTTAAAGTAGCCAAAGAAAAGAATATTGCTATTTTCGTTTCCCCTCATTATTATTACGAGCATGACCACAATTGGAAGTTTGAAGGAGCATTAGAGGTGCTAATGCATAATATAAAAATGTTCGACAGGACAGATGCATTGTCAACAGATGGATTTGAGGGATCTGGTGCCGACTGGTTAGATAATTACAAAGAATACATTAGCGGCAGCAATGTAGTAGTCACTAGTCCACATAAAGTTTACGGACCAGAGTCAAACGATTTAGCTCTACAATTGCGTAAGCATGGATTTAGCAAAGTAATACTTGCAGGAATGTCTGCAAATCTGTGTACTGAATCTCATCTAAGAGAATTAGTAGAAAATGGATTTGAAGTCGCCGTCGTAAAAGATGCTACTGCTGCTGCTATCTTGCCAGGCATGAATGGGTATGAAGCTGCTCTGACAAATTTTAGAATGATCGCTAGTCATGTATTTACAACTGAAGAGATTGTAATGGAATTAAAAAAGTAATTTAAGATTCGTTATTATCGTCCTGTTAAGGGTTTCATGATCCCATCATTAAAAGGATTTCCTAAAAGAATCATTTGAATATTTTTTGTGGTACACTTCTAAATATCATTTACACATAAAAAATAAAATGAAATTAAGAGGAGCTACATTCGAACGAATAGATGCGCAGATTACCCGGTGGATGGGCTCAAGCGGTATTAGATTTCTGAGAATAAGCCTTGGGATTATTTTCTTCTGGTTTGGGTTGTTGAAATATTTTGAAGGACTTAGTCCCGCCGAGGCCCTGGCCACCCAGACCATTGATATCCTTACTTTCGGTGTGATTGGCCCAAATATCGTAAGATACGGTCTGGCCAGTTGGGAGGTCCTGGTTGGTATTGGACTAATATTTAAAATATTTCTTAGAGAAACTTTGTTACTAATGTTCCTGCAAATGATAGGCACACTAACTCCTATTTTTCTCTTACCTGAGCAGGTATTCACCCGTTTTCCATACGGATTGACACTTGAAGGTCAATACATTGTTAAAAATCTTGTGGTGATCAGTTCAGGTATTGTGATTGGCGCGACCGTCCGTGGAGGAGGAATCATCACAGATAAACCGGAAAAGTATTAAATATGATGTAAGGTTTCAGATAATCTTAAAGATATCAGATCTGATATCAAGTATTTTCTTGGCTTCACATCTATGTCTTATCTGTTTTTTTAATCTATACACTATCTGAAATACAATTGTACCCTTACAATATTTCGGAAATAACTGCGAAAGAATTATATTTATTTCCGTGATAAATAGCTTATTGCTGATCTGCTCATTCCAGGCACTACCCTAAATACTCTCTGGCTATAACTCAATAATCTGCTGTGCTTAATATACCCCTTAGGTTCAACCTTAGGTCCAAATAAAGTTAGTGCAGCAGATGGAGCTTTTTTTCCAGAGTAAATATTACGATTATTTCTTGCTATCATATTCGATCGTCTCTCAGCTATCGGCAAACTAACGAGGTCCATAGGTTAAGCTAATCTAGCTTTACTTGGATCATGTTTATGATTGCTAGACTACTCTACAATAAAGAGCATCCAAAAGAATACTTTCATCAGAATGAAAAATTCTATGCCAGCATACCTAATCCAAACAAGCTTACACCCGTTAGTATTTAACAACATTTTACCTCGTGTAATTGCTGATATTCAACACACAACTGCATTAAGTGGTAAACAAACTGCTTGCTATGAAAACAATATTCATTGATAGAGTAATCATTGAACGTAAAGAAAGGATAAAGCTTCAATTTAAGTTTGATCATGAACTGGTTAAGGATATTAAAAAACTACCAGGCATTAACTGGGATGCAGATCTTAGGTACTGGCATCTCCCGGATATGGAGCATCCAATTACCTATTTACGGAAGTCATTACAATCTAAATATAGGGTTACCTACCAGGAGAAAGTCAGAGATTATACAAGAACAAACAATCAGTTAGTTTTCTATCAGGAAGTATCTTCTGAGGACCGTATCTACTTAAAATTTGAGTTCAACCCTGAGATCATCGATTTAATTAAAACGTTGGATAATTATTACTGGCATTCAGGTAGGAAGATCTGGTCAATCAAGGGTGGTAAGAAAAACCACTGGATGTTCATTAAGGTCATGCTCGCTAATAATTTCAAACCCATTGCGAAAGATATCTACAACACCTTCGAGAATAAGAAAAAGCCTAATCCGTATAAATTCACAAATACTGATCTGCCGCATAAGCTGATGAATTACATGGTACTTAAAAACTACAGCCAGAGAACCATCAAAATCTATAAGGGCCATCTCAGTGTATTCCTTAAAAACTGGAAGAAGGATGAGATAAAGGATCTATCGTCTGAAAGGATTACCGAATTTGTTCAGTCTATTATGTCAGCCACGAACTATTCGAGGTCATATCAGAACCAAATGATCAATGCTATCAAATTATACTTGCGTGTCATGCAAAATCGAAAACTGGATAGTTCTGACTTGCCAAGGCCAAAGAAGGAGAAGAAGCTCCCAATTGTGCTCTCAAGGGATGAAATCAAACTCATCATCAAGAATACCTACAACATAAAACATCGAACAATCATTTCTCTTATCTACGGCACAGGAATTCGTCTCGGAGAAACTGTAAACATAATGGTACGAGACATTGATTTCCAAAGAAAACTTATCCACATCAGGGCTGGAAAAGGAAAGAAAGACCGGATTGTGCCATTACCTGAGATCCTTGTTAAACAATTGAAATTATACCTGAATCAATATAAGCCAATTGAATATTTGTTTGAAGGTTGGAGGAATCAGCAGTACTCACCTAGGAGTGTTCAAAGTATTTTGAAAAAGGCTCTGCGGGAAGCTAATATACTTAAGAATGCATCAGTCCACTCATTAAGGCACACATTTGCAACACATTCTCTTGAGGACGGAATTGATATTAGATTAATACAGGAGATCCTTGGTCACAGGAACATTAAAACCACGGAAATTTATACACATATAAGCAATGCAAACATCCTTAGTATCCAGAGTCCAATTGATAAACTTGGATTATAATAATGTTCTTGTTATCAGTGATATTGGAAACAACGACGAACATCAAAATGCGAACTATGTTTTCAAAAATATGTAGATTACTTCCGAATAATTATAATAATGCCTAATTTAAATTCGTCTATGATCATGTCCCATTTCTAGTTGAAATTCCTTGCTGAGAGGTTCGTTTTTGTATTTCTTCTTTTATGGTTTTTTGCATTACATCCAGTTTCCTAAAGTTATTCACTTTTCTCATTTTT
>Ga0255055_10002968_pt1 | contig 11617 bp, 13 predicted proteins | sample JV7_2_27_MG_FD_188633 | JGI IMG/M metagenome (GOLD analysis project Ga0255055, IMG submission 188633) | Seawater microbial communities from Jervis Inlet, British Columbia, Canada - JV7_2_27 | ecosystem: Environmental > Aquatic > Marine > Inlet | place: Canada: British Columbia | collected... | reverse complement strand
CTCTACGGAGGATAATTCCTGGGGCGGGGTGAGGGGATTAGGTGAACGTGATATTACCACGGAAGTTTTGACCTTCATTTCCACGAAGGTGTTCCACTGCTGGCAATCGGGGCAGCGCCCCAGCCACTTAAAGCTTTCCTTACCGCATTCCTGGCAGACGAAGACCATTTTAGCGGAGGATTTATCGGTTTTACTCACGTGTTGACTATACGGGATTTTAGGTTTTTAGGCAAGGTAGAAATCTGGGTTGAAGCCGATGAGTTCGATTGCCCGGCGGGATACAAGTTAGAGATGACCAAGGTGGAATCCTAGGGGATTTTATAAATACAGCTTGTGGAAAGCTGCTTATATTTCGGAGAAAGCCGAATTACTTGTTCATAGTCCGGTCGGCTCTCTCATCAACGAAATGGTGACGCACACTACCAGAACCTTTTTACGGGTTCATCAGTGATAATGTCGCCCCGGTCGGCAATCGCACTTAATTCATGCCGGCGGATCATGCTGGTAAACAGACCAGCTTCAGTTGCTTTGTTATTGATTCGCATTTTTATAACTTTTGGTATCCATTTCATTTTATCACCTCCTTGTTTTAGATTTTTATATCGTGTTTTTGTTGCATATTTCTCTAATATTTCCTTATCATATCTTTAGGTGAATGAGGCTATTGATCAAGCTGGTATAGTATTTCACCAACCGCTAGCTCAATCAAAGCCTACGTCTCGCCACATATCCATATTCAAAATCTTCTGTTGTTCATCAGGTAATAATTCCGGGAAAAACTTTTCAGTTTTCTTTGGTGCTTGATTAACTTCCACAAAGATAAACGGTTTTTCCAGCTTAATTGGTCTCCATGGGGCATGTACTACCATGGGCGGTATAAAGATCACTATTGACTCTTTTATCACGTGTCTTTCTAGTTCTTCTCCCATATGGAATTCCATTTCTGCTCCTAAGTCGGTTGGGTCTTCTGGATTCATGCCGATGTAAAATAATAGTTCGGCCTCTTTATGTACGTGTGGCGGGTGTCCAACCTTAAACTCGTCCTTGGCTAGAAGATCCTGATTGGGCATTATCCAATGGACAAAATAGGTGAAGCTTCCTGGCATAAATGTATCATCGAAACGTGCCAGAATATTACCTAAAGGAAACTTTTGCTCTTCTTCAAATCTAAAAAAATATTTACCGTATTTAGTTTCAGTCATTAGAAAATTACTCCCTTATATTATTACTTATCGCTTTCTTGTAGTATTGACTCTATTTCTTGGGAAGCCTGGGATAGAATCTGGTGTATTTTCTCTGCTTTATCGTCATCCATACTCTTAAATCCGCTACTCAGCAAACTCTCCATTGCCTGGTATTCTTGAATCACCATAACCGCCTTGCCTTTACCCTCAAAATCCCATTCGTGTTTCATATGGCTTCTTACGTTGTTGGCGATGTCACTCTTTTTTGACAGAAACTCATCACCTTCTTTAGTAATCGAATACACCCTTTTCCCCTCTTGTACAGTTGATTCAGAGTGTCCCATTTCTTCCAGCAGTTGTAGGGTAGGGTAGATAACACCGGGACTCGGTTTGTAAAATCCATGAGATTTTTCTTCAAGCTCAATGATGATATCGTAGCCGTGCCTTGGTCTTTCTTTTAGCAAGTCGAGAATTATGTATTTTAAGTCCCCTTTATGGAATGAACTCGCCCGTCGTGGACCGTGGGAAAAACGTTCTCCGTGGATCATTCTATCTCTAAACATCGCTTACTCCTACAATGTTATATATCTAGTTATTTCTAGATATATCTAGATATTATTATATCGTTAACTGGCGTATTTGTCAAGGGGTTTTTCACGAATATGTTCGATGGCTTTTAAAAAGACAAGCTGAGCTTTAAGAAGATAAAATCATCAAGCGGCTAATCCGTACGTTTGTTCCCTACCCCGAGATGAACTTCCACCCGCTGATGTAGACGCCCGTGATGATGGCGGTGGTAATCACGCCGGCTACGCAGGGCCCCATGGCGAAGGGCAGTATCATCGCTTTCTTGTTGACCGCCATGGCGCACTTCTGCGCTACCTTGGCCGTCGTCGGCACGCAGGAAACGGCGGCGATTCCCAGCAGCGGATTGAAGGGCTCCTTGGATATCTTGCTGAATATCAAGCCCCCGGCAATACCGCCCAGACCGGAAAGCAGCAGGGCAATTACGCCCAGAAGGAGTAGCAGCAGCACCTTGGAGTCGAGGATAATATCCACACCGAGTAAAGCTCCCAGCGTAAAGCCGAGGAACAGGGTAGCGCCGTACAGCAGCGGCCCTGAGAGGAATTCAATAAAGCGGGTAATCCCGGCCTCTTTTATCGCCAGCCCCAGGAAGAAAGAGGCGAACAGCGGCGTGGCTACCGGGAAGAGGAAAGCCAGCAGTGTAAAGGTAACGATGCAGAAAGCGAACTTGGCGCCCCCCGATACCTGGGGAATCGTCTTCCAGTCCATCTCCGTCTCCCGCATGCGACGTGGTATTATCCGCACCAGGAAGGGATACCCAGCATAGCATACACCCAGATACACGTAAGCCACGATTGTAATCGGCACGAACAGGTCTTTAGCCATTATCAATGAGCCGTAGAGCACCATGGGTCCGTCGGCGCCGCCCACCAGTGCTATCGACGCCGCTTCATTGGGCAGCAAGCCCATCCCCATGGCTATCGGCAGCGTCAGTATCGTGCCCAGCTCGGCAAACATCGCCAGGAACAGACTCATACCGGGTTTTGCCAGCAGGATATCGATATCGGTAATGGCGCCGATACCCATGAAAACAAGGCAGGCGATGAGTCCGTTGCTGAACATGAAGGTGTATATCGGCTGCAGGAAGTCGATTTGCAGGTAATACATCAGCTCTTCGAGGTTACCCGCCATGGGGTTGATGAAGAGATTTCCCACATCACCGGCTTCCATGACCATCAGACCGGCGTTGACGGCAATCATTCCGATGCCCAGCGGCAACATTATCAGGGCTTCCAGGACCTTTTTATAGGAAAGGTAGATAACTAATAAGCCCAGGGCCACCAGTAACAGCCTGGCCAGGGCGATTTGCGGCTCGTCCTGGAAAAACGTGTAAATACCCTGAAAGAACTCCAGAATATTCATTGAGAATTACCGCCTTTATCTTCCGCTTCGGCGGTTTCTTCGGCAGCGCCCTTTTTACGCTGTACGGTATATGAGATGATTTTTACGATTAAAGCCACGCATACGGCAATGACAGCGGCTATTCCGTAGGCCAGTAGAACGAATACAAGTGGATGTAACTCCATTTTCTTATCTATTAACCGGTGGTTAAATTTTAACGCAGCATCAAACGCTGCGGGGTAGTGCTATTAATACTCAATAACGGCGATTACTTCACCGGGCTTGACTACCTGGTCGGCGGTAACACCGATTTCGACCACATTGCCGTCAACCGGGGAAAGAATCGGGTTTTCCATTTTCATGGACTCCAGCATGCAGATAACGTCCCCCTCTTGAACGGCATCGCCTACTTTCACATCAACGCTGATTATCTTACCTGTTATAGGAACTTCTACTGCTTCTCGTGCCAATTTTCAAGCTCCTTTCTCTTCTCTACTATTAAATTAAGGCGTTAGCCTCAATATCTGAGTTACTACCGCCCTATTATACATGACCCCGATTAACAAGTCACGCCATATACCAGGTTATTTTGTCTACTTCCTGTTTATTGGCACTTACCCATTCCCACCCCTCTCTAGTTATCTATTCCCACCCGACCGCCCTCGCATCATAACGCTAACGTCCGTTGCTTTCCACCTCCCCTCATCCCCCCTTTAAAAGCGGGAGTGCGCCAGCGAGAGGGGCGCCAGCCCCTCTCAAATATCCTCCCCCTCTCCAATCAAAATATCAATAGGCAAAATCCGACGTATGGATTGGAGAGGGGGACACAGGGGGGAAAGTATAAAACACGTCCGTTATGGGCATACCAATAAAAACACGAAAACGTTGGGATATTATCCGGAGTTAACTATGGTAAACCGATAGCTCTCTATCTTACCCTGTGGTCGCGCCTACCGGCATACTGGGAAGTGTGAAACTTGCTTTCGACTTGATGACTATCTCTTCATTCTTAACATCGACGACGACGTAAGAAACGTAAGAATTCTCGGTTATCGTAGGCTCTGTGAGTTGTTTGTCCTTTAATCTGCCCTCGGGTTCGTCTTTAAACAGTTCCTTAACCTGGTCTTTAACTATCTTCTCCAGGTCGAACTTCACGCTCTTCGTCGAATATACTGTCAACGATTTATCGGAGCTCTCGGTGGCAACGACATCGGGAAGCTCACCGGCATCCTTAAGCGCCAGCGGTATGATTTCGGCTTTCTTGATGGCAACCTCGGTCTCAAAAATCCGGCTGAAAGTCTTGAACTCTTCGCGGAGTACCGCCTCGGACAGCTTGTCTTCTATCATATCCTGGATGACACGCCGCAATGGCCGGGCGCCGAAAACCTCGTCGTAGCCCTTCTCGCCTATAAAGTCCTTAGCCGCTTCGGAAACTTCCAGCTTGATTTCCTTTTCTCTTAGCTGCTGACTTACCGAGCCCAGCATCAGGTCGACGATTGAACGTATCTGCTCCATGGAAAGCGAATGGAAAACCACCACGCTGTCGATACGATTTAAAAACTCGGGGCGAAAGGCTTTCTTCAGTTCGCCGAGCAGGTTTTCTTTCATCTTCTCGTAAGTCTGCTCCCGGGTCTTGGCTTCATCGCTGCGGGAACTAAAACCGAGCGATGTGCCCTTGCGGATAAGCTCGGCGCCGATGTTGCTGGTCATGATAATGATGCTGTTACGGAAATCAACGCGCCGTCCCTTGGCATCCGTCAGGTGGCCGTCATCGAATATCTGTAAAAGCAGATTGAACACGTCGGGATGTGCTTTCTCAATCTCGTCCAGGAGTATGCAGCTGTACGATTTCCGCCTTACGGCTTCGGTAAGCTGTCCTCCCTCGTCATAGCCGACATATCCCGGCGGCGCTCCGACGAGTCGTGAAACGGCAAACTTCTCCATAAACTCGGACATGTCAATCCTGATAAGACTGTCCTCACCCCCGAACATGAAGTCGGAGAGTGTCCTGGCCAGCTCCGTCTTACCGACACCCGTCGGCCCCAGGAAGATAAAATTACCGATGGGACGCCGCGGGTCTTTCAATCCGGCCCGTGCCCTTCTTATCGCTTTGGCGATGGTAACGACAGCCTCGTCCTGTCCGGCGATACGCTCGTGGATTACCTCTTCCATATTGAGTAAACGATTTGTCTCATCGCCGCCTAGCTGTACTACCGGAACGCCGGTCCACATACTTACTACCTCGGCGATGTCTTCGGCAACAACCTCCGGCTTTTCCTGCTGCTGCTCGCTCCGCCATTCGTCCTCGAGTGTTTTTATCTTATCGTCTATCTGTAACTCACGCTCGCGGAGTTCCGCGGCATAGTCGTACTGCTGCGTCGCCAGAGCGGCATCTTTGTCCTTACGGATACTGTCGCCCAGCTGTTTGGCTTCTTTCAGCGTAATGGGCATGGTTCTATTCTTAATCCGCACCCTTGATGCGGCTTCATCAATCAGGTCAATCGCCTTATCCGGCAGAAAACGGTCTGGTATATACCGTGAAGCTAACGTGGCGGCTGAATTAATCGCCTCTTCGCTTATAGTCAGATTGTGATGCTCTTCATATCGTTCTTTAATGCCGCGTAATATCTCCAGCGTTTCATCTACCGAGGGTTCCTCGACGAGGACCGGCTGAAAGCGGCGTTCCAGGGCAGCATCGCGCTCGACGTATTTGCGGTAGTCATCGAGAGTGGTAGCGCCGATGCATTGCAACTCACCGCGCGCCAGCGACGGCTTGAGGATATTGGCGGCATCTACCGCGCCTTCGGCGGCACCTGCACCTACCATGGTATGAAATTCGTCAATGAAAAGAACACAGTTTGCCGCTGTCTTGATTTCTTCGATGATTTTCTTCAGTCGCTCTTCAAATTCACCGCGGTATTTGGTGCCCGCTACCAGCGAACCCATATCCAGGGCCAGCAGTCGCCTGCCTTCCAGGGTCTCGGGTACGTCGCCGGCAATAATACGGTGTGCCAGACCCTCGACGATGGCTGTTTTGCCCACGCCCGGTTCGCCGATGAGGGCGGGATTATTCTTGGTGCGTCGACTCAGTATCTGAATCAACCGTTCGATTTCTTTATGCCTGCCGATAACCGGGTCGAGTTTACCGGCACGGGCGGCGGCGGTAAGGTCGATCCCCAGCTGGTCCAGAGCCGGAGTGCGACTGGCTCCACGACTCATCTTAGCCTTGGGTACTCCCTGGGTGAGAATATGGGCTGCCTCGGCGCGAGTTCGTTCCAGGGTAATGCCGAAACTGTCGAGAACATTGGAAGCCACGCCTTCACCCTCACGCAATAGTCCGAGAAGCAGGTGCTCGGTGCCGATATAGTTATGACCAAGCTGGCGGGCTTCATCTATCGCCAGCTCAATTACTTTCTTGGCTCGGGGGGTCAAGCCTGTTTCACCGGTACTTGGCTTCTCGCCGCGTCCGATGATAAATTCCACCGCCGAGCGTACCTTACTCAGGCTGATACCGAGATTGGTAAGTACCCTGGCGGCTACCCCCTCTTCCTCACGCACCAGACCCAGCAGGATATGCTCGGTACCTATATAGCTGTGGTTCAGGTTTCGGGCTTCTTCCTGCGCTACGGTGAGGACTCGGCGGGCTCTTTCTGAAAATTTCTCAAATCTGCTGGCCATATTTCTATCCTTAAGCTACTCGACCTTATTATACACTACCTTTTTTCATCTTATAATAAAGCATTTTGCAAAGCAAGCAGGGCTCACAGATCAGGTCTACTTGTTTGTCTAATATCAGGTAATGAAGAGATAAAAGCCTCTTGGCAGTGGCATATTTTCCACAAAGGGTCGCCCCCTCAGTATCGTCTGCGCTGGGGCATTTCACTTCCGTGTTCGGGATGGGAACGGGTGGTTCCACCCCGCTCTAACCACCAAGAGGCGAACTTTTTATACCTCAATATTGTTAAGGAACAGGAAAATCTATTAAATCCTATATAACATTTTAACACAATATCACGTGTATTAAAAGAGGAAAAGGTATTAATTTTAGTATGAAGATTGTAAATATTTACCTACAAATCATCAAAATACAGCCCACAACGAGTGTAAACCGCCCTTGACAAGCCCAGAGACAAGTGATAGCGTATAGCCAGACATTTCCATACAAGATTATGTGATTATATGCCACTCGTTATTTTTCTATGGCATATTTTGATATTTGATACCCGGCTTTGGCGAATATGATATTGATTTCTATGTCAACCAGAACTTTAAAATATACCTTATCAACAGCGTGCGAGGTGATATTATGGCCGTAGAATTGGTTCACATTGGATTTAATAACATATTAGCGATGAGTCGGGTTATCGCTATTGCTTCACCTAATTCAGCCCCCACCAAACGCACTATCCATGACGGTAGAAACAATGGGAAGCTGGTAGATATGACCAGCGGAAGAAGGACCAAGGCCGTTATCTTTACTGATAGCGGTCATATTATACTGGCGGCACTTGCTCCGGAGACTATCATGAGCCGGGCACAGACCGGCCGTGTCAGCACTCCGGTAAAGCCAGAGCAGAGCGACAGTGACGATGAGTGATGAGGACAACACTCTTCTCAATCCATCCAAGCAACCCCTCCTTTTAGTCCTCTCCGGTCTCTCCGGAGCTGGTAAGGACACGGTTTTAGACAGACTAGAACAATCCGGTTTTCCCGCCGTACACGTTACTACCGTCACTACCAGAGAGCCACGCCCCAACGAAAGAGACGGCGAACACTATCACTTTATTTCCAATGATAAATTCCAGGAAATGAGAACCGCTGATGAGCTGCTGGAAAGCGCCAGTGTTTACGGCAACTGGTACGGCGTACCCAGAGAGCCCGTCAAGAAAGCCCTTGACAGCGGACAGGATGTCGTCATCAAGGTCGACGTTCAGGGAGCTCTGACGATAAAACAAATAGTTCCCGAGGCTGTTTTTATTTTCCTGGCACCCCCGTCCGTAGAGGAGCTCATTACCAGGCTTCGACAGCGTCGTACCGAGACTGAAGAAGACCTCGACCTTCGTATAAAGACCGTCAATGAGGAGCTTGAGAAGCTATCGATGTTCGACTATATCGTCCTTAACCGTCAGGGTGAAGTAAACCGGGCCGTCGCCGATATCAAAGCTATCTTTCAGGCTGAGAAATGCCGGGTGAAACCCCGCAATATTTCCCTGTAAGCTGTCTGACCCCGCCACCCTCGCAGGTATCTTTTCCCACCCTAGCCGCCCTCGTATCATCCTGCATCTGTACGCTATTTATCACAGAGTTTAGCTTTAAAAATATTTGAGGTTAGGTTCTTATGTTAAAATGGGGTAAAGGAGAGGTTGTTGCGACTTCGAGAGAGGAAAGGGCGGGAAAATATGCATCCGATTTATTCAATAGATAACGAAGGTAACATTAAAATCAAACCCATTGGATACGTTAAGTCACCGATTAAGGAACCTCAAATAGGTGAATTAACAGAAATAAAGACAGAGATAATTATTAATGATGATTGTGCTAAATGCCTTGACGGTATCGAAGAGTTCTCTCATATTGTTGTTTTATACTGGCTGGACAGGATAACCACCTATAGAGAAAGTTGTCATCCCCAGGGAAGAGAGGATGTTCCCCTCCTTGGCATGCTGGCAACCAGGTGACCGGATAGACCTAACCCAGTTGGGTTAACTACTGCCCGGTTGATAAAACGTGAGGGTAATTCTTTAAAGTTAAGTGGTTTGGATGTACTGGACGGCACACCGATTATAGATATTAAACCCTATTATCCACCGTATGATCAACCAAGGGGTGAGACTCACATACCTGAATATATCTATAAACTGGCCTATTAGTATGTTCTTTCTTTTTCCATATTATTGTTAGCAATATGTGCAATAAGGTATTCTCTTCCCGTATTATCATCTTAATAAGCCAACGATGCGGATATCACTATTAATCATAAGTATCAGCGGCTAGGGACGCGTAAAGCCACCTTTAAAAGTCTAGAACACCTGGTGCAGAACCCAGGAAAAGAAATAGCCCAGCAGTCCGCAGATAGGAAACGTCAGTATCCAGGCGGCGATAATATTGCCCGCTACCCCCCATCGCACCGCCGAAAACCGCGTCGTCGCGCCCACTCCCATAGTAGATGCGCTGATGAGATGCGTGGTGCTTACCGGGATTCCAAAGTATGAAGCAACTTCAATAACCGTACCAGCGGCTGCCTGTGTAGTAAAACCTTGTACGGGCCTGAGAGTGGTTACTTTCATACCCATAGTTTTGATAACCCGCCGCCCTCCCATAGCCGTCCCGATGCTGATAGACAGGGCCGGAACGACAATTATCCACCAGGTTTCGGGAGAGAGTACGGAGAGTCTATCCCACAGGCTGATATCGCCATGAAAAATCACCAGAGCCATAGCGATAACTCCTATGGGCATCTGACCATCATTTTTCCCGTGGCTATAAGCCATAAACGCCGTGGTGAGATATTGTCCATTGGAAAATATTGCTCTCATCTTTTCCGGAGTTGTCCGCCGGAATATCCAGAAAATGCCTACCATAGCTACAAAGCCGCCGGCGAAGCCGAGTAGAGGAGCGATAATGACCGCCGCCAGAATTTGCGCCATGACACTCCACACAACCGCATCTAAACCGGAAATAGCAATACCAGCGGCGGCCAGTCCGGCAATAAATCCGTGATGTAAACTTATCGGCAGACCCATGTAGGTTGCCAGTGTACCCCATATGATGATGGAAGCTAAAGCAGCGATTACCGCCAGATAGGTTATCGCCTCGGGGACCAGTATCCCCTTGCCGATGGTATGGGCGACCGCCGTACCGGTACAGGCGCCGGCCATGTTGGCAACGGCCGCTATGATTATTGCAGTCCTCGGGGAAATTGAGCGGGCGCCGATAGCCGGGGCAATGGCATTGGCGGCATCATTAAAGCCGTTGACGATACCAAAACCCACGGCCAGAATGACAATTACTATTAACAGGGTAAAATTGGCATCAGGCATGCTTGAGGGCTACCCCTTCGAGGACGTTTGCCACATCCTCGCACCTGTCAGTAGCACTTTCCATGTGCCCGTAAATTTCACGCCATTTAATAATCTCGATAATCTCGGCGATATCATCGGTGTTATCAAAGAGCTCCGCCATCCCGGCACGGTAGACGCGGTCGGCCATATTCTCCAGTCGGTTGATTTCCACGCACCGCTCCTGTACCATTTTCAGCTGCGACCGCTTTCTCAGTCCGGAGACAGCCATCTCCATCTCATTCGCACCCTGAAGGATGATATCGGCCAGTTCTTTAGCCCTTTGCGTAGGCTCCTTGATTTTGTAGATAAACATGGCGTCAGCGGCGGCGTGGATAAAATCAATAACGTCATCCATGGTATGAGCCAGTAAAGCTATATCTTCACGGTCAAAAGGAGTAACAAAGGTACGGTGTAAAAGAGAAATAATCTGGTGGGTAATGGTATCGCCCTGATGCTCCAGTTCGGTAATCTCCGCCGCCCGGCTGTCGATAAACTGCCAGGATTCGATCATTTCCTTCAGCGCCTGAGCTGCTTTTACAGTGTTTTTGGCGCTTGCTTCATGGAGGTCGAAGAATTTCATTTCCTTGGGGACAAAAGGCAATCTAACCATAGCGGTTCTCCTCTTCCGGCGAGAGTTTTACCGGTCTGTCCAGCATTAATATCTCCGAAACCAGGGTATAAAATGACACCAACACTTGGTTTAGTCTAATGGAGATTCGGAATGGTTGTCAAGGTAATTACAGGCTCGGCGGGCGACTATTTAGACCTCAAAATCATCGGAAGTTTCGGGCAGGTCTTTTTTCGGTTTGGGTTTATCGGCCTGCTTCCACCAGTCCCTCATCCTCTCGTCCACCTGCTTTTCGTACCCCTGTTGACCGGGAGTATAAAATCGCTTACCTTTAAGCGACTCGGGCAGGTTCTGCTGCTCCACAAAATGCTCGGGGTAGTCATGGGCATATTTATAATCTTCGCCATACCCCATTTCCTTCATGAGCGGCGTTACCGGATTGCGGAGGTGCAGGGGGACCGATTCCTGGGTGCCCTGATGAATCTCCTGCTGCACCTTGGAATAGGCTTCATAAAGGGAGTTGCTCTTCGGGGCGGTGGCTAAATAGACAACGACTTGAGCCAGCGCCAGGTTGCCCTCGGGCATACCGACGAAGTGGACCGCCTGCTGGGCTGCCATGGCAACCACGAGTGCCTGCGGGTCGGCCATGCCGACGTCCTCCGAGGCGAAACGTATCAACCGCCGCGCTATATATAGAGGGTCTTCACCACCTTCGAGCATGACGGTGAGCCAGTATAAAGAGGCGTCCGGGTCGGAGCCGCGCATCGACTTGTGCAGGGCGGAGATATTGTCGTAGTGCTGGTCTCCCTTTTTATCGTAAATGACCGCCCGTCGCTGAAAAACATCTTCGATAGTAGAGAGCGTAATAATGCGTTTGC
>Ga0255055_10002967_pt1 | contig 11617 bp, 11 predicted proteins | sample JV7_2_27_MG_FD_188633 | JGI IMG/M metagenome (GOLD analysis project Ga0255055, IMG submission 188633) | Seawater microbial communities from Jervis Inlet, British Columbia, Canada - JV7_2_27 | ecosystem: Environmental > Aquatic > Marine > Inlet | place: Canada: British Columbia | collected... | reverse complement strand
TTATTACATCATCCAACTCGTAATTCGCCTTAACCAAATAAGTGGTGGCGCCTAAACTCATTGCCCTCTCAACATCGCCCATTCCTTCAAGATTGGTCAAGACAATAACTGGAATATCTTTCAAGTTTTCGTCTTCTTTCATTTCTTTGAGTACTGTAAAACCGTCTTTTTTCGGCAAGATCAGATCAAGCAGAACTAAATCGGGTTTTTCTTTTTTTATCAATTCTAAGCCTGCTTCTCCGTCTAAGGCAGATAATACTTCAAATCCCTCCTGACCCAAGATTTCACCCACTGCTTTTTGAAGCGTGGGTTCGTCTTCAATAAAAAGAATTTTATCCATATAGTATGATGCAAATCTACAAATGAAACGCTAATCTACAAATTGCGAATTCGCAGTTCGTAGATTGGTATGAAATTCGCATATCTGCATTATGTTTTTTTAATTGGCAACGTAAACCAAAAAGTGCTTCCCTTGCCCTCTTTGGATTTAAAACCTATTTCTCCGCCAGAAAGATCTATAATTCCCTTGGAAATAAAAAGGCCCAAACCTGTTCCTTCGGTTCTTTGCTTGACTAAACTATCACCCCTAAAAAACTTACCAAAGACCCTTTTTCTCAAACCAGAAGGTATTCCTATACCATTATCTTCAGCGCTAAATCTTAATTTATTTTCATCTCTTTCTATCCTAACTTTAACAAATCTACTTTTGATTTCTTTATTAGAATACTTTACTGCATTTTCAATTAAATTCTGGATTACCATCCTAACCCGGTTGGAATCAGCATAAACCAAGGGCAACTTCTTTTCGAGATAAAAATCAATATTTACTCCCTTATCTTTAGCTAATGGTTTTATTTCTTCAACAACCTTTTCTGTTAAAGAATCAAGGGAAAATGAACTTGGCCTTACTTCTAATCTTCCCTCTTCTATTCTATTAACATTCAGCAAATCGTTAACTAAACCAATCATTCGCTTGTTGCTTTCATTAATTATATCAAGATATTCTTTCTGTTTTTTATTGATTTGTCCCAATCTTTTGCTCCTTAAAAGATCAAGGGACCATCTTAAGCTGGAAAGCGGGGTTCGAAGCTGGTGAGAAACAATACTCACAAATTCACTTTTCATTTTATTGGCCTGAACTACCCTCTCAAAACTAATTACTATTGTATGACCGACCAATAAAAGAACGGTTGTTACTACAACTACAATCATTACTACTATTTCCGGGGCTACATAATGAACACCGATATAATAAGTGCCAAGGATAGCAGTAATTATAACCAAGCCCATTACCACAAAAAGAAAATTTGGGCACTGCCAGGCAGTAATTCCGTATTTTCTACATTCAGCAAAAATATTCAGTTGTTTTAAAATCTTTCTCAGGGACATGATATTTCTATTATAAGCAAAGCTTCTAAAGTAATTATAGCACAAATTAACTTTTCAAGCACAAGGGTGGGGATAATTGACTATTGGCCATAAAAAGGTTAGCATAAAAAAGAGTTCACGGGATGTAGCTTAGTGGCTTAAAGCGCTGCGTTTGGGACGCAGAGATCCCGGGTTCAAATCCCGGCATCCCGATTATTTGCGGGTATAGTATAGTGGCTATTATGTCAGATTTCCAATCTGAAGACACGGGTTCGACTCCCGTTACCCGCTCTATTAAAAAATAACGACATTGAATGTCGTTATTTTTTAACCAAAAAAGGTGGGTTGTTTATTTCACCGCTTCTTTCAATCTCTTCCCCGCTTTGAACTTCGCTACCTTCACATTTTTAATCCTCATCTCTTTACCGGTTCGGGGATTAATGCCTTTTCTGCCTTTCCTAACTCTCACTCTAAATCCCCCAAAACCAACAAGATGAACTTTTTCGCCTTTCTTTAAAGTTTTAATAATAATATCCAAAGCCGAGTCGAAACATTCCTCAACCTGCTTTTTTAAAAAGCCCGTTTTATCTACAATTTTGTCGATTAATTGATCCTTGTTCATAGATGAAGAGAGGGCATGTACCCTTTTGAAACTAATTCCGTTCCTGATGACGATGAATAATGCCTAGGATAGAACACCGCTAATGATGAAACTATAGAGAATCAACGGGGAGTTTCAAGGGGGTATATGCCCGAGCTAAAACTATCTTGCGTATTCGATGGCACGGGTTTCCCTTATCACCGTAACCTTAATCTCCCCAGGATATTTAAGTTCTTTTTCGATTTCTTTAGCAATTTCCTGAGCTAATTTATAAGCCTTGATATCATCAACTTTCTCCGGAGTAACAAATACTCGAATTTCCCTGCCCGCTTGAATAGCATAGGCCTTTTCTACTCCCTCAAAAGCAGTAGCAATAGCCTCTAATTCTTCCAATCGCTTTAGATAATTCTCTAAGGTTTCTTTTCGAGCACCCGGACGAGCAGCTGAAACAGCCTCGGCTGCCTGAACTATAGAAGACTCTATAGTTTCATAAGGATATTCTTCATGATGAGCCTGCATTGCCTTAATAACTTCTTCATCAATTCCAAATTTTTCCAAAATTCTTCTACCAATCTCAACATGGGTACCAGGAACTTCATGGTCAATGGCTTTACCAATATCATGAAGTAAGGCTGCTTTCTTAGCTACTGCTACGTCAGCCTTGAGTTCGGTGGCTAACATTCCTGCTAAATGAGCGCTTTCTAAAGAATGCATAAGAACATTTTGCCCAAAACTAGTTCTATATCGCAATCTTCCCAAAAGTTCAACCAACTTAGGATCCAGCCCAATAACTCCGGCATCATAAACGGCTGCCTCCCCGGCTTCTTTCATTTTTTCATTTATCTCTCCCTTTGCTTTTTCTACCATTTCTTCAATCCGAGCCGGTTGAATTCGACCGTCAGCCATCAATTTCTCTAATGCCAATTTAGCTACTTGACGTCTTACTGGATCAAAACCAGAAACAATTATTGCTTCTGGAGTTTCATCAACAATAATATCTACTCCTGTAAGCCGTTCCAGGGCTTTAATATTTCTTCCTTCCTTGCCAATAATTCTTCCCTTCATATCATCGCTGGGCAAAGAAACAGTAGTGGTTGTTGTCTCGGCTATTTGCGAAGCATCAAAGCGTTGCATTGCTGAAACCATAATATCTCGAGCTTTTTTCTCAAGCTCTTCTCTTCTGCCACTTTCTAATTTTTTCATTTGCTCAAATAAATCTTTCTGATATTTGCTTTCTATTAATTTTAAAAGCTCTTCTTTGGCTCTGTCTCTAGAAAGTTTCGATATCTTTTCTAATTTTTCAATTTCTTCTTCTTTTATTTCGTTTATTTCTTGTTTAACTTTTTTAACTTGTTCAACTTTTAATTTTAAATCCCCTTCTTCTCCTTTAAGCTCCTCTGCTTTCTGGTCTAATAGTCCTTCTCTTTGTTCTAATCTTCTTCGGCTTTTTGAATACTCGTCTCTTCTTCTCTGCTCTTCTCTTTTTAACTCATCAAGGGCCTTTACTGCTTTTTCCTTTGCTTTAAAAATTATGTCTCTTGCCTCATTTTTTGCTTCGCTAATTAATTTGTCTACTTTGGCCTCGACTGTTTTGGCCTGTCTTCGGGCAATAGACCGCCGGGCGTAATAACCCAAAACGGAACCAATTATAAGACTGCCTACTGCCACTAAAAGTGGAATTACTTCTGTCATATTTTTTAATTGTTGCTAAAAAACACATACTTATATTTCTTTAGCATCAAAGATTATTTACTTACTAAATAAGTTTAGCAAATATGTTTTAAACTGTCAAATGTTTAGCAAAAATCGCCGAAACCGTTAGAAGTATCGTTAATCAAACAACAGACGCCGACAAGAAATTGAACCTTTTTTCTTATTTTCAACCATGCTACACTTGAAATGATGAGTAAAAATAACTACACAATTATCGCCCTGGGCGGCTCTCTTATTTCCCCTGCTCCTGGTAAAATCAATACGGGATTTTTAAAAAGATTCCAAGAGCTTATTTTAGATTATTTAGAAAAAGGAAAAAAATTTGTTATCGTAGCTGGCGGCGGAAAAACTTGTCGTTTATATCAAAAAGCTGCTTCTAAAATAGTTGCTGTCAGCGACGAAGATATTGACTGGTTGGGTATCCACAACACCCGGCTTAATGCCCATCTTCTGCGAACGATTTTCTTTAAAGAAGCCCATCCAATTATTCTCGATAAACCTCAAAAATCAATTAAAACTAACCCTTGTCTAATTATTGCCTCGGGCTGGCAACCGGGCTATTCAACTGACTTTATTGCTATTCGTTTAGCCCAAAGATTTAAAGCTAAATCAGTGATTATTGCCAGTAATATTTCTTATGTTTATGAAAAAGATCCAGCTAAGCATAAAGGAGTTAAAAAATTTTTAAAAATAAGTTGGCAAGACTATCGGAAGCTGATTAAGGATCAGTGGAAACCCGGAATGAGTGCGCCGATGGACCCAATTGCTGCAAAACTTGCCCAAAAACTTAAATTGAAAGTTGTTCTATTTAAAGGAACGGAATTAAAAAATTTTAGAGATTATTTGGAGAATCGAATATTTAAAGGAACTACTATTTATTAATCTTGCGAGATTTTTTAGAATATGCTATAGTTGAAAAGTATGAAAAAATTAATTACAAACATATTCTTTGCCTTACTAATCCTGCTTGTTGTTTCAGGAATTTTTACCCTATACTCCACTCCTTCTGAAAAACCAGAAGAAATCCCTCTAAGTGAAGTTGTTACACAAATCAATGAAGGTAAGGTTGTTAAAATTATTGTTGAAGAAAATGATTTAACTATTGAACTTCTTGATGGCACCAAAAAAAAATCCCGCAAAGAACAGGAAACTTCCCTTACTCAATCCTTAATAAACTACAATGTAAATCAAGAAAGGCTTAAAGAAATAAAATTAGAAGTGAAACAACCCTCGGGATTTATGGTCTGGGCAGGCGCTCTTTTACCATTTCTTCTTCCTTTTCTTCTGATTGCTTTATTTTTATGGTTTATGTTCCGCCAAGCCCAAAAAGGTCAAACCCAGGCTCTTTCTTTTGGCAAATCCAATGCTAAACTAACTGATCCCATGGACAAAGGAAAAAAAATTAGCTTTAAAGACGTGGCCGGCATTGAAGAGGCTAAAGAAGAATTAAGAGAAATAGTTGACTTTCTTAAACATCCTAAGAAATTTATTGAGATCGGAGCCAGAATTCCTCGGGGAGTTCTTCTTATGGGACCGCCGGGCACTGGAAAAACTTTACTTGCACGGGCAGTGGCCGGTGAAGCCAATGTTCCTTTCTTTCATATTTCCGGTTCTGAATTCGTGGAAATGTTTGTTGGAGTAGGCGCCTCTCGAGTAAGAGATTTATTCAAAGCTGCTAAGAAAAGTGCTCCTTCAATTGTTTTTATAGATGAAATTGATGCTGTGGGCAGACACCGGGGAGCCGGACTTGGTGGCGGACATGATGAAAGAGAACAAACTTTAAATCAAATCTTAGTAGAAATGGATGGTTTTGATAGAGATACAAACACAATTGTAATAGCAGCAACAAATAGACCCGATATTCTTGATCCTGCCCTTCTTCGACCCGGTCGTTTTGATCGTCGCGTTGTTCTTGATTTGCCTGATATTAATGAACGAGAAAAAATCTTAAAAATTCACGCAGAAAATAAACGTTTGGTTAAAAATGTTCATCTTCGTCACATTGCCGAACAAACCCCAGGATTTTCCGGAGCTGATTTAGCTAATCTGATTAATGAAGCAGCAATTTTAGCAGCCAGGAAAAACGAAAAAATTATTAGCCAACAACATCTTCTGGAATCTATTGAAAAGGTTCTCTTGGGTCCGGAAAGAAAAAGCCATATTCTTTCCAGAGAAGAAAAGAAAATTGCTGCTTACCATGAAGCTGGTCATGCCTTGGTGGCAGCCAGCCTAAAACATGCTGATCCTGTTCATAAAGTTTCGATTGTCGCTCGAGGGAGAGCAGCTGGTTATACTTTAAAACTTCCAATTAAAGATAAACATCTTCGTTCTCGCTCGGAATTTTTAGCTGATTTGGCTGTTTTTCTTGGTGGTTATTGCTCTGAAAAAATGGTCTTCAAAGAATTAACCACTGGAGCAGCCTCGGACCTTCAACAAGCTTCAGATTTAGCAAGAGCTTTAGTTACTCGCTATGGAATGAGTGAAAAATTGGGACCAATGACTTTCGGCGAAAATGGTGGGTTGGTATTTTTAGGGAAAGCAATTGCCGAACAAAAAAACTATTCTGAAAAAGTAGCGGCAGAAATTGATAAAGAAGTAGAAAAACTAATCCGCGATGCCCAAAAAACCGCTCAAAAAATCCTTACCCAAAAGCGAAAAAAACTCACCCAAATCGCTAAAAGGTTGATAAAGAAAGAAGTGATTGAAAGAAAGGAATTTGAAAGATTGATGAAATAAAAATTGTTAAAAAGCGCCCGTAGCTCAGCGGTTAGAGCATCCGGCTTATATCCGGACGGTCGGTGGTTCAAATCCATCCGGGCGCACTTTCGGGCGGTTAGCTCAGTTGGTTTAGAGCGTCTCGTTGACATCGAGAAGGTCACAGGTTCAAGTCCTGTACCGCCCACCATTTTATGAAAATTCCAATTATCTACGAAGATGAGAATATTATTATAATAGATAAACCAGCAGGGCTCTTGGTTCATCCGACGAGCAAAAAAGAAAGGAACACCCTGATAGACTACTTTCCTAATGCAAGACTGGCTCATAGACTGGATAAAGATACCTCGGGTCTGCTAATTCTTGCTAAAAATGAAAAAACTAATGATTGGCTGAAAAGCCAATTCAAAAATCGCCAGATAAAGAAAAGATATATTACCCTGGTTCACGGAAGCCTTAAAGACAAAACTGGTATAATTACTAAAACTATTAGCAGGTCCAGAAAACGGGGTGGCAGCCAAACCACTGCTCCAATAGGCAAAAGAAGGGAAGCAATTACTAGATATAGGGTTTTAAAGGAATTTGAAAACTATACTTATCTAGAAGTATCTCCGGAAACTGGTCGAACCCATCAAATAAGAGTCCACTTGGCCTCAATAGGGCATCCAATAGCTGGAGATGAAAAATATAAATTTAAAAGACAACTAACTCCAGAAGAGTTAAAAAGACAATTCTTGCATGCTAGTTATCTAAAATTTTCTCTACCCAATGGGAAAGTAAAGAAATTCCACTTAAATTTACCCAAAGATTTGGAGAAAATTCTAAAAAATTTATGACAAATAAATTAGACATTTTCAATAAAAGCCAGCTTAAACAAAATATCCCGGACATAAGACCCGGTGATGTTGTTCGAGTTCATCTGAATTTACCTGAAAAAACTAAGGCAGGCAGCCAACGGACTCAGGTTTTTGAAGGATTAGTTATTGCCAAAAAACATGGCAAAGGATCTAATGCTACTTTTACGGTTCGAAAAATATCTCTTGGCGTAGGTGTTGAAAGAATATTTCCTCTTCACTGCCCAACAATTTTTAAAATTGAAGTAGTTAAACGGTCAAAAGTCCGCCGAGCAAAACTTTATTATATGAGAGAAAGACGAGGTAAAAAGGCAAGAATGAAAACTAAGGAATTATTGGGAGTAGAGTGGGAGGAGCCGAAAGGAAAACCCATCGAAGAGACGAAAAAGACAGAAGAAGAACCGAAAAAAGAAGAGAAAAAGGAGGAAAAAACAAAAGAAGAAAAACCTAAAGAGGATAAAGAAAAAACTAAGTAAGCCCAGGTGGTGGAATTTGGTATACACACTTGGTTGAGGGCCAAGGCTCATTTTTGGGCGTGCGGGTTCGAGTCCCGCCCTGGGCACCAAGAAAGGGCGGTTAGCTCAGCTGGCTAGAGCGTCTCGTTTACACCGAGAAAGTCGTAGGTTCGAGTCCTACACCGCCCATTAATTGCCCGGGTGGCGGAACTGGTAGACGCGCAAGACTTAAAATCTTGTGGGAGTGTTCCTCCCGTGTGGGTTCGAGTCCCACCCCGGGCATAAGTTTACAAAAATAAATTATTTAGCTAAAATTAAAAAAGTAGGGCCACGTACCCAAGCGGTCTAAGGGGAGGGTCTGCAAAACCCTTATTCGTGGGTTCGAATCCCACCGTGGCCTTTGCCGAGGTAGCTCAGGGGTAGAGCACATGACTGATTTTCGGTCCGCTCCGAAGAAATTCGGAGATGAAAACTGGGTGAACTCGGGGAAACCTAAGCCCCGACATTATGTCGGTGTAAGGCAATCCCGAGCCAAGTCCCGATGGGTTTAAGTATCGGGAAAGGTGTAGAGACTAGCGGGTGAGTCCCAACAATACTCCCGCATTTAGCGCCCGGCCTCCGATGTAACATCGGAGGATGAGATAGTCCAATCCTTAAAGAAATTTAAGAGGAAAATGGAAAATCATGGTGTCGGCGGTTCGAATCCGCCCCTCGGCACCACGCGGCAGTAGTTCAGTTGGTAGAACATCTCGTTGCCAACGAGAAGGTCGCCGGTTCGATCCCGGTCTGCCGCTCCAAATAAAAATACGACTCATGGATTGAGTCGTATTTTTATATAACCTTTCTCGCCTTTTTTATCAACCGTCTAAATACTTTTTCGGGCTCACCATCCACCCGAAATCCCGAAGCAAATTTGTGGCCACCACCATCAAATAAGCTGGCGATTTTGGAAACGTCAATTCCCTTATATTCCTCGCTTCGCAAACTTCCTTTAGTCTTTCCCTTTTGGTATTCCACTAAAAGCAAGGCCCACTTGCAATCTTCTACAGTATTAATTGCTGAAACCAGATTATCCAAATCAGATTTATGCCATTTTTCAAAATCATTATTATTAATAATTAAATAAACCAAATCTAATTCAGGATGTTTCTCTGCCTGGCTAAGTAACCGGCCTAAAGATTCGGAATTATTAATAAAAGCATTGCTATTTAGAATTTGCTTAATAATTTTATTTATCCGAATGCCCTGGGAAAGAAGTTCGCCAACAGTAAGCAGGGTTTGATAAGAAGTATTAGAATGAAGAAAGCCGCCTGTGTCGCCAATGATTCCGGTTAAAATACAAGTAGCTATGTCTCTATCTATGGGCCAGCCTAATTCTTTTAAATAATAATAAATAATTTCCGAAGTTGAAGAAATTGGTTCTAAAACTCTAACTTCACCAATATGATTCACTCCTTCATCTACATGATGGTCCATGGTAATAACAATCGGATTTTTTTGCTCAAGCAAACTATCAATAGCTAACCGCCGAACATCGCCGTAATCCAAAGCAAAAACCAAATCAAAATCATTATTGTTAAGTTCGCTATCAATAAGATTATAGCCCGGTAAAAACCTGTATTTTTTAGCTGAATAATCAGATATAAAAACCGAGGAGTTAATCCCCTGTTTTTTAAGAGCAAATTTCAAGGCCAAAGCCGAACCCACAGCATCTTCATCAGGCGCCCTATGACTAACAATAAGGATATTTTTAGATTGAGCAATCAGCTCATTTATTTTATTAAATTTCTCCTTCATTTTATTTTTCTAAATAATTGTTCGATTCTTGTCTTTCGCTCTTCTGATTTGTCCAGTTCAAATTTGATTTTCGGAACGATTTTCATTTTCAATTTTTTGTTAAGCAATTTCTGGAGATTAAAAACTTGAGAATTTAAAATTTTCAAAATTTTTTCCGCTTTTAAAAAAGGCATTATACTTACTTTTACTTTTGCCTGTTGCAAATCAGGAGAGGTAGATACTTCAGTAATTGTTACCATAATATCCCTGCTAAAGTCAAGCTCTTTCAAAATCAGGTTGCCAATTTCCTGTTTTAAAAGTTCATTAACCTTTTGAATCCTTAAACTCATATCTTCTCTATCTTTAGTTTATCTCCCGATTTGAATCTTATATCTTCAGCAATCACTTGTTTTTTGATTTGCTCTTTATTTTTTTCGACTATTCCTTCCAGCTCTTTTTCGCCGAAAGAAACTTTTATTTTATCTTTAGGAGTTAAACCTTCTTTTTTTCTTAGAGCTTGAATCTGGCGAACAAATTCTCTGAGCATTCCTTCTTCTTTGAGTTTGGGGGTTATTTTTGTGTCTAAAACAATTTTTTCTTTTAATTTAGACTCACAAACAATTTCTTTAATGTTAATTTCATCTTTAATCAAACCCAATAATTCATTGTTTATAGTTTCCTGTTTAAGGTTTATGGTTAGCTTTGCTAGGGGTTGCCTAACCTTTAAACCGGCTTCAGCCCGCTTTTGTAAAGCCAAGCTGCAAATTTCTCGCACTTTTTCCATTTTTTCTTCTAAGTCCTCATCAATTAATTTCTCATTTACTGTTGGCCAATCTTCAAGATGGACAGATTCCTTGCTACCCTTTAATTCACGATATATATACTCAGATATAAATGGCATGGCCGGCGCTATTACTTTTGATAACTCTAATAATACATATTTTAAAGTTTTAATTGCTTCCTTGTTTCCCTCCTTAATCCTTTCCCTTGACCGCCTTAAATACCAGGTTGATAATTCATTAACAAATGGCTCAATTGGTCGAATTGCCTTGTTTAAATCATAGCTATTATAACCATCAGCAATTTCTTTTTTTAATGATTCCATCCTTGAAAGAATCCATTTGTCCAAAACATTATCACTCTTTGAATCGGCTTCCAAATTACCCTCGGAGAACATCTTATAAAAAGAAAAGACATTTAGTAAAAGCAGTAAAACTTTTTTAACCACTTCATCAACTGCTTTTTCGGAAAAGCACAAATCCTCGGCCTTCATTACTTGAGAAGTAGCTAAATAATAACGCACGGCATCGGCTCCATATTTATCAAAAACATCGTTTGGTTCCGGATAGTTTTGCAAACGCTTAGACATTTTTTTACCATCTTCTGCTAAAACAATGCCATTAGCAATAACATTTTTAAAAGCTTCTTTGTTCTTGAGCGCTGTTGATAAAGTGTGAAGATAATAAAACCAACACCGCGCTTGATCAACTCCTTCAGCAATAAATTGAGCAGGGAAGTTTTTCTCAAATTTTTCTTTATTTTCAAAAGGATAATGCATTTGTGCATAAGGCATAGAGCCCGATTCAAACCAGCAATCTAAAACATCTGGAATTCGTTTCATCTCACCTTTGCAATTTTTTTCTGTGCATTTAAATTTTATTTTATCAACAAAATGTTTGTGTAAGTCAGTTATCTTTTCTTTGCTTAATTCCTCTAGTTCCTTGATTGAACCCATTACTTTTTTCTTGCCACACTTAATACAAACCCAAATCGGCATAACCGAACCCCAAAATCTCTGCCTGGAAATTGACCAATCTCTCGCTCCTTCCAGCCACTTACCAAATCTACCTTCTTTAACATGTTTAGGCACCCAATTTATATTTTTGGCATGCTTTAACATTTTATCTTTCAATTCTGTAACTTTAACAAACCAGGAACTGGTAGCATAATTCAAAAGCGGTGATTCGCAACGCCAACAATGAGGATAGGAATGAGTAAATTTTTTAATCTTAAAGGCTAAATTTTTCTTTTCTAAATACTCAACAATTTTTTTATCAGTTGACTGATGATGACCTTTTGGCTTCACCTCTAAGCCCGCAAAATCTTTCACCTCGTCTGTAAATTGACCGTTCATT
>Ga0255055_10002966_pt1 | contig 11617 bp, 8 predicted proteins | sample JV7_2_27_MG_FD_188633 | JGI IMG/M metagenome (GOLD analysis project Ga0255055, IMG submission 188633) | Seawater microbial communities from Jervis Inlet, British Columbia, Canada - JV7_2_27 | ecosystem: Environmental > Aquatic > Marine > Inlet | place: Canada: British Columbia | collected... | reverse complement strand
CTAGACGAGGACGGCGAAACCCGCGGGATCTACAACCTCGCCGCGGCCATCGAGGGAAGGGCCAGTGACGACGACGAGCACGGCGCTTGGAGCGCCGTCGCCTTTGCCGACGCGGACTGGCTGGCAGACGGCTATCTGCGCAATCCGGGCAACGCCCAGGCCCTCGCCGACGTGGTGAGCTGGCTGCAAGGGGAAGAGGCGGCTCGCGTCGAGGTCGAGGAGGACGTGCCCATCGTGCACACCCGTGAGAAGGACGTCATCTGGTTCTACGGCACGATCTTCGCACCGCCGCTCCTCGTGCTGGGCGCGGGTCTCTGGGGCGTGCGCCGGCGCCACTCGGGAGGACGTCGTGCGTAACGCCCCGGTCGTTACCTGGTCGGCCCTCTTCGTGCTCAGCGCGATTGGAGCCTGCGTGGTCTGGACGAGGGACGAGGCTCCCGAGGGTGAGCGACCCTTTGCGGTCCTCTCGCTCGATGAGAAGGACGTCGGCCGAGTTCGACTGGAGACGAGAGCGAGGACGGTGGAGTTCGTTCGCAGCGGAGACTCGTTCCGGTTGATCGTGGAGGCGGGCGAGGCCGCTGCGAAGCCGACTCCCGTTCCCGAAACGGGACATGACCACGGGCTCGAGGAGCCCCCGCTACCCGCTCCGTCCGTAGCGCCCGGACAACGACGGGAGTTCCCGGGCAACGACCGCTGTCGGGAGGTCTTCCAGGAGGCCGCCCTGTTCGAGGCCACGCGCGATCTGGGAGCCCCGGAAGCCGGAGATTTAGCAGGCTTCGGACTGGATGCTCCGGAAGACGCCCTCGTGGTGAGCACAGGGCGAGGTGAGGAGCGTTTCGCTCTGGGCAAGCTGCTCTACGGGACTTCGAAACGCTACGTCCGCCGAGAGGCGAACGGGAAGCTGTACGTCGTCAACACGGGTTTCCTCGAGGACATGAAGAATGAAGGAGCGTACATCGATCGAAGGCTCCACTCCTTCTTCCTGAGGCGGGCCGATCGCGCGGTCGTGCGGGCGAGGGGTCGCGAGCTGACGTTGATCCGCACAACGGAGTTTACACAGGAAGCGCTCCCCTTGTGGGCTCCCGTGGATCGGCCCGAGGAAGAGAACGAGCTCTACGGCGACTGGCTGCGCAAGACCGTCGGTCTCTACGCCGTGGACTTTCCGACCGAGGAGGCGCAGAAACCCTCGTCCGCACTGCAGATCGACTATCTCCGCGGCGAGCAATTGTTCGGCACGCTGGAGTTGATCGAGGATCTGGCCGAAGACAAGGATTCACCGCAACGCTACCGCGCAAGGGGGGAGATCACTCCGGGAGACGTGATCGTGCCGCGGTTCGCGGCGCTGGAGATCATGCAGGACCTGGACAACCTGCTGGGCGAGTAATCAATCGCTGGCGAGACCGCGGCTGCGGGTGTCATCACCGAACCTATCGCAAGAATGCTCGACGGCCGTCCTGAGGACCGACCCGAGCTACCTTGCCGCGGTCCTGACGGAGACTGGAATCAAGGCAGAAGACGATGGCTGCAGACAACGGTCCCAGAGGTCTCCCGCCCGGCGCATCCATCCGAGCGCACCGCATCGTCCGGGAGCTCGCCGGCCCGGTTGAGAGATTCCTTCATATCGAAGCGGCGAGCGGAACCATCCTGCTGGTGATGGCGGGGATAGCCCTCGTCTGGGCGAACTCTCCCTGGGTCGCCTTCGGAATCATGCCACTCTTTGCCCTCGCGAACGCAGGCGTAGCTCTTGGCGGCCCCAGCGGTGGGGGAGCCGAGGCGAGGGGTATGGCTCTCGGTGTTGGCCTGGGCTTGGTCGTCGGGGGACGGCCATGACGACCCTCGGGTGGCTTGACCAATACATCGGGACACATACCCAGCGGGAGATAGCGCGGGGGAAGCGCGTCTTGCGTCATGTGGAGGAGCTCGGGACCAAGCTTGGCAACGAAACCGATCAACGGCTTCGGGACCGGGCGCAGACGCTCCGCGAGCGCGCGGCAGGAGGTTCACCTCTCGACGACCTCATGGCAGAGACGTTTTCTTTGGTCCGCGAGGTGTCTTTTCGCCAGATTGGGATGCGGCATTTCGACGTTCAGATCCTCGGTGGCGTTGCTCTGCATCGCAGGAATATGGTGGAAATGAAGACCGGCGAGGGGAAGACTCTGGCTGCGACGCTTCCCGTCGTGTTGAATGCCCTCGCCGGGAATGGAGCTCATGTCATCACGGTCAATGACTACCTGGCCCAGCGCGATGTGCGGTGGATGCGGCCCATCTACGAGTTCATGGGACTCAGCGTCGGAGTGGTTTTGGAGAACATGAACGACGACGAAGGACGCCATGCGAGGAAGGAGGCATACCAGGCCGACATTACCTATGTGACCAACCATGAGCTGGTCTTCGATTACCTTCGTGACAATCTGGCGAGCAGTCGCGATGAACAGGTGCACCGGCGTTTGCATTTCGCTCTTGTCGACGAGGTGGATTTGTTGTTGCTGGACGAGGCGGGAACACCGCTCATTATCTCAGGAGGAGGGCCGGACAGCTCCGGCCGCTCCGTGGCGGCTCGATTAATCGTGTCGTCGTTGCGAGAAGGGGATGACTTCCGTGTGGACCACAAAACGCGGCGTGTATCCGTCCAAGATGAAGGCTGGAGCAAGATGGAGATAGCGCTGAAGGTCGACAACTTGGCAGCGCCCGAGCATATCGACTGGCAGCACGCGCTGCACAACGCGCTGCTCGCCCACGCCGTCTACCAGCGTGATGTGGATTACATTGTTCAGGATGGCGAGATACAGCTGGTCGATGACTATACGGGGCGGGTCTCGCCGGACAAGCGTTACTCCGATGGCCTACACCAGGCCCTCGAAGCCAAAGAGGGCGTTGCCGTACAGACCGAAGATCGAACCTTGGCGAAGGTCAGCTATCAGATGTTCTTCCGGCTCTATCCTTCCCTATGCGGAATGACTGGCACCGTATACTCGGCGCGAGAGGAGATCCAGCGGACCTACGGGCTCCGCGTCGTGGTGATGCCAACGAACAAGCCAGTCATTCGAGTCGATGAGCCGGCCTCCGTCTTCAGATCGTCAGCGGAGAAGTTCGAGGCAGTAGTCGAGGAGGTCCATGAGCTGGTCGCAACCGGTCGGCCAGTGCTCGTGGGGACCACATCGGTCAAGGAATCGGAGCGTGTCTCTCGGCTTCTGTTCCACCGCGGAATCCGGCACACGGTACTCAACGCAAAAGACGACAGCGCCGAGGCCGCGGTCATCGCGCAGGCTGGCAGTCCGTCTGCGGTCACGGTCTCCACCAACATGGCTGGGCGTGGCGTGGATATCCTGCTCGGAGGAAGTCCGAAAGGCCTTGCTAGCGAAGATCCTGACGCGATCAAGATGCAATGCGAGGCCGGTCGGGCACGAATCGTGAAGAATGGGGGATTGATGGTAATCGGTACTGGGCTTCACGAGTCCCGGCGAATCGATGACCAGCTTCGTGGGCGTTCCGGGCGCCAGGGAGATCCGGGAGGATCTCATTACTTCCTCAGCCTCGATGACCCAGTGTACCGCAGGTTTGGGGAGAAGGATGACGAATTCCAGGTGCTCAAGGATCTGCGAAACAGGTTGCGCGATCATCCGTGTGTCGCTCCCATTATGGACAGAAGAGTGTTGCGAGCCCTTCGAGAGCTGCAGAAGAAGGTGGAAGTGGAGAACGAATCGATCCGGCGCGATGTCCTGCGCTACGATGTGGTCGTGGACCATCAGCGTCGCACCATCTACGGCTGGCGCCAGACCATTCTGGCGCAGCAACCAAGTGAGACGATCGGGTTGCTGCGAGACATGGCGGGGGACCTGGGCGATGACCTGGAGGAGAGGGCATCATCGGACGCCGGCGAGCTTGACGACGACACACGGGGACAAATCAGGACATCGCTGCGCCAGACGCTGAGCGCCCAGATCGGAGGCTTGGAGTATGGCCTTGAGGGGAGCACGCCATCGGATCGTGCTCTTGTCGAGAAGCGGTTGGTCGATCTCCAGGAGACGATCGGTACCGAAGGGCTCGCAGCCATCGGCGGGCAGGTCATGCTGTCGACAATCGATGAGATGTGGACCGACCACTTGGGCAACCTGGAACGTGTAGACGACGCTGTGGGGTTGCGTGGCTACGGGCAGCTCGATCCGCTGCTCGAGTTCAAGAGGGAAGCACATAACCTCTATGTGGCCATGTTGGGTGGTATACGGCGGCAGACTATGGTGCGCTTGCTCTCAATGAGGACGCGAAGCTAGCCGGCAAGAGGCGCGCAATGGTGTAGCGGAACGTCTTTGGCATCACTAACCGCATATCGCGGGTGTTCCCGTTACGCGGACTTGGGTGGTTGCCTCCATTTGTTCGGCCCAAGGTCTCGGACGAACCGATGGTCTCTGCACTGGGGATCAGTCTGTTGACCAACCAACCCGCGGCTTCCCGAGGGCGGGAGCCAATTGCGTCGATCAGACGATCAGAGCGGGGCTCGGCTTGCCCCCGTAAACATGGTCGATATACTGGAATTCCATGCTCCGAAGGCGAGACATCCTGAACGCGTTGCGCATGCCGGCCCTTTGGCTGCTGGCGGTGCCCGTGCTGGCAGGCCCCATGGGAGTTGGCGCCTCCGTTGCGTCGGCGGCCATGAAGACCTGCGGCGTCTCGTGTCCGTGCGATGAAGCACAGCATGCGGAGTTTGCCGACGAGGCGGCTCAGGCCGACGACGATTGCGAGAGCAGCCGCGAAGCCGCGCACAGCGACGAGGCGCCCTGCGAAGACGAGTGTCCGGACGACTGCCCTGACTGCACCTGCTGTGGACTCATGGTCGGTCTCGCGCCCATGGTAGTGCCCCTTCTGGGCCCGGTATCTTCATCGAAGCTGTTCACACCTGCGGATTCCCTGCCCTGCGGTGACGTGTCTGGTGTTTTCAGACCTCCGCGCTCCCTGACCTGAACCCCATCCACATATTGGTTTGGGCCGGCGTCGTCTCGGATGCGAGACCACGCCTAACAGGGAGATTTTCGATGTTCAAGAGGAGGCTAGTCGGCCTCCTGCTCGCAACGTCGCTCGCGACCATGTCCGCGAGCGCGCAAGAGCGGAGTCAACCGACCTACGAGATCACATTCGAGCGGGCAATGGAGCTCGCGCGGCGACAGGGACCACGCCTCGCCACGGCCCGATCGCGCATTCACGAAGCGCGCGGAGGAGTCGATGCCGCGTCGGTATGGCGCTTCAATCCCCAGCTCGAAGCGTCGGCGGAACCGCGTTTCGGTGCTGCGGATGCGACGACTGATTGGTCCATCGGCGCTCGGCAATGGCTCGAGATCGGCGGGCAGCGCGGCAGTCGGATCGATGCCGCGCGCGCAGGAGTCGATGCAGCAGAGGCGCGGACCGACGACGCAGAGCGCCTGCTTCTCCGGGAGGTGGGTCTCGCGTTCGTCCAGGCTCTGTACTGGGAACGGCGCGTGGCGCTCGCGCAGGAGAACCTGGGCATCGCAGAAGGGATCGTGCGGGTTGCTCGACGAAGGCATGAGGTCGGCGACACGGGAGGCCTCGAGAAGTCAGTCGCCTCGCTGTCCCTCACCCGAGCGCAGACCGACGAGGCTCGAGTCCGGGCCGCGCTCGGTCAAGTCGAGGGACGCCTGAAGATCCTGCTCGGGCTTGAGGCGGGTGGAGGCATCGTCGCGCGGGGCGATCTCCGACAACTCGGCATGCCCGGTGCCACCGCACCGGCGGATGTCAATGCGCGCCCCGATGTGCGCGCCTTCACTGCCGACATCCGACAAGCCGAGTCAGAAGCCGATCTCGGTCGCGCCGCGCGCATACCCAACATTGCTCTCGGTGCGGGCTACTCGCGAGAAGAAGACACGGACATCGTTCGAGGGTCTCTAGCCGTGGCACTTCCGTTCTTCGACCTCGGGCAAGGCACAACGGCAGTCGCACAAGCTCGTCGCCGCCGGATTGAGACCGAGCTTCGTGGGGCTCGGCGGCGAGCTGCGATCGAGATCGAGACTGCGAGTGGTACGTCGGAGCGGCTCAGTGCCGCCGCACGCCAGTTCGAGGATCGCGGCCTTGCAACTCTCGAACGCAGCCAACGTGCAGCCACGGCGACCTACGAGGCCGGGGCGATACCACTTGGCGAGCTCCTGGCCGTCCGGCGCGAGCTCGTGCAGGCGAAGCTCGACTATGTGGATCTGCTGCTCGGCGCCGCGACCGCGCGAGTGGAGCTGACCGCAAACACAGGAGGTTCCCAATGAGAGCGCTCACGTTGTCGATCATTCTAATTGCGTGCGCGCTCGCGAACGGGTGCAACGACAAGAGCCATCCATCCCAGACGCAGCAGACACAACCTCGTGCATCGCTGGCCGAACCGACATCGGCCACTGAGCCGGATACTGCGGACTGGTGTGCGGGCCACGGGGTGCCGGAGTCCAAGTGCACCCAGTGTAACCCGTCTCTCATCCCGCAGTTTCAGGCGTCGGGTAACTGGTGCGAGGAACATGGCTTCCCGGAGTCCGTGTGTCCGGTCTGCAACCCTCAGCCCGCGCCGACAGCGGCCACACACGTGGAAGCTGACTGGTGCTTGGAACACGGGGTGCCGGAGTCGAAGTGCACCCAATGCGACCCCAGCCTCATGTCGCAGTTCCAGGCTGCCGGTGACTGGTGCGCCGAGCACGGCTTCCCCGAGTCGTTCTGCCCCATCTGCAATCCACGGCAACCCCCCGCTGGCGCCGAGCAAGCCGCCATCGAGGCTCGCACCGTTCGCTTCCGTTCGCCTGACATCGAAGAGGCGGCTGGTATCAGAACGGTCGCAGCGCGCCGGGCCCAGGCAGCGCCTTCGGTCGCGTGCACGGCTCGGATCGCATTCGACAGTGATCGCGTCGCGGACGTCCGGGCAATCGTTCCGGGCATCGTTCGCGGCGTTCGCACCAAGCTCGGCGCCAGTGTCGAGAGAGGTGCGACCCTCTTCGAGCTGGAGAGCACGCGTGTCGGAGAGATCCAGGGCGCGCTACAGGCCGCCCGCGAACGAGCCCGCACGGCGCAGGCCAACCTGTCCCGACAGCGTGAGCTTCGCGAGAGCGACATCGCGTCCGCTCGCCAGGTCGAGGTCGCCGAGCAAGAGTCGGCTACAGCCCAGGCCGAAGCTCGCGCAGCGGAGGCGACGCTTCGAATGGCCGGCGCTGCACGAGCGGCTCCGTCAGGCCGCTACACGCTCGCAGCACCCATCGCGGGAACCGTCGTGCGTCGACCGGCGGTAATTGGGCTGCTCGCAACGGAGACCACATCGCTCGCGACCGTGGCGGACACATCCGTGATGTGGGTGCTCTGTGATGTCCCCGAGGTGTATGCCTCGCGTATCGCTCTTGGCCAGAAAATGCGGGTGACCATCGAGGGGGTCGATGCAACCATCGAGGGGGAGATCACCTGGATCTCCGCTGAGGTCGACCCGCGTACGCGCACCGTTACCGCGCGCGCCGCGGTCCCCAATCCCGAAGGTCGACTTCGCGCTAACCAGTTCGCGCGAGCGCGAATCGAGACCCGTGCAGCGCGCACCACCGTCTCCGTCCCGCGCGCCGCCGTTCAGCGCGTCGGCGAGCGAGACGTTGTCTTCGTTCGTGCGGCAAGGGGTGTCTATGAGCCTCGAGTTGTGCGTCGCTTCGGTGGAGGCGACCTCGTTCAGGTCGAAGGCAATGTTCGCGATGGAGACGCCGTCGTCACGACCGGTGCCATCCTCCTTCGCACCGAGATCATGCCCGGCAGTATCGGCGCGGGGTGCTCCGATGTCGAACCTCCAGGGGGTAGTTGATGCTGACCTGGCTCATCGATCTTTGTCTTCGTTACCGCCCGGTCGTGCTCCTGGCGACGGCGGTCCTGGTCGTCGTGGGCATCGCGAGCTTTCACAAGCTGCCATTCGATGCTTTCCCGGACACCACCCCGGTCCAGGTTCAGGTCAACACCACGGCGCCAGCCCTGTCTCCTCTCGAGGTCGAGCGGCAGATCACGTTCCCCATCGAGCAGGCCATCTCGGGGCTTCCCGGTTTGCACGTGGTTCGTTCCGTATCGAAGTTCGGTTTCTCCCAGGTCACCGCGATCTTCGACGACTCGATCGACATCTACCTCGCCCGCCAGGTGGTCAGCGAGCGCCTCGCGGCCGCCGAGCTTCCCGAGGGTGTGGGTCGTCCCGCCTTGGGCCCGCTCTCCACTGGCCTCGGGGAAGTGTTTCAATACCTGATCCAGAGCGACACCCTCTCCGCTCAGGAGCTGCGCACGATACACCAATGGGTGATTCGGCCGCAGATGCTCCAGATCCCGGGCATCGCCGAGATCAACACATGGGGGGGTTACAGGAAGCAGTACCACGTCCTCGTCCACCCGCAGCTCCTCGTGAAGCACGACCTAACCCTCGACGATGTTGCGCGCGTGATGCGGCAGGGCAACCGCAACACCGGCGGCGGCGTGCTCGACGAAGCCGGCGAGTCGCAGCTCATTCAGGGACGGGGTCTCGTCTCCGGCATCCTGGACCTCGAGGCAATGGTGCTCGCGAACGTCGATGGCACGCCCATCCACATTCGCGACGTCGCCGAGGTGCGTGAGGGACACGAGATCCGCCGCGGGGCTGTGACCGCCGAAGGCCAAGGTGAGGCCGTCCTGGGCCTTGGGTTCATGCTGATGGGCGAGAACAGTCGTGAGATCACGCAGAGGCTCGAAGAACGGCTCGAGGAGGTCAAACGAAGCTTGCCCGAGGGCCTCGAAGTAACGCCCGTCTACAGCCGCACGGAGCTCGTGAGCAAAGTGCTGCAAACCGTCCGCAACAACCTGCTCGAGGGTGCGCTCCTCGTGGTGGCCGTGCTGTTCGCCTTCCTCGGAAACTTTCGCGCGGGTTTCATCGTTGCGCTCGCGATACCTCTGTCGATGCTGTTCGCGTTCAACGCCATGCTCCGATTCGGCATCGTGGGAAGTCTAATGAGCCTCGGGGCGATCGACTTCGGCCTCATCGTCGACAGCTCGGTGATTCTGGTAGAGAACGCGGCCCGCCGTCTCGGGGAAGATAGCAGTGGACGAAGCGTCCGCGAGATCGTGCGAGACGCGGCCGTCGAGGTGCGAAAGCCGACACTGTTTGGCGAGCTCATCATCGCCATCGTCTACCTGCCCATCCTCGCGCTCGAAGGAGTTGAGGGAGAACTCTTCCAGCCGATGGCGTTGACCGTGATATTCGCCCTTCTCGGATCGATGATCTTGTCTCTGACGCTGATGCCGGTCCTGGCGAGCTACGCCCTGCGGAAGGGTGGTGGGGAGAGCGAGAACCGCATGGTGAGGTGGCTCAGGCGCCACTACCGTCCGGTGCTCGGCTGGGCGCTCAGCAGGCGGAGGCTGGTCCTGCTCATCGCCGGATTGATCGTGATCCATGCGGCCTTTCTCGCGACGCGGCTCGGTTCCGAGTTCGTGCCGAGGCTTCAGGAGCAGGCGATCGTTATCAACACGGTGCGGGTTGCGGGCGTCTCCCTTGACGAGTCGGTTCGTTACGGCACACAGATCGAGCGGCTGCTGCGAGAGCAGTTCCCAGACGAGATCGAGTACATCTGGACCCGAACCGGAACCGCCGAGGTGGCCACGGATCCGATGGGACTCGAGGTCTCGGACGTCTTCATCACCCTCAAACCGCGCCATGAATGGGAGCGCGGCGAGACGCAAGATGAGCTTGTTCTTGCGATGAGCGCGGCGCTGGACGGGATGCCGGGGATGCGTAGTGGGTTCACGCAGCCCATCGAGATGCGCGTCAACGAGATGGTGGCGGGCATCCGTTCGGACCTCGGAATCAAGATCTTCGGCGACGACTTCGACACGCTTCGGTCGAAGGCCGATGAGATACGGCGTGCTGTCGAGCAGATCCCCGGAGCCGCCGACGTCACCGTGGAGCAGATCACGGGACAGGCAATGCTGACGATTGACGTCGATCGGCAGGCTGCAGGTCGGTACGGCATCCCCGTCGGCGAGATCCTCGAGGTAATCGAGTCGCTCGGGACGCGCAAGGTCGGCGAGGTCGTGGAAGGCCAGCGGCGATTCGATCTCGTGCTGCGTCTCGGCGACGACACCCGAAGCTCGGCCGATCGCATCCGCCAAGTCCTCATCCACACAGGCGCTGGGGCTCAGGTACCGCTCTCGGCGGTCGCGAGCGTCGATGTGGTCGAGGGACCGTCAACCATCCAACGCGAGTGGGCCAAGCGCCGCGTCATTGTGCAGGCGAACGTGCGCGGCCGGGACGTGGGCTCGTTCGTCGGAGATGTGCGCCGCGTGCTTCGGGACGATGTCGACCTGCCCGACGGCTACTACACCACGCTCGGGGGGCAGTACGAGAATCTCGAGCGGGCCCAGAAACGCCTCTTGGTGGTCGTGCCAATTGCGCTTCTGCTCATCTTCTCCCTCCTCTATCTGACCTATGGCCGAGCATCCGACGCCATTCGCATCTTCACCGGCGTTCCCTTTGGCGCCGTGGGTGGCATCGTCGCGCTGTGGATTCGTGACATGCCATTCTCCATTTCGGCGGGAGTCGGCTTCATTGCGCTATCGGGCGTCGCCGTGCTCGGCGATATGGTGCTCGTGTCGCGCGTGATGCAGCTCCTCAAACGAGGCCGAGAGCCGCTCGTCGCGCTCCGCGAGGCTGCGGAGACGCGGCTGCGACCCGTCCTCATGACCGCGATGGTCGCCGCCCTTGGATTCGTACCTATGGCCCTCAACACGGGCGTGGGTGGAGAGGTGCAGCGTCCACTCGCGACGGTCGTGGTCGGCGGGATGATCACCTCGACGATCGCAACGCTGCTGGTACTGCCTGTTCTGTACGCGGTCTTCGGCACCCGGCTTCCAGATGCGGCGCTCCACGAAGGCGTTGACTCCGCTGACGCCGCTGCGGAGCGCGAACCGGATTCGGAGATGGCATGAGCCCGGTCGGTACGCGTCGTGGTTGCGCCCGTGGGCCAACATGGGCGCCGTCGTGCGCGACGTCGGCGGCTGCCGCGACGCCCAATCGTGGGTCCCGGCCACCTCGTTCGGGTGATCTCGCCTTCCATGATGCCGGCCTTGAACCACTTGTCGATCACACGACGCAAGACTCCATCGCGCATCCGTTTGTCGAGGAATTCACGCAGCCGGCTGTGTGACATCGTGTCGAAGAACGACTCGATATCCAACTCCAGCCCCCAGCCTCCCCCCATTTGACAAGGTTCCAGTCGTTTCTACATCACGTCCCCCTTACACAGGCTTTCCTGGCGCACGCACAGCACGGGATGAGGGGCTCGCGTGTTCCCATTGGGGATCGTGGCTTCGTCCTCCGCCTGTGGTAGCTGTGAGCCCATCAGGCGGCCGTCGACCTGCACGTGTAGGAAGACGCGGGCCGTTGGTGGCGTAGGTGCGGCGGGAGCGCAGGGCCTGAAGAACGCCTTCTCGGGTGCGGGTGTCGGCCATGATGGCCGCCGAGCCGCTGTACGTCGTCAATACGGCCTTCCTCGAGGACATGAAGAGTGAAGGAGCGTACATCGATCGAAGGCTCCACTCCTTCTTCCTGAGGCGGGCCGATCACGCGGTCGTGCGGGCGAGGGGCCGCGAACTGACGTTG
>Ga0255055_10002965_pt1 | contig 11621 bp, 10 predicted proteins | sample JV7_2_27_MG_FD_188633 | JGI IMG/M metagenome (GOLD analysis project Ga0255055, IMG submission 188633) | Seawater microbial communities from Jervis Inlet, British Columbia, Canada - JV7_2_27 | ecosystem: Environmental > Aquatic > Marine > Inlet | place: Canada: British Columbia | collected... | reverse complement strand
GAGGGGCATGCCCTTCGGACGCACGATTTCGATCAAGCCAGCTTGCAGTAATCCATAGACGATGCGGCGGATCTCGAGATCGTTCATCTTGTTCGTCTTCGCAATTTGGCGGATGGAATTTTTCGGATTTATATACGAGACCACCTTCCACTCTTCAACCGTCATGTGAACATCTCGAATGTTTGCGCCAGGTCTCTCTACAAAATTCAGCGCCATATCAAGGTTGGGAATCTCTTCCTTGAGCAGCTCCCATTCCTCCATAGAACGGGAGCCCTCCATGATGATGTTCTCGAGATCCAACCGGATTGTGATAGCGTCATCGGGAGGGAGCACATTCGCATCGAAGCGGAAAAGCCCTTCAACCCATGTGAATAACAGATAGACAATGTCAAGGACGTATTGACGAATGTTAGTAAGGATGTCCTGCTGGTTGAGGTAACCGGCGTTAATCAGCATCAACCCGAGCTCTTTATCGGTCTTACCCTGCCCGTGTGTTCGGATAATCTCTGCTTGTTTGGGCGTAATTTTCCCTGCCCTGGTCAGTATTCCGGTGAGTGACCCGTCTTCGCTTCCCATCTGCGCATAGATGAGTTTTCCCTCGCTGAACGAGACCCATGCAACAGCATCCGGACCTTCAAGTGTGAGTGTGCCGGTTTTGTGGGCAAGATTTATTAGATTCAAGAGCTGCGTGACACTGAAATCACGCAGGTTACCTTTTAGTGCCATATAGGCCTTTTAGAAAACGAGCCGTGTGTGTTTTCCAACGACCTCAAGCTCGAGAGTGGAAATCCCGCAAAAGTTCCAACCAGATTGGGAACGCCAGATAAATCCCCGCATAAGTGGGTCGCGGGATTATACCGTCTGGGTAGGTCCAATGCAAACCACCCCTTATTCCTAGTATGGATTTGATTGAAATCAGACCCAATAGGGATGAAATCCTACTACCCACTGTATTTCCCAAAAAGAAAGGGTGAAGTGCGGTGCGTGGGTTACGCTTTCCAGAAACCCCGGTGAATTGGGCGAATATCTTCAACCGTAATAAATGCAGATGGATCGATCTTATCTACTTCAGTACGAACTCGGACGATGTCACGCCTCATGACGCTGCAGTTGATTACCGAGACAGTGCCGTCTCGACCACGAGCTGGCAGCTCTGTGGCGGCATAGCCTGCGGCTCGGAGAGATTCAGCGATTTCATCTCCCAGATGGGAGCTAATAATGCGTACATGAGCGTGTCCGATGGCTAAGCGCTCTTCTATTTTTATTCCAACAACATTACCAGTGGCGAATCCGGCAGCATAGGCGATCACGTTCCAGATGTTATCCAGATTGGTGAGCACAATCGTGATGGCCAAGACGAAGAGCAGCGATGTAATAAATCCAAATACCCATGCTTCACGATTTCTCCCACGGACAGTATATAAAACCCTCAGCGTATCCAGGGCCATATTCGTGACACGAAGAAGGAAGATCGTGATCGGCATGAGTGCGGGATAGATTGCGAACAGATCGAATATTTGTGTTTCCATTTAATCATCCTTAGGGGGGAGCGCAGGCAGGTACATCTCAGTCACATATTCCTTCACCATCCTCGTCATGCTGAACGAGGGTGCCAGCGTTCTAATAGTTTCTTTCATCCATCCAAGCCATTCTGCAGGCATCTCATCTGCGGAGCGATCGTAGTAAAGGGGGATGATTTCGTTTTCGAGTGTGGTGTAAAGACTCTCTGCATCTGCATTGTCTTGCTCATCCTCGTTCTCATAGATGCGGTCCTCACCGATAGACCAGCCGTTCTTTCCGTTGAAGCCTTCTCGCCACCAACCATCCAGCACGGAAAAATTCAAGACACCGTTGAGGGCCGCTTTCTGCCCTGATGTCCCTGAGGCTTCATTCGGGCGTCGGGGCGTATTCAACCAGACATCAACGCCATGGAGCAGGTAGTGTGCGACGTTCATATCGTAGTCCTCGAGAAAAACTAATCTCCCGGTATTCTCGGATTTTTTCACGAATCGATATATCTCTTGGATCAACTGTTTTCCGGGTTCATCAGCTGGATGAGCTTTCCCTGCGAAGATAATCTGCACCGGTCGATCTGGTCGATTGATGATATTCAACAATCGCTCCGGCTCTTTGAAAATCAAATTGGCACGCTTGTAAGTCGCGAACCGGCGCGCAAACCCAATAGTGAGCGCGTATGGATCCAGAAGCACGCCACTTGCGATGACCTGGATCGGATGAATATCGCCGGATCGCCACTGGAGTCTCGCCCGCTCTCGCACAAAGGCAACGAGTTTGCGTTTGAGATGCCTGCGAACTTCCCATAGCTCTTCATCCGGGATATCTTCCACGGCCTCCCAGATTTTCGGATCATCCAGGTGCGCCATCCATTCTTCGGAAAAATATCGCAGGAAGAGATGTTTCATTCGCCGTGCAAGCCATGTAGGCGAATGGATACCATTGGTCACATGACCAATGGGGACATCTTCCTCGCTTAGATTCGGCCAGAGGGCTCCCCACATCTTACGGGCGACTTCACCATGAAGTTCAGAGACTCCATTCCGATAAAGGGCCATCTTCATAGCAAGCGTGGACATGCTGAATGTCTCACCCCATGGATTGTCCTGCAGTGCCAGTTGGAGAAAGGATTCACGGTCCAGGCCAAGATGGGACCAATAACCGCTAAAGTACTTGTCCATCATCCATATTGGAAACTCATCATGTCCGGCAGGGACGGGCGTGTGCGTGGTAAAAACCGTGGATGCTTTGATCTTGTCTTGCGCGTCCTCGAAGCTCATCCCCCCGGTGACGAGTTCACAAATCCTCTCTAGCGTGAGGAAGGCTGAATGGCCTTCATTCAGATGCCATACCGCCGGATTGTAACCAAGCTCACGAAGTGCTCGAACGCCGCCGATACCGAGAATTATCTCCTGGGATAGCCGCAGTTCAAGATCGCTTGTGTACAAACGAGCTGTCAGATTGCGATCCGCTTTCTGGTTTGGATCTACGTTGCTATCCAAAAGGTAGAGGGGAACCCTGCCAACCTGTACGCGCCAGATACGAGCTTCAACATGACGCCCCGGGAGATCTACAGTAACTGAAAGGGGTTGATTGGACTGATCAAGAACAGGCAGCACGGGAAGATCTACAAAGGAGAGGGGTTCGTATAAGGCTTCCTGCCAGCCATCTTCCGAAATTCGTTGCTTGAAATAACCTTGTGTGTAGAGAAAACCCACCGCAACAAGCGGGATGCCCAGATCGCTGGCTTCCTTGAGATGGTCTCCCGAAAGGATGCCTAGTCCACCGGCATAAATTGGGAGAGTCTCATGAAGTCCGAATTCTGTTGAGAAGTACACAATAGGTTGATTTAATCGGTCCGTGTACTGAGTTGGGTACCACGAGTCCGTAAACTCGCTCATATAACTATCGAAAGAACCGATCACATCATCATAGAATTCCAGGTAATATCGATCTCTAGTAGCTTCTTTGAGACATGTCTCGTCAAGATTGCGCAAAAATTTTACCGGATTATGGGAGGTTTCCTCCCAAAGAATCGGATCAAGACGCCGGAAAACATGGCTAGCGTCGCTGTTCCATGTCCACCAAAGGTTATAAGCTACATTGGCAAGATGGCGCAGTCGATGCGGAAGATTGAAATCATTCGGGAGAGCGTCAGGGTTTCTTCGGGATGCATTCAAGTTCATCTACCTGTCTTCGCGTAATGGAAGCGGCGCAATAATACCATGTGGCTGAGGGGACGTCTATTCACCCACTTGTTAGAGGAACAATGGGTTCTCTGCTGATCGCATCCATGGCTCCCCAGGAAGCATAAGACACCCACAAATCAGGCTCCCCTTCTTTACAACCAGCGGAAGGAGATAGGGTTCGATCTCTCTGGCGTCTTGTGAGCATTCCCGAGAGATCCTGGCTCAATATTTCCACACCCATGGAGCCGGTATATCGCCGAAGTCTTCCAGTTGAGGGGGTCTTTCATTTATGTGAGGTAGCTTTAATCTGTGACGCCTTTGAAGAGGTCGCGCTCCCGCAATCCATCTGGTGCAAGAGGATAGGCGCGCATGAAACTCTCCTTGCTTCCGACAACCCGTTCGATGACTCGCAAGAATGAATGTGTGCCTGGATCCTGTTGGCTACGGTGACAAGCAGATGCAGCTTCTTTAATGTCCGCAACAGGTCGGTAGTTAATCCTCGCGTGTACGGGGAATTCTTCCTTAGCTATCGCGAGCAAATCAATGTCGTTGTTACGACCAAATCTTGTCGGATCCTGTCCAAGTAGCGGAAGAAGGCGGACAGCAAATTTCATCAGCCGACGCGGAAATGTATGGTAGTAAAGTTTCTGGGCCTGATGAGGCGGGAGGTTCTCGAAATTTGAGTTCTCAGAACTGGCGCTATTGAATGCTAATAAGGTAGCTCTCTGAATGGCAATGTGATCAGGATGGTGATAGCCGCCGACCGGATCGAAGGTGATAACAACTTGAGGTTTGATCGACCGGATATGCTCTTCAACTTTTTCCGCGACTTCTTCGACAGGTGCGGCGTAGAGGGCATTAGGGTGTTGATTGTCCGATGAGCCTGGCATACCCGAATCGCGATAATCTAGGAAGATGACATCTTTTAGCCCCAGTATCTCCGCGGCGCAGCGCAATTCATGCTCACGCAAGGCGGCGATGTTGCCCACCTTCCCTTCCATTTCTGCGGGCAAGCTCCCGACCTCGCCTCGGGTTGCACAAATCAACGTGACCTCGGTTCCGCGCTGTGCATACAGTGCAAGCGTGCCCCCTGGGCCAAAGCTTTCATCATCAGGATGTGCAAGTACGACGAGTAAACGTTTTTGAAAACTCGAGTTGGTCGTTGAATCATTAGTTGACATCATAGGGACAATCTTACTACAACTACATCAGTCTCCTACGATTTGGACCACGAGTGATCTGGAGCGCGCACGGACGTCAAAGTCGATGAAGAGAATCTGCTGCCAGGTGCCCAAAGTGAGTTGTCCCTCCTGGATAGGGACGGAGAGGGAGGGTCCCAGCAGAGCGGCACGAAGGTGCGAGTGCCCATTGCCGTCTCCCCAACGCAGATTGTGTTCATACTCCTGATCTACAGGTGCGATCTCATCTAGCGCTCGACGGAGATCTGCAAGCGCGCCAGATTCAAATTCGATGGTCGTGAGCGCACTTGTCGCTGATGGAGTAAATACAGTCGCTACGCCTGTTTGGATCCGTCCTTCATCCACAATAATCTGCACCCTTTCAGTCAGGTCGTGCGTATCGGCGTGGCCTTTGGTCTGAAGATCGATACGGCCGCTATGAATCATGATCACTCCTGTGTGTTTCGGCATATTCAAATAGATCTTGAACCACGCCGGCTATGTTATTCGCTGGGACCTAGTCCTGTTGATCGGAAGATGACGCTTCTTCCTCAAATAGAGGGAGTTGGTTGATGTCTAACTGGGAGCGGATCTGCGCCTTCCCGCTGGTTTTTGCGCTGTATTGTGCTTCATCGGCACGTGCGAGTAAATCATCGATGGTCTCATCTTCCTCACGCATTTGGGCAACGCCTGCGCAGAAAGTGAGAGGTGGAACCGAAGTGCCCAGGCTTGCACCGTATGCCCCGAGAGCTTTCCGCAGCTTGTTTGCCACACCGACCGCGTCCTTAATCGTCGTTTCGGGTAAAAGCACGGCAAATTCATCACCACCGATCCGAGCAAGAAGGTCAGTAGAGCGCAAGACGGCTCTTATTGCCATGGACAAGCTTCGTAAGATCTCATCTCCGAAAAGATGACCGAAGCGATCGTTGATCGCTTTAAAGCCATCCAGGTCAATATAGAGCAGTGCCAGTGGGCGGCGATAACGTTTGGCGCGAGTGAATTCTCGTTCGAGCTGTTCGATCAAATATCTGCGATTAGCCAAAGCGGTCAGTGGATCCGTATGGGCGAGCAGCGTAAGCTGCTCTGTTTGAGCGCGCAACCTTCGAATCGATCGCTCAATATGCCTGGATAGACTAACGAGCAGTACTGCCAGCGCTTGCTGAATAACGATCTGGATGGACAGAAACGTTAAGCCTGCGGAGATTGTATAAAGATAGGCTGGCTCCATCTCCAGACCCCTCAGACGGAGCCATGCAATCATCACAGTTATCGAGGCGAGCGAGGAAAAGACTATGGGGGAATAGCCTCCAGTAATCGCCCCCGCCACGAGGATGGGGGCCATCAAGATTGCGCTGAGGAGGTAAAGATCCTCAGGAAAAAGGATGATGCGAAAGAACGAAAACAGGAACAGGGCGAATGCCAGCGTGTATCCCGCCGCGCCAATATTCCCCCTTTTAATCATTCTTAAGGCTAATGCGCTGCTGAGAGCTAGAAAAAGAATGGAGAGAAAATCAAACCAGAGATCCTCGAACCTGATGAGTTCTGATCTCCACACCTGCATCAGATCGATAATGAGCCAGACGCATAATGCTGTGAGGGTTGCATAGATCGCGAGTTGACCGATACGCGCCCTGAAAGGACGAAGTTCAGGGTCCATGTATGGAAACGAACCGGCGCGTAGTCGGTTAATCACGAGGTTTATCCAGGTGGTTATTCCTATTTAAATGTCGTCGGTAGGAACTGTTACTCCGAGGATATTGTAACCCGAGTCCACGTATAGCACCTCGCCGGTGACATTCTTGGCGTAATCAGATGACAGCCATAAGGCTGCGCCACCGACATCTTCGCTGGTCACATTTGAACGCAGTGGATTCACATTGGCGAATTCCCGGTGGAGTTTCTTGAATCCGCTTACACCAGCGGCAGAGAGCGTACGAATGGGTCCGGGAGAAATTGCGTTCACCCGAATCCCGCTAGGACCAAGGTCTACAGCCAGATATCGAGTCGTGTTTTCTAGAGCCGCCTTCGCGATGGCCATGACGTTGTAGTTAGGGAAAACTTTTACGCTCGCATGGTAGGAGAGCGTAAGCATGCTGCCGCCATTGGGCATGAATGGAATGGATGCGCGTGCGAGGGCGATGAACGAGTAAACGCTGATATCCATGGCGACGCGGAAGCCTTCACGGCTCGTCATATGAAAGTTCCCCATAAGCTCATCCCGATCCGCAAATGCAACAGCGTGGACGAGAATATCGTAGGGACCCAGGTCGCTGTCCACTTTTTTAAACAAATGCTCAATTTCATCATCGCTGGATAGATCACATTTTTCTACAAAATCTGAACCCACCGATTCCGCCAGTGGACGAACACGCCTTTCCAGCGCATCTACAGCATATGAAAAAGCTAGTTTTGCCCCATGCTCGTGCATGGTTTTTGCAATGCCCCATCCTATTGAGTGATCATTTGCTACGCCAAATATCAGGGCAGTCTTGCCTTCGAGTAACTTCATTCTTCAAATCCCTCCTGTCGATTGTATGTTCCTGGAAGTACTTGAAACCTCCACGAGACGCTCTTCCAGGGTTCAGGTACATTGTTTAACCCCACACGTGCCCCTGTTGTTACGGCATTTTCCGGAATTCGTCCTGCTTCTTCAATGAAGAACTTCCCCCCTGAAGCGCACATGTCTGTACCATCTGTAGCTTGGTTGATCCCTAAAGCCTGACACAATTTTGCCGGTCCATTCAGAAGTTGTGTTCTCTCTCCGCTATTCCGCCGCTCCATCATGTGTGGGATTCCCTCTTCGGGGAGCAGGGCGCGAATTAATATGGCGGCAGGTCTGCCTTCCTCTTCCGTGACTATGTTCAACATCCAGTGCATACCGTAGATAAAATAGACATAGGCGTGTCCCGGTGGTCCCCACATCGTTTCGTTCCTGTCAGTTCGACCTGTGCGTGCATGACATGCGAGATCTTCTGTCCCGATATAGGCTTCCACTTCGATGATGGTCCCACTTAGGCGTGTGTGCCCTTCTTCTACTTTGACTAACCGTTGACCCAGCAACTCGCGAGCGACTGTCAGAGTTGCTCGTTGATAGAAATCTCTAGTCCTTCTTGTAGATATAGTCATGATAGTTCAAGCAATTAAGATTGATCTGCCTATGTGCCATAAGCGAGGTCGATTAGAGAAAAGGCGAAAAGATGCCGGAACGTTCCCGGATACTAATCATCGTTGGGCTGGAAGCGATTGTCCTCCGCAGCCATTTGCGCAAGACCTTGCTCCAGTGAGTATCGAGGTCTGTACCCTAGTTTTGATGTGGCTATTTGAATATCAGCCCGCATGCGAGGAGCACCTGAGTCCTGATCTTCTTTGAAGATTCGCTCCACATCCTTATCTACAATATTAAGGATGGTTTTCGAGAGATGACGGATGCTGGTTTCCTCACCGCTGCCAATATTGATTACGGATCGGTCAACGGTAGGTGCTGTAGCAGAGGCAACCATGGCTTCAACCACATCGTCAAGGTAGACGAAATCTCTTGTTTGATCCCCGCTGCCATGGATAACCATGGTTCCGCTACGTGCTGCGTGTCTTAGAAAATGTGGTATTACAGGAGGATGCGCTACTGATAAAGGCTGACCGGGTCCATAGGTATTGAAGACCCTTAATGAGATCGTCTCTATACCCCACAGCGAACCGATAGTTCTAACATAGTGTTCTGCAGCAAGCTTGGACACAGCATAGGGAGATCCAGGATTGGGTGAGATATCTTCGCGCAGCGGTTGCTGGTCTTGATGGCCGTACACCGCACCAGAGGAGACAAATACAACCCTGCGAACCCCCACGTCTCGCATTGCTTCCATCACACTGACAGTGCCTCCCACATTGATGATGTTGTATTCGCGCGGGTAAAGCACAGACTCGGGGACGGATACTTTAGCGGCAAGATGGTAGACACAATCGACATCCTGAAGGAGTGTCCATAACTTGGGTCGATCGGTGACGTCCCCTCGCGTGAAGAGTACGTCCGGACTCAAGCGACCAGGGTCGCCGGCTGAAAGATCATCCAGACCACGGACTTGATGACCCTCTCGCGCTAGTCGATTGGAGAGGGCTGATCCTAGAAATCCTGCTGTTCCAGTGACAAGGAAATTCATTATAAGAATTGTCGGAGCGGTAAGCTTTAACCGTCTGCCAGGGAACGAGATTATAACATAGGGAGTCCCAACATCTCCCTGGGGAGACCCTGCGGAATCCCTACGAAAAGGGCAAACGGGCGATGTTTTCTTCGTCGTAGTGACATCCATTGACACTTTGCTTCCGACTGGTATGATGCCGCTATGCATAGACATGGTTGGGCAAGCCGTATTCTTTGGATTGGCTGGAGAGGATTCTTATTCGTATTGGTACTTCTGCTGCTTGCGGGAAGCACGCTGCAGTCGGTGGACGTAAACGATCATATCCAGCGATTTACACGCGCACATGAGTTCAATTTTCTGAGTTGGACGCTGGATGCCTTAACCATCAAAGTTGGGCAATGGGGTCTCGGTTTATCCTCCTATCTAGACGATACAGACCAAGAGGGCATCGTGTTGGACTACATCCAACTCGTAGATGAAGTGCGAAGCGAAGAACGCTATCTCGAAGAAATCTTGGGGGACCCGGATATCGACGATGTGTCGCCCTTGGTCGATGCCCAAGCAGACGTGCTGAGCACGCTGCGAAACCAAGAGGGGAATCTCCAGCCCATTGCTGAGAGTATCCTTCAAGAGCAAATCGCTTTCATGGTTTCTGAGCTGGGGATCGAACTCGTCGGCGTACCGATGCCGCCAGTCGCATTTCAATTTTCACCTCTTCCACACGCCTTGATCGTCTCCCCGAGAGATGTTATTCGTCAGGATGCGAATATCTCCTTGGACACCGAGATGTCTCTTGAGGAGAAGGTCGAGCTTGAATCGAAGGTGGAAGCATCGCTTGACGTGTCTACGCTCGTGGTGCCGGTGGGAGGTTTAGGCACCTACCCCACTATGGTGCAGGAAAGCTCATCCTTGAATTGGGTGGTCGAGGTGGTGGCTCATGAATGGATCCATAATTACTTGAGCTTCCGTCCACTCGGTGTCCGCTACAGCGAGAGTACGGAATTACGCACGATGAATGAAACCACGGCGAATCTCATGGGCAAAGAGATTGGACGTCGAGTTCTCGAACAACATTATGCCTTTCTGATCCCAGAGAAAAGTCCGACGCAACCCATCGAATCTGATGATCCTCCCGAATTTGATTTTCGGGCCGAGATGCGCGAAACGAGGGTGATGGTGGATGAGCTTCTGGATCAAGGATTCATTGACGAGGCTGAAACGTATATGGAGGAGAGGCGTGGGTTGTTCTGGGAGCATGGATACAGAATTCGACGCCTGAATCAGGCTTACTTTGCTTTTCATGGCGCTTATGCGGATGTCCCCGGGGGAGCGGCAGGAGATGATCCCGTAGGGGAAGCTGTCCGCCAACTCTGGGATGCCATTGATGATCCGCAAGAATTTCTGCGCCGGATGGGCACGATGACGAGCTTTGATGATCTTCAAGCGGAGCTTAAGGCGTATTCCACCAATCCGTGATCAAAGCGGAGATGAGCGCAGTTCTTTCCGGGAGAGTTCCTTTCTCAATTTTCTCGTCACTTGAGTGTGCTCCCTTTCCAATGGCGCCAAGCCCATCGAGGATCGGGATCCCAAGTGGGGCGACGAAATTGGCATCAGATCCTCCGCCAGTACCTCCTTCGGTTAATCTAAGTCCGACTTTTTCAGCGATGGTTCGTGCCTTTTCGAAGGTTTCTCCGATCAGGGGTGATCGCTCCAAAGGTGGACGGTTCCATCCACCTGTGACATAAATCCCTGCACCTGGAAGTTTGGGCTTCAAATGCTGCAGCGCTTCGGCAATGCGCTCGCCCTCTGAGAATGTTTTTGCTCTTACATCCACGTTAGCTCGGCACTTCTGCGGAACAACGTTGGAACGGGTTCCTCCCTCGATTTTGCCGATATTAATTGTGGTCTCACCCACGTCGTTCTGCAGCTTAAGGATTTCAGGTATTTGAAGGCTCATTTCCACGATGGCATTCACACCATCTCCAATGGAAGCACCAGCATGTGCCGACACACCACGTGTTTCAATGATGTAATTGCTGATCCCCTTTCTCCATGTTTTCAGCGAACCATCACGCAATGCGGGTTCCATGCAGAAAACAACGCTATGCCCTCGAGCCAGCTCCTCGATGAGCTCACGCGATGTCTGGCTTCCAGTCTCTTCATCGGATGTGCACAGCATACTCAATCTGGCTTGAGGGAGCAGTCCTGCATCTCGTGATGCTCGGATGGCAATCAGCGCCATCGCAATGCTGGCCTTCATATCCAACACACCTGGGCCCATGATGTATTCCTCGCTCTCACGCCAGGGCATCGCCTCCAATGTGCCGCGTGGATAGACAGTGTCGAGATGGAACATGAGCAATATTCCATTGACACCCTCGCCCCACGACCCGAGCCAATGATCACCGACTTCGGTTTGTGGATATCGCTCCACGATGGCGCCTAGTTCTCTCATCTCCTCCGCTACACTCTCCCCTAGAGCATCGACGTCGTATTTCGATGTTGTGGGGGATTCCTGTCTAACCATGTCCTCCAAGAGCCGTATGAGAGCCGGCGTAAGCGTCTCGAAATGTGAGATTGGAAGCAGCTGAGTCATGTGATTA
>Ga0255055_10002964_pt1 | contig 11622 bp, 6 predicted proteins | sample JV7_2_27_MG_FD_188633 | JGI IMG/M metagenome (GOLD analysis project Ga0255055, IMG submission 188633) | Seawater microbial communities from Jervis Inlet, British Columbia, Canada - JV7_2_27 | ecosystem: Environmental > Aquatic > Marine > Inlet | place: Canada: British Columbia | collected... | reverse complement strand
CTGCGCGGCGCCCAGGCCATTGCCGAGGAAGTCGGCCGGCGCAATTTAAAGATTGGCGTTATCGGTGTTCCCAAAACCATTGACAACGATATCTCATATACCGATATGTCGTTTGGTTTTGTGACGGCTGTTTCGGAAGCACGCACAGCCATCTATTCGGCGCACACAGAAGCCCAGGGAGCCCGAAACGGTATTGGTCTCGTAAAGCTGATGGGCCGCGAATCCGGATTTATCGCCGCATTTGCTTCCATAACCAACGGAGATGTCAATTTTTGTCTGATCCCCGAAATGCGCTTTACTCTGGATTGCTTTCTTAAAGCCCTGCAGGAACGTCTCGAAAATAGAAGGCACGCAGTTGTCGTGGTAGGCGAAGGCGCCGGTCAGGAATTAATGCAAGAGACCGGCGAACGGGATGAATCCGGTAACATCCGCTTTAGCGACATCGGCCTCTTCCTCAAAGACCGGATTCAAGACTATTTTAAAAAGATCGAGATGGATGTCACCTTGAAATACATCGATCCCAGCTACACGATCCGTAGCATGCCGGCAAATCCGCACGACTCGGGATTTTGTTTGCTGCTCGGTCATAATGCGGTGCACGCCGGGATGTGCGGTAAAACAAACATGGTGGTGGGTCACTGGAACAACGAATTTACGCATGTACCGATTCCTCTGGCGGTATCGAAGCGCAAACAAATCGATCCGCATTCAAGATTGTGGAGCAATGTTCTATCGTGTACCGGTCAGCCGAAGGAGATGATGTGAGTTGATTGCGGATTGCGGATTGCGGATTTTGGAGTGCACAGATTGGGATGTACAAATTTTTCGATTTTAACTTAACTTTAGGTTAAGGTAAATTAAGCGAACGATGAAAGGAGCCGATGATGCCTGATTCTAGAACTGAGGCTAGAGTTAAAAATGTTGGGTTTATTTCCACGCGCATTGCAGGTACGGACGGCGTATCACTGGAGCTTGAAAAATGGGTGGATGTTTTTAAAAAGTTTGGGTGGACGAGTTTTTACTTTGCCGGCGAGTTGGACCGGCCGCCGGAGCGATCCTATCTGGTTGAAGAAGCCCATTTTACCCATCCTGAGATAAAGGCAATTCATAACAAATCTTTCGGCATAACAACACGTGACCGTGCTGTCTCCAAGAAAATATATCAACTGGCCATAAAAATAAAAGACCATTTGTATGATTTTGTCAAAAAATTCGATATCGATCTGATTATTCCGCAAAACGCCCTGACCATTCCGCTGAACATCCCCCTTGGAATTGCGTTGACGGAATTTATCGCCGAGACCCATATCCGAACAATCGCACATCATCACGATTTTTACTGGGAACGGGACCGCTTTATGGTCAACGCGGTGTCGGATTACTTAAGAATGGCATTTCCACCGGTGTTGCCTTCAATCGATCATGTGGTGATCAACTCGGTCGCCGATACTCAGCTAAGTTTGCGCACCGGTATTTCAGGTCATGTTATGCCGAATGTCATGGATTTTGACAATCCACCGCCGCCACCGGATGAATATACATTCGATGTAAGACAGGCCCTTGGTATCGCAGACGATGAGCTCTTTGTTCTGCAACCGACGCGCGTGGTTCAACGCAAGGGAATCGAGCATGCGATTGAATTGGTTCACCGACTGGGACGAAAAGCCAAACTGGTTATCTCGCATGCCTCCGGTGATGAAGGCTATGACTATGAGCAGCGACTGAAAGAGTACTCCAAACTGATGAATGTGAACACGATTTTTGTTTCCGACATCATCAATGAGGAAAGAGGCACAACCGCTGACGGGCAAAAAATTTACACCCTGGAAGATATTTACCCGTACGCGGATCTGGTCACCTATCCATCTACATTCGAGGGATTTGGTAACGCCTTTTTGGAGACGCTCTATTTTAAAAAACCCATTGTCGTGAATACCTATTCCATTTATCTCAAAGATATTCAGCCCAAAGGATTTAAGGTTATTGAAATTGATGGTTACGTTACCGATAAAGCAGTTGAACAGACCAAACAGGTATTAGACAACCCGGAATTTTGCAAAGAAATGGTTGATCATGATTATGCGTTAGCCAAAAAATATTTTTCCTACACGGTTCTACATCAGAATCTCAAGCATTATATGATTGAACACAATTGGCTCACACCTGAATGCTAGTAGAAGGAGATACCAAATGGAAAGCACGGATAAGTTAAAAGACCTGCTTAAGAAAATATATGGGGAAGAGACCGGAACGTTTGCCTTAGAACGGATTGTGCCCATAATTGAAAAATATGCCGTTCAAAAAAGCAAAAAAGAGTTCTATTTCTCCCAGGAAGATGTGGTTCTGATCACCTATGGCGACTCCTTGAAAAAAGAAGGCGAAGCGCCCCTGGCAACCTTGCATGAATTTGCCAACAAATACTTAAAGGGTGCTATTTCCAATATTCACTTCCTGCCCTTTTTCCCCTACTCCTCGGATGATGGTTTTTCGGTCATGGACTTTTTTGAGATCGATCCCGAACTGGGCACATGGCAAGAGGTCACCGCAATCGGGCAGGACTTTGAACTGATGTTTGACTATGTCGTCAACCATTATTCATCAAAGGGCCAATGGTTCCGGAACTATTTAGAGGGTAAAACGGGATTTGAAGCGTTTGCCATGGAGGTCGATCCTGCGACCGATTTATCGATGGTCACCCGGCCCAGATCCTTACCGCTTTTATCGGAGTACCAAAAAAAGGATGGTCAAACGGTTCATCTGTGGACTACGTTCAGTGCCGACCAAATAGATTTTAATTTTAAAAGCCTGGACGTGCTCGAAAAAATGATCGACGTCCTGCTGTTTTATGCCGATCAGGGCGCGACTATTTTAAGGCTGGATGCCATCGCCTTTTTGTGGAAAGAGATCGGCACCAACTGCATTCACCTGTCTCAGACCCATGATATGGTAAAACTGTTCCGGGCCGTATTGGATCTGGTGGCCCCGGATGTGATCATTCTAACCGAGACCAATGTCCCGCATGATGAAAATATCAGTTATTTTGGTGACGGCCGCGATGAAGCCCAGATGGTTTATAATTTTACGCTGCCGCCGTTGCTGTTTTATTCATTTGTAAAAGAAGATGCCACCGTTCTATCCAACTGGGCCAAAGGACTTTATCTGGAATCTGAACATAACACATTTTTTAATTTCACGGCATCCCATGACGGCATCGGTGTCCGTCCGCTGGAGGGAATCCTGGACCCTGAAGAACTGGAGGGGCTTGTCGATATCGTAAAGGCCAATGACGGACAGGTTTCTTACAAGCAAAATCCCGACGGATCTGAGAGCCCCTATGAGTTAAACATCACCTATGTGGATGCCATTCTGGCGGACACATCTTCGACCCGGGCAGAAAAATTTCTGGCCTCCCAGTCCATTCAATATGCCCTGCCGGGAGTACCGGCCACTTATATCCACAGTCTGCTGGGCTCACGCAACTGGGTAGCGGGGGTAAAGCAAACCGGCAGAGCCCGGACCATCAACCGCGAAAAACTGCAGGTTGAAAATCTAATTTCGGAATTAAATGATCCTGAATCCTTTCGATCAAAGATCTTTTTCCCGTACCTGAATTTAATCAAAACGCGTAAAAAACAAAGCGCATTTCACCCCAATGCCGGGTTTGAAATTCTGCAAATCGATCCGAAAGTTTTCGGGATAAAACGATCCGGCAAAGATCAGACGATTTATGCCCTCACCAATATTTCGTCTAAAACCATTCCCGTTTCCCTTTCGGAACCGGCGTCAACCCATCAAACAACGGATTTAATTACCGGCGAAACGGTGAATAAAGCAGCATTTAATCTGAATCCCTATCAGTACATGTGGCTTGAAGAAAAAAGCTAACTTCTATCGATAAGTTGAGGTGGTATCTATGGCTATGAACGCATGGGTCGCAAAAACAAAAGACGGTTTCAATACCCTGGATGTTTCTGAAAAGTATATCAAATCCGCCTTGAAATGGCTGGAAGTCTGGTTAAGCGATGAAACATTTGTCGATTATGTTCCCCAGATTCAATATTTAATTGAAAACGGCAATTGGAATTTTTTACTGGATTCTTTTTATCAGGTCATCCCCTTCGGCACCGGCGGCCGCAGAGGCCTGGTCGGTATCGGTCCCAACCGGATTAATACCTGGACCATCCAGGCATCCGCTCAGGGCCACTCCCAGTATATGATCAAGGAGTTCGGGGCGGCGGCCAAACAACGGGGCGTTGTCCTTGCCTATGATGTTCGCAAATATACCCAAAAAGGCATTTATGATGGTGCCTTGCCCAATCCCGTCATGGATTTAGACGGCAAGCAACTGGCGGTTGCCGCCGCGGAGGTCTATACAGCCAATCATATCAAAGTGTATATGTACGATTCGGTCAGAAGCACACCGCAGCTATCTTTCACCATCCGCCATCTGAACGCCGTTTCAGGAGACATGTTCAGTGCCAGCCACAATCTGCCGAGCGATAACGGTAAAAAAGTCTATGATCAATACGGCGGTCAGCTCATTCCGCCGGATGATCAGAACCTGGTTGATGAGGTCACCCGGAATGTCAAAGAAATAAAAACAATGGATTTCGATAAAGCCCGGGCACAGGGACACATCGAGTTTATCGGAGAAGATGTTGATGCGGCTTATTATAAAGCCGTATGCCCGATATCACTATCCGGGGAACGCAAATTGAAGATCGTCTATTCTCCCCTGCATGGAACGGGCCTGACGTCGGTCTATCCGGTATTTAAAAAATTGGGTTTTGACGCCACCCTTGACCCGGCAACGTCTAATTTAAGTGGCGCGTTTGAAAATGTGACCTTTAACATCCCCAATCCGGAAGTCGTCCAATCTTTCGACCACTCGCTGCCGTTTGCCACAGAGGTGGATGCGGATATTTTAATCAACACCGATCCGGATGCCGACCGCATCGGCGTGATGCTGAAACACAACGGATCCTGGAAGTTTTTAAGCGGCAATGAAATCGGGATCATCCTGGCCAATTATGCCATTTCAAAATACAAATCCAAGGGCCGCCTGAACCCGGACAATGTCATCATCAAAACAGATGTCACCACGTCATTGATTCAAAAAATCGCCGATGAAAATGGCGTCCAATGCATCGGCGACCTGCTCGTCGGTTTCAAATATATCGGCGATCTGATGAATAAAATCGAAAGTGAAAATAAAATCGACCACTTTATTCTCGGTACCGAAGAGAGCCACGGGTATCTGACCGGCAGTTATGCCCGTGACAAAGATGCCGCCTGTGCAGCGGTGTGGATATGCGAACATGCGGCCGAACTCAAAAAGAATAAAAAAACCCTGTTAGATGACCTGTCCGAAATTTACGCCAGATACGGCTATTGTCATAATTATTTAACCGAAATCAGGCTGCTGGGCGCCAAAGGCATGGAGCAAATTTTGTACATCATGAATCATCTGCGCGATACGAAGATTGATTCCTTCGGTGAATTCAGCGTCCGGGAAAAAATCGACCGCCGGGACGGTGAACCTCAACCGCATTTGTCGCGCACCGATTCGTCTGCGCGCAATATGCTGATCTATCATATGGACAATCGCCCGGACATAACCGCTATGCGATTAACCGTGCGCCCCTCCGGTACGGAACCGAAGATTAAAATGTATTTCGAGGTGTTCGGCAAGCCATTTAAACTGGAAAATATTGATTCCGAAAAGAAGAAAGTCATCAACATCCGCGAAGATCTGGAAAAAACATTCATGCAATATTGCTATAAACTGTTAGACGTTGATTTCCCGGACAGAGGCTTTTTGCTGTTCTGGCAACTGCCGCTTGATGATAAATTGAAATATTTTGAAATTGAAGATGGCATCACCAATCTGAAAAGTATTTCCGATAACGACGAACGCAAAAAAGAATTATTCAAACTGCTAGAATTTCTCGGTGCCAATCCAATCGAGAAGGTGAATAGGGCGTTCAAAGAAAAGCATCAGGTGGGAATATTGGAGTACCTTGAACTCTCTAAGGCTAACTAGATCTTACGGTTTTACAAAATACATGGAGCAGTGGAGTAATGGAGTATTGTTAAAATCGGATTTTTTCCTTTTTAAAACCCAGCACTCCAGTACTCCAACACTCCAATAATCTAAAATATGAGGAAACCCCATGCCCTTCCCTGCCAACAAAACTAAAATTGTATGCACCATCGGGCCGGCCTCAGATTCTCCCGAAATTTTAGAGAAAATGATCCGTGCCGGGATGAACGTTGCGCGGCTTAATTTTTCCCACGGTGATTTTCCAAGCCATGCAGAGACGATTCAAAACATCCGGGCCGCATCCAGGGCCACCGAAAGACGGGTTGCCATCATGGCCGATTTGCCGGGACCCAAAATGCGCATCGGAGAACTGGAGCCGGAGCCCATCGAATTAAAAATCGACGATTCATTCACCTTGACAACCGAGGAGATTATGGGTGATGAAAAGAGGGTATCGGTTAGCTTCGCGCGCTTACCCAAAGCCGTCAAACCGGGTGACACGCTGTTTCTAAATGATGGTCTCATTCAGCTTGCCGTGGAAAATGTGACGGGAAACGATGTCAATTGTAAAGTCCTGGTGGGCGGCGAGCTCCGCTCCCGCAAGGGGCTTAACTTACCCGGCATCGACCTCGGTATCAGCGCCTTCACGAACCGCGATCATGAATGCTTGAAATTTGCCCTGGAAAACGGCGTGGATGCCATCAGCCAGTCTTTTGTAGAAACCGGCCAGGACATCAGCGCAGTCCGTAAAGCCGCCATGGATATAGGCCACGATCCTTTCATCATCGCTAAACTCGAACGAATCACCGCACGCAATCACATCGACGAAATCCTTGAAGCCGCCGACGGCATCATGATTGCCCGGGGGGATCTGGGCGTTGAAATCCCCATCGAAAGAATTGCCATCGCTCAAAAGCTTATCATGGAAAAAGCCAACCTGACAGGCAAACCGGTGATTACCGCCACCCAGATGTTAGAATCCATGACCTATAACCGCCGGCCCACCCGCGCAGAGGCCACCGATGTCGCCAACGCCATATTGGATGGTACAGACTGTGTCATGCTGTCCGGGGAATCTGCCATGGGAGAATATCCGGTGGAAGCCACAGCTATGTTGACTAAAATTGCAGCTGCCATCGAACCTCACCGCAGAATCAATCCCATCAAGGGGAAGCTGACATCCCGCCGTGAAGACGACGACGTAAAACTTGAAGATCTGATTGCCTTAAGTGTTGAAACCACGCTGGAGCGGATCACGCCACCGACGGTCATTGTACCGACCCGCACCGGGGCAACGGCAAGAAGCATCACGCGCTTCAGGCTCCCGGTGTGGATTACAGCATTAAGCCGTTTCGAAAAGACCTGCCAGGATCTTTTGTTTTCCTATGGTGTTTTAGCGGTGCATGAGCCGGAGCACCCGGAAGACTGGAAACCGTGGGCGCGAAACTGGCTGCAAACCAGCGGAGAAGTTGGAAACCTGGTCGTATTGACCGAGGGACCGTCTAAAAAGCATCCGCACCGCAACAACCGCATGGAGATACTTGACCTTAGTCGGACATAAAAAAGCGCCTCCGGCGCTTTTTGTTTAATTGGTTGTATTGGTTATATTGGTTTTATTAGTTAATGCGATTATCTGGAAAGAACAAGTTGCATTGGTTGTGGGAGCGGCTTCCAGCCGCGATCATTTTATTTCGCGGCTGGAAACCGCTCCCACGGGGTTTTTTTATGGTAATTTGGACTTTCCGGATAAGCGCCTTAGTTAAAATCGGAGTCGGAGGACGATATGAACTCAAATATTGGAAAGATGCGAGAGCACGCCATGCAGATTTTTGAGGCCGGGTTGCAGGCCGTAGACCCGGTGGAGGCTATTAATCGCCATATTAAGTTAGAAAATGACCTTTTAATTATCGGCGGCAAGCAGTTTAACCTCAATGATTATGATAACATACTGGTCGTCGGTGCCGGCAAAGCCGTGGCCCCCATGGCTAAAGCGGTGGAAGAACTTCTGGAAAGTCGCATTTCCGACGGTATTATCGTTGTCAAAGATGAACACGGCTTACCTTTAAAGAAGGTAAGGATCTGCGAAGCCAGCCATCCGGTTCCCGACGAGCGGGGTGTCCAGGGTACGGAGGAAATACTCTCCCTGGTTGAAAAAGCCGGTGAGCGCGATCTGGTCATATGTTTGATCTCCGGTGGCGGGTCTGCGCTTTTAATCGCTCCGGTTCAGGAAATATCGCTTGAAGATAAACAAAATGCTACAAAACTTTTATTGGCAAGCGGTGCAACGATCCATGAGTTTAACACCGTCCGTAAACATCTCTCCCGGGCCAAGGGCGGCAGGCTGGCACAGATGGCCAACCCTGCCACCATTACCAGTCTGATCCTTTCGGATGTGGTGGGTGATGATCTGGATGTCATTGCATCAGGGCCGACGGTCCCTGATTCCAGCACGTTTAAAGACGCCGAACAGATCCTCAAGGGCTATGGCATCTGGGAGCAGCTGGCGGCATCTGTCCGCAACCATATTGAGAAAGGATCTTCCGGCCAAATAGAGGATACACCGAAATCAGATAACGCGGCTTTTCTGCAATGTTCCCAGGTGCTGGTTGGAACCAATCTACAGGCATTGAAGGCTGCCGGCAAAGCAGCTGAAAGGCTTGGGTATCGCCCTTTAATTCTTTCTTCCAAGGTAGAGGGAGAAGCCCGCGAGGTGGCCAAGTTTTATACAGCCATTGCCAAGGAGGTCCTCGAATCAGCGTATCCAATGGAACCCCCTGTGTGCGTGCTTGCCGGAGGAGAAACTACCGTAACCCTCCAGGGAGATGGCCGCGGGGGCCGCAACCAGGAGTTCGCACTGGCTTCAGCTCTGGCGATCGATGGATTAGACAACGTCATCGTGCTGAGCGGCGGTACAGACGGCACAGATGGCCCTACGGATGCGGCCGGAGCTATCGCCGACGGCACCACTGTGACCCGCGCCCGTGAAAGCGGTCTAGATCCGAAAGATTTTCTTCAACGCAACGATTCCTACAACTTCTTCAAGAAGCTGGATGATTTGGTAGTGACAGGACCGACCCGTACAAACGTAATGGATCTGTATATGCTGCTGGTGGGCCGTTCGAGTCAATCATAAATCTGTTCAATATTTTACCAGCCTATGGCAATAGGAGTTATCAAAAATTGAGTTATGGATCTGATAGTTGCCGGTTCTCCAATTATTATCCTTGTCTACATGATGACAAAAAAAAACAGCGTACCGTCTCATGTAGCCCTGCCGCTTACGGCTGCCCTGGTATATGGCATTAAATTAATTTATTTCGGGCACAACCCCAATTTAATCAATGCCACTGTGGTCAACGGGTTGCTCACGGCCTGGACCCCGATACTCATTATCTGGGGCGCCATCCTTCTGTTTAAAACCATGGAGCATTCCGGCGGCATGGCCATCATCAGGGCCTGGCTCAACGCCATCAGCAACAACCGCATCGCGCAACTGATGATTATAGGCTGGGCGTTTGCTTTTCTCATCGAAGGGGCCAGTGGTTTTGGTACCCCCCCGGCCCTGGCGGCACCGATTCTCGTGGGCCTGGGATTTAAGCCCCTTAAAGTGGCGATCCTGTGCCTGATGATGAACACCGTGCCGGTGTCTTTCGGAGCAGTCGGTACCCCTACCTGGTTTGGCTTTGGTGAGCTCGGGCTCGACAAAAATTTAATTCTGGATATCAGCTTCTACTCAGCCCTGATGAATGCGTTGGCCGCACTGTTCATACCGCTTATTGCTTTACGGTTTGTGGTAACATGGCGGGAAATCAAGCAGAATCTGGTGTTTATCTATCTTTCGATTATCAGCTGTGTTCTGCCTTATGTCCTGCTGGCAAAATATAACTACGAATTTCCGGCTATCGTCGGCGGGATGATCGGATTGCTTGCCTCCATTTTATTATCAAAAAAAGGGATCGGACTGGCCCCGGAACCCGATCAGCAAGAAAACAAAGCGCCATCAATGCCTGCAAAAAAACTGATCATCGCATTGTTTCCCCTGTGGGGGACGATTATCGTTCTTCTGTTGACGCGCATTGAAGAATTGGGGTTGAAGGATTTTTTGATGGATGCCACCCCGGTCTATAAGACCGCCTTAGGCTCATTCGCAGACTTTACCGTTAGCTCATCATTGGTGGTGGGTTTGAAAAATATATTCGGCACTGACAGTATCTGGGAATATCAAACGCTTTATGTGCCGGCATTGATTCCATTTTTCTTCATTTCTTTCATCTCATTTGCAATCTATAAATTACCAAAGCCGGTTATGCGCCAAATCGCCTCGGAATCTTATGATCGTATGAAGAAACCCATACTAGCATTGCTGGGAGCGCTGGTTATGGTGAAATTGATGATGGTGGGAGGAGAGAAATCATCCGTCATGCTGATCGGCAGCGCTTTTGCCGGAGCCATCGGCGAGAGATGGCAATTTTTTGCCAGTTACCTGGGGGCACTTGGCAGTTTCTTCTCAGGTTCCGCCACAATCTCAAACCTGACCTTTGGCGGTATTCAGAGTTCCATCGCTCAGAATCTCGGGCTCGACCGCACAATTGTACTCAGCGCCCAGAGCGTCGGCGGTGCTATGGGCAACATGGTTAGCATCAATAATATCGTGGCGGTTTGCTCGATACTGGGGATTATTAATAAAGAAGGTGCGATTCTAAAAAAAACGTTTCTGCCGACACTACTCTACGGCGTTATCGCGGCAATCGCCGGTTATTTTCTTTAGAATGGTGGATTCGCGCTGTATTAGAGTTTTAATTGTAAATTCTTTGCATTTTGTGCAACAACATTTTCGCCACAAAGACACCAAAACACAAAGTTTAATTTTTACAAACAGTTTGGCTTTGTGTCTTGGTGCCTTTGTGGCAATTTGTTCCGGCTTGTCCGCGTTAGGAATAATGTATCCATTATTAAGCCGGCTTCAGGCGACTGGCCGCGGGCTGATCCAGGAACCAGGTCACTTCTCCATGGGTGGGCTGTATGAGTTGCACGGGAAACCGGGTCGTCTTCGAGTCGTCCTCCAGAACCGCCTTGAGGGTATCCGCTTTCTCCATGCCGCCGACAAGAAATAGGATACGATCGGCATTGTTAAATAAGGGCCCGGTCAGGGTAATCCGGTAGGATTGAAATTTTTCGATCCAATTGGCAACCGCCAGGCGTTTGGTTTCCTCAAAGGCAGAAGTGCCGGGAAACAGGGATGCGGTGTGACCATCCGGACCCATACCCAGCAGCACACAATTAAAGCGTGGCATTTGGCCGGTATCGATTTTAAAAAATCGGCGAATTTCCTGCTCATAGTCCGCAGCGGCTTTATCGGCGTCAGAATCCTCAGCCTTTATGCGGTGGATGTTTGTCGATGGGATCGGTACTTTTGACAACAGCGCAGTGTCAGCCATGCGGTAGTTGCTATCCGGGTGATTCGGGGGGACATGGCGCTCATCACCCCAGAAAAAATGGACACGATCCCAGGGAATCTGTACTTGCAGCTTAGCATCATTGGCCAATAGCTCATACAGGCGCCTGGGGGTAGAACCGCC
>Ga0255055_10002963_pt1 | contig 11625 bp, 17 predicted proteins | sample JV7_2_27_MG_FD_188633 | JGI IMG/M metagenome (GOLD analysis project Ga0255055, IMG submission 188633) | Seawater microbial communities from Jervis Inlet, British Columbia, Canada - JV7_2_27 | ecosystem: Environmental > Aquatic > Marine > Inlet | place: Canada: British Columbia | collected... | reverse complement strand
GCAGGCTGCCACCCGGGTCTACGTCGAGCGCGATGTGCAGCACGCGCCGCGCATCCTCGGCGTGGACCCCGCGCGCTTCGGTGATGACCGTTCGGTGGTGGTGAAGCGACAGGGCCTACAGATGTTCGACCCGGTGGTGGCCGGGAACCTCGACAACATGCAGCTGGCAGCGGCGGTGGCCGCGACGATCGAGGAGTGGCACCCGCACGCGGTGTTCATCGATGCGGGTGCAGGTGCCGGCGTGATCGACAGGCTGAGGCAACTCGGGCACGCGATCATCGAGGTGCCCTTCGGTGGCAAGGCCGCGAAGCAGCAGCTCTACAAGAACCGCCGCGCCGAGATGTGGTTCGGCATGAAGGAGTGGGTCGAGAGCGGTGGTGCCATCCCGGACAACCAGGCGCTGATCCAGGAGATGGCCACGCCGGTCTACTGGTACGACAAGTCCACTGGGCAGCGGGTGCTCGAAGAGAAGGTCGACATCAAGACCAGGCTGACAAGGTCACCTGACATCGCCGATGCCCTGGCCCTGACGTTCGCCCACCCGGTCCACGTGCCAGAGCCCATGCCCTCGAACATCCCGAGGCGCCGGGAGGGGCGCGGCTGGGATCCGTTCGCCGGCTACTGAGGCGACAGCTGCCGGGAGTAGAACTGGCAGTAGCCACGCCTGGCGAGGAGTTGGGGCCACATTTCGCTGGTGTGTTCTCCGGGCTGCACGAACGGCACGGTGTGATACGAATGGTACGTGTCGTTGAAGACGGTCAGCGACACCAGACCGTCATCAACGCCATCGAGCACGCGGGTGATGATTGCGGCGCGGACAGCCTGCACGGGCTTGCCAGGGGGGAAGAACTGGAGGATGTCCCCGACGGTGGGAGTGATCATGGATGCCGAGCATACATGCCCTGCCGCCGGAGGACTGTCGCCAACCCCACCGACGGCTTTCATGCCCGGGTCCAGGCGATGGTCGCGGGGGAGGGATTTGAACCCTCGACCTCCAGGGAATGAACCTGGCGAGCTGACCTTGCTGCTCCACCCCGCAGGGGAGATCCTACCCGGGTCCGGGTGGCGGTCCGAGGGGGATCGTGGCAGACTTCGCGTCCATGAACCGGCGAGGATTCCTGGCGGGGCTCGCGGCGGCCGTGCTGGGTGCTACGGCCAGCGTCTACGGCCTGGCGCTGCCGTTGCCCAAGGTGACCGGGCAGGAGCAGATCGTGCAGCGCATGGTCGAGGCCCTGCAGAGGATGCCCGAGCCGCAAGGACGAGCGTGCATCTACGTGCGTCGCGAGACCTACCTGGAGCTCAAGGGGCTCGCGGATCGCTACGAGCAGGTGGAGCTGTGACCACCGAGGCCCCCACGATCAAGATCCGCCTGACCACCGTGGCCGAGATGCGTGAGCGCGGCGGCGAGCTCTTCCTGGAGCACTGGCGCGAGGTGTGCGGCGACATCGAGGATCTCGACATCCAGTGGGACCGCTACCTGCACCAGGAGGCGGAGGGCGTGTTGCGCATCCTCGGAGCCTGGGACGGTGACGAGCTCCATGGCTACGTGGTGTCGTACTTGACCGACAGCACGTTCGTGAACGGACGCCGTGAGTTGCTGACAGAGGGGATCTTCGCCCGGGAGAACGCCCGCAAGGCTGGCCTGGGCACGCGGCTGCTGATCGCGCTGGAAGGGCTGGCCGTCTCGCTGGACTGCCACGAGACCGTCATCCCGGCGGCGCCAGATTCAACCCTGGAGAAGATCCTGCCCAGGCGCGGGTGGAAACCGAAGGAAGTCTTCTGGGGCAAGGAGCTCTGACATGGGCATGGTTGCAGGATTGCTTGGGGGTGCCGGGCTGATCGGCGCGTCGATCTATCAGGGGCAGCTGTCAAAGCAGGCCGCACGCCGCTCTGCGAGAGCGACCGAGCGTGCCCAGGGGGTGGCCCAGGCGCGCATGATCCGAGAGGAGCGCCGGACCTCGCAAGAGTCTCGCCGCCTCAACCGGCGGCAGCCTGACATCATGGGCATCCTCGACCGTGAACGTGGTGGAAGCCGGCGTGGCATCGCCAGCACGTTGAGGAGCGCGGCCGGTGGCGTGAACATCGAGGGCCTGAGCCTCGGCAAGACGAGTCTGCTCGGAGGGGCGTAGCCATGGTCCACGATCTGATTGCCAGCAGGGATCCCGCCGACATCCGCAGGGTGAAGGAGACCAGGTGGTCCACTCTGAAGGCGCACCGCCAGCCTGTGCTGCACGAGTGGCGAGACATCGCTGCTCACCTGCTGCCGTTGGCGGCCCGCTTCGAGCTCACCGATGTTGATCGGGGCTCACGGCACAAGCAGTCGGCGATCGTCGACAGCTCACCGATGTGGTCGCTGCGGGTCTCCAAGGCAGGCATCCGCGCGGGCACCGCCAGCCCTGAGCGCAAGTGGTTCGACTTCGAGACCATGGACCCGGACCTGAACCGCAACTACCAGGTGCGTGAGTGGCTCGACATGGCTGTCGACGTGATCATGCGGGTCTGCTCCAGGTCGAACGTCTACAACGTGCTCGACAACATGTGGGGCGAGCTGCTGGGGTTCAACACGTCGTGCTCGATCGTGGCCAACAGCCCCCGCAACGTCGTGCACCTGTATCCCGTGCCGGTGGGCGAGTTCTGCCTCGCGCAGGACAACGAGGGCCACGTCGACACGATGTATCGCGAGTTCGAGTGGAGCGTCGGCGAGGTGGTGGACGAGTTCGGCCTGGCGGTGCAGAGCCCCTGGGTGAAGGAGGCCTACCGCAACGCGCACCTGGAGAGGGCTGTGCAGATCCTGCACGCGATCGAGCCCCGACGAGTGCGCAACCCGGCGCGGATCGACAACCTCAACATGCGCTGGGAGTCGACCTACCTGGAGCTCGGCAACCGTGGCAACGGTGCTGAGGGCATCCTGCGGCAAGGCGGCTTCGACGAGTTCCCGGTGCTGGCCCCCAGGTGGACCGTGACCGGGCGCAACGTCTACGGCCACGGGCCAGGCATGGAGGTGCTGCCGGACATCCGTCAGCTGCAGCAGGAGCAGATCAACAAGGCCAAGGCCATCGCCTACAAGGCCGATCCGCCGCAGCAGATGCCGATGAGCATGAAGGGCCTCGACCGCGAGCTCTTCCCCGGTGGGGTGACGTTCTACGACGGCCAGGCGCCGGGGTCACGCGCGCCGATCCAGAGTGCGATCGAGGTGAACTTCGACATCCGCGAGCTGACGGAGGACATCCAGTGGGTGTTGCGCCGGATCGACCGCGCCATGTTTACCGACATGTTCCTGATGATCTCGGACTCCACGGTCGGTCGGGAGAGTCGCACGGCAACGGAGATCGCGTCGCTGCACGAGGAGAAGCTGCTCCAGCTCGGTCCCACGCTCCAGCGATTGGAGGGTGAGGGCCTGCGCCCGCTGGTGGACATCCTGTTCAGGCGGGTGATGCGGCTCGGGCTGCTGCCGCCCCCGCCGGCCGAACTGGAGGACCAGGAGCTCAACGTGGTCTTCGTGGGCATCCTGGCGCAGGCACAGCGCCGGCTGGGCATGGACGCCATCGACCGCTGGACGAACAACACCATCAACCTCGGCCAGTTCAAGCCCGAGGCCCTGGACAAGATCAACGTGGACGAGCTCGTGGACGTCTCGGCCAGGCGGCTGGGCGTGGAGCAGCGGATCGTGGTGCCGACCGAGAAGGCCCAGCGGCTGCGTGAGGCCCGCAACCAGGCTCTCGCGGCGAAGGAGCAGCTGGAGGCGGCCGAGGGCATGGGCCGGGTGGCCAAGGACATGGCCTCGGCAGGAGCTGGCGCTGGCGGCGGCGCGGTGCCGGATCTGGTGCCGCAGAGCAACGGGCTGTAGTCTCAGCCTACCATGGTTGACCTACCACCAGACCTCACCGACAGCGACATCGTGCGGCTGCTGCGCAGCAAGGAGTACAAGGACCGGCGCAAGGGGCTGGCGGCGCTGTTGCCAGATCACAGCAGCATGTTGGTCACGACCAACGGGCTGAAGCAGGCGTTCGCCGACAGCGAGCACGGCAACCCTGACCAGCTGCAGTCGGCGCTGCTCTACGCGCAGTCCAAGGTCGCTCAGGCGCTCGGCCAGGTCCTGATGGTCGGGGTGACGCCCGACCCGCGGAAGCAGGTGGTGCTGCCAGCCGGACCGAACCCGCTCGGGCGGTTGATGCGATGAGCGCCATCGACGACCTGTTCGCGGAGATCGACAACCGGTGCAAGCAGCTCGACGAGCTCGACAAGCGGATGGACGCGGTCCAGCTGGGGAACGTGCAGTGGGACAGCGCGCTCAGGGCGCTCAAGACCAGGGTGACGTTGCTGGAAGACCTGCAGGCGCTGCAGCACGCCGAGGTCACGGTCCCGAGGGCCTGGATCGCTGGGTCGAGTCCGCATTGGAAGGACAAGCCCGATGCGTTGGGGCTCTGGGTGAGGCGGGATTCCAGGAGCCACGGGGAGGTGGTCCGTCTGGATCACCCAGAGAGTCTCCATCGCGCCCCGCAGGGCGTGTGGTACGGCCCGCTGCCTGACTACGAGGGCTGAGTGCCCTGGCAACTCTTGGACAACCGCAACCGGGAACTCTGATGTCGCCGGCCTGTTCGGCCACCGACGATCAGGGCGTCGAAGAGCGGACACTGGAACGTGTAGGGGTAGACCCAGATGCCTCGGGGCCTCATGTCCGCCGGTCGCCACCTGTAGCGCAACCCGGGTCTCACCGGGCCAAGCCACGCCCAGATGGTCTTGTAGAACTCCAACGTCTCTGGCACCCCGCCGATGTCGGCATCCGGCACAGGCTCTTCGTGTAGCAGGTCCATAACGCCAGCGTCACGGATCCGGAACGGCGAGCGGACTTCCGGAACAGTCCAAGGGCCGCCAGGAGATTCTCGCCCGGTCTCTTCGCGGATCCTTCTCCTTGTTCTCTGACGATTGCGTTCCGCGAGCTCCGCCCAGGTGATGCGGCGTTCACCTCCCGCTCGCCTGACGGTGGCCCGAGGGTCATCGAGGCGCTTCACGGCGTGCTCAACGAGGGCTGAATCACAGCCGCATGGCCGGGCGCGGCGTGTCGTCGATGGTGATCGGCACGCCGAACAGGTGGTCGTTGCCGAACGGGTAGCCCTCGTCGCGCCAGACGCCGAGGCGCTTCGCGATGTGGTTCCACTGCTCCCGCGTGAAGACCGCGCGCTCCTTGCGGTAGGAGCACATCGTGCAGTAGCGACGCACGCGCTCCATGAGCGGATACTCCTGGCCCCAGCGCCTCATTGCGGCCTGATGAAGTCCAGCAGTGACCGGGTGTCGATGTAGAAGCCGTGGGTGCCATCGGGCTGGTCGCCGCGGATGCGGCCGGCTTCGATCCACCGCCTGACCGTCCTGCGAGACTTGTGCGCCACGCGCGCTGCCTGCGCGAGAGTGAGCACCGTGGGCAACTTCTCGATGTCGCCGTCAACTTTCTCGCTGTCCATTGCCCTCACCCCCACGTCGTCGAGTGCCGCCTGATGTCCATTCATGGCTGCACAGGGTAGCAGGAGCGCCCTCTTGCGGGCAAGCGGTTCGCTGTCATCCTCGCCCTCTGCAGTGGTTGCGCTGACCTTCGAGGACCTGGAGCAGGAGCTCAAGGACCCGCGGACGCCGGAAGGGCGGAAGCAGGAGATCCGGGAGGCGAAGGCAGCGCGGGTGCAGCTGATCAATGAGCAGGGCATCGGAGACATTCAATGGCTGATGAGCAGCGAGACCGGTCGGAGAAACGCGAACACGTGGCTCCGCTGGACGATGCCCATGTCCGAGTGCAACGGCCTGGCCGACGAGGGCCGATCGCGCGTCGGGCGCAAGCTCCTGGCGCTCCTGCTCGAACACTGCCCAAAAGAGTACCAGGTCATGAGGCAAGAGGCAGATGACTTCAGAGACCGATGCAATCGAATCGGAGCTGGCTTCCGAGAAGACTCTTGAAGCTGAGGACCAGCCCAACAAGGGGGCGGAGGCGAAGGTCGCCGATGCCCAGGGTGAGCAGCCTGACGCCAAGAAAGGCGACAAGCAGACCGCGAGCGACAAGGCTGAGGCGAAGCCTCCGGCCAGGCCCCGCAAGTCTCTTCTCGACGACGGGAAGGACGACGCTGAGGGTGAGGCCGCGGATGAGCCCGCACCGGACAAGTACGAGTTTGAGGCCCCCGAGGGTGTCGAGCTCGACGACGTCGTGGTGGGCGAGTTCGGGGACGCCGCGCGCGAGCTGAATCTGTCGAACGACAAGGCGCAGAAGATGCTGTCGACGGTGATGACCGCGATGGTCAAGCGCGCAGATCAACTCGATCTCGAACAACGCGAAGCCTGGGCCGAGGAGATCCGCAAGGATCCCGAGGTCGGGGGCGGCAAGTTCGAGAAGACAATCGAGTTCGCTGCTGCAGCGCGTGACCTGGCGGCCACAGCCGGTCTCGATGGCTTCGTCAAGCTGCTCAGGGGACCCCTTGGCGATCACCCGGACGTGGTCCGGTTCATGCGCCTGGTGGGGTCAAAAATCAGCCCAGACGCCATCCACGTCGGCGGGCCTGCGAGCAAGGAGCTCGACATGAAGAACCCAGCCCATCGTGCGGAGGCGCTCTACGGAAACGACTGAGGTAGCCAGCTATGGCACTTATCACGCCAATCAACCCGACACTGATCGACCTGGCCAAGAGTCTCGACCCGAACGGCAAGATCGCCGCGGTGGCCGAGATCCTGAACCAGACGAACGAGATCACCCGAGACGGGGTCTTCGTGGAGGCCAACAACATGACCTCCCACCGCATCACCCAGCGCACCGGCTTGCCGCCGGTCTACTGGCGGATGCTGAACCAGGGCATCCCGCCCAGCACCAGCACAAAGGCCCAGGTCGACGAGACCATCGGCCTGCTGACCAGCCGCGTCGAGATCGATCGCAAGGAAGCGACGATGAGCGGCAACGTGAACGCCTACCGCGAGAGCGAGGTGGCGGCCCACGTCGAGGCCCTCGGACAGGAGTGGGCGAGCACCACGTTCTACGGCAACCACGCGCTCAACCCGGAGAAGTTCGCTGGCCTGTCGCCACGCTACTCCGACCCGAGCGCCGGCAACGGCCAGAACATCATCGACGGCGGCGGCGACAACGCTGCTGCGGTGCACACCTCCATCTGGCTGATCGGGTGGAGCCCCCAGACCTGCTACTACATCTACCCCCGCGGTTCGAGCCTGGGCATCCAGCACGAGGACCTCGGGCAGGAGACGATCCAGCAGCAGGACGACAGCGTGGCCGCGCAGGTCACTGGTCAGCCGCTGAGGCGCCTTTTGGCGCTTGTCGACTACCTGGAGCTTGACATCGGTCTCGCCCTCAAGGACTGGCGATACGTCGTCAGGATCGGCAACATCGAGGCTGCGGAGCTCGCGGCCCTGGGCGATGCTCAGGTGCACAGCGCGATCACCAACATCCTGCACTCGATGGCGAAGGCAGTCGCGAGAATCCCCACCTGGGGTGGCATCCGTCCGGCCTTCTACATGAACCGGACCGCCTTCTCCGCTCTGCAGCGGATTGGCATGGAGAAGAGTGCCGCGGTGTTGCGCATCAACGACGCGGTCACTCAACACGGGATGAACGTGGACGGCATGGGCAACTTCATGGGTGTCCCCGTTCGTCTGACCGACGCGCTCCTCAACACCGAAGAGAAGCTCACCTTCAGCTGAGCCAAGGAGGCAATCATGTTGCTCGACAAATCACTCCTGGTCTCCGAGGACCAGGGAATCACCGCAACCGAGGTCTCTGAAGACTCGATTGATCTCCAACAGGCCCGCGACCTTGGGGTCGGCGGGCCGCTCTACGGCTGGGTGATCTGCACCGCCATCGGCACACCTGGTTCCGGAACGTGCGGGTTCCAGGTCATCAGTGGCACCGGTCACACGGACGGTGTGATCGACGCCGGCATTGTCGTCGTCGCCACCACGCCGCAGACCGCGGACGACAACATCACCGTGGGGATGCACCCCGTGTTCATTCCGTTCAACCCGGATCCGTCCGGTTTGTGGGGCACCGCTCAGCGGTACCTGGGCATCCGGTACAACGCCGGTGTGAACCTTCCCGCCGGCTGGAAGTTCACCGCGGGATTCACCTGCGCGGTCGACGCGAGCGTGAGGATCTACCCGAGCGGCTTCGCGGTTCTCTGAGAGGGGGCAACCATGATCAGGGACAAAGCACTTGAGCTGGACACCGCGTTCAGCGTCGCCGGGCAATCGCACTACAGGTTGCCCGCCAACATCATCGACCTGCAGCAGGAGAACACGCTTGGCGGTGAAGAGCTGTTCATGACGTTCGAGTGCACGGTGGTGCCAACCCCCTTCGGGGCCACCACCCCGCGCTTCCAGTTCTGGGCTGTCATGGGCAACTCGGCGAACATGACGGTTGACCCTTTCGTCCTCGGGTCGACGCAGATGTTTGGCGCAGGCGCGATTTCGCCGGCTGTTCCCCAGATCGGTCAGATATACCAGATCCCGTTGTCGCCGGTCATGCCGCAGGCCATCGAGCCGCTCCTGGCTGCAGGAACGGCTCGTCGGTACCTCGCGTGCATCTTCTACAACGGCACCGAGGACCCGACCAACCACTACTACGACGCGGGCACGTTCAAGGTGCACGTCGTGCAGGGGATCCAGACCGCGCGGATGGCGCACTTCCCTGCTGGCTTTGGTGTTCTCTGAACGGAGTAACGATGCAAGTCAGAGTGAAGCAGCGCGTGTACATGAACCACACGATCTACGAGGCAGGAGCCGTGCTCGAACTACCGGAGCACATCCTTCCAACGCCGGGCACGTTCGAGCCCGTCAACGAGAAGGACCGGAAGGCCTTCGACGCCCTCTGCAAGAAGGTCGTCGACAAGCGCACGGCGAAGCGCGACGCGGCCCGAGCCGAGCAGATCCAGGACAAGGCGGAGGAGCTCCAGGCGGCCATGGCCTTGGCGAGAGAGGGCATGTCCAACGTGGCTCCGCCGCCCAGAGACTGAGCGAGAGAGGCTGAGGAGGCCTTCCCATGGTACTGACATTGGCAGCCCGGGAAGGCCTTCTCAATACCCTCTTCAACCAGCAGGCCCTGTCCAACCTGCTGGTGAGCGGCGCCGCGGGAGCGTTCTTCATCTCGGCGCACGAGGCGTCGCCCGGTGACGCCGGCTTGCAGAACACCAACGAGACGACCTACACCGGCTACGACCGGGTCCAGATCGTCCGCTCGTACTCCGGGACCACCTGGGCGAAGTTCGACCACCAGATCCGCAACGCTCGGATCGAGTCGAACGGCGGCCCGAACACTGACGGCACGACTCACACGATCACCCACCTGGGGCTCGGGACGACGACCCATCCCTCTGCCGGGTTCCTGTGGGACATCGTGGAGCTCATCACCCCCCGCGTCGTGATCCCTGGGATGACCCTGAGCTGGGCGATCCAAGAGCTCGTCTTCTCCATGCGATGACCGAAACCAGCGAATGGATCTGGCAGTCTGGCCACGCGCAATCAGTGCGTCCGGGCGAGTACGTACGCATGACCTACGTGCAGCCCGACTCGGATGAGCCGATCGAACGCTACGACCTCGACGTGGCCGAGGTTGGGCACAACCCTGGTGAGCCGGTGCCTGTGCTGGTCAACAAGTGGACTGGCGAACGTGAGAGCCCGCCACGCTCCATCCCGATTGCCCGGGGGAGCGCGGTCGACCCGATCGGTCTGGTGCCCGCGGTCTTCGAGAAGGATGGCAACCGCCAGGAGATCTACATCTCACGCCGAGCCGGCATCGTCTGCCGGTGGAAGACCAAGCTCGCGGCACCCAACACCTTCGACGGCGACTGGAACGCCAACCCGGTCTCGGGTGGTGGCCTGGGTCAGGAGCTCGGGACGGCAGTATTCACGGGCGAGCAACTCAACACGCCTGGGTGGACGGGGCACAACATCAACTACGGCGGGGCAGTGAAGATGCCCTTCGACCCAGAGAGCGAGCCGGTCGAAGCGAATGCTGTGAACGTGCCGGGGAGCCCGGTGCTGCACCTGAAGATCACCGACGAGTACGTCGAGAGTTGTGTGATCCCGTTCCACTTCCTGGATGGGGAGAGGGAGTTGGAGGCCTACTCCCCGCACGGGATGGACGAGACGCACGCCGCTCTGATGTGGAGGCACCGGGCGTTCCAGCGCGTGACTCCAAACTGGGGTGGCGACCCCTACGTGCACCTGATGACGACGCTCTACTACCAGCCCGAGGACTGGGACGACACGCTCTTCGCGCACCTGTCCGAGGCTACCCGGGAACAGCACACGCCGTTCACGCTCTACGGTCTCACTTTCGGCGGGAGCGCCCCGTTCATCATGCACGGCCTTGGCCTGGACACGGGCTTCTTCGGGGACCTCGAAGAGGACACGGAGTTGACGGAGTTGGACGGGTGGCCGGATCCCTCGGTCGTGTTCAACGACGGCGCGTGGAAGACGTGGGCCTTCACGCCGACTGGCATGTCCTACCTCAACCACTACACAGGCGAGGGGCACTACGTAGAAGGAACGCGGTTCCGATCGGGCTACAACGCCCTCCTCCACGCGAGGACCAGCGACGGGTTTGCCATCGGCACCGCGTCGAAGCTGGGCGAGGCCGGAATCCTCATCGCCCTTGACGCAGCTCGGGCGATCAGGAGCGTCGGAACGTCGCTGACCACCAGCATCGGTCCAGACGGCGACACTTTCGAGAGTCCGCAAAGCGGCCTATTCAACCCGGCGCCCTGGCTGCCGATCCCCCACTACCAACAGAGCTCGACGAAGGGCGTCGGAGCCGGGACCAGCGCGGTCGGCTGGCTTGCTGGGTGGTGCGGAATCCACGGGCTGATGTACGTCGGGCCTGCCAACGAGGCCCTCGCGCGGTTGAAGAAGGCGCGGAAGATCCTCGACGTGATCCCCGACCCGATGGAATACGTGCCGGCGGTGGGTCGCGCGGGGACAGACATGGCTGACGACGAACAGCGCGTAGCTCCGCCGCTGGAGCGGTTGAAGGTGACGCGGCAAACGAGTTTTGGATCCAGACTGAGGTGACGACAGACGCATCCGGGGTGGTCGGTCACGTTGGCACGTCAGCGTTCGCGATCGAGGCCTTGCAGACTGCGGCTCAGGCCGTGGTGGGGCACAGCGGGGTGTCGGCATTCGTGATCCCGTCTCTGACGACGACCGCAACTGGAACTGCTGGAGGACCAGGGGCAGGGATCACCGGCACCTCGGCGTTTGTCATCCCGTTGTTGAGGTGCTGGAGCAGGGGTACCGTCTACTCGACGATTCCGACCCCATTGGTGATTGCGCAAGACATCCGCCGGCTGAGGTTCGGCTCGCGCCTGGAGTGAGAACATGCCAGACATCGAATACGAATACGGCTTTCTGTGGGTGGGTGGCGAGAGCGCCAGGCCCTGGGGCAACAAGGCCAGCGGCTACGCGCAGGCCCCGCACCTGAACCTGGGCTGGCTCGGGCTCGACCTGGCCAACATCGTGATTCCGGCCGGCTTCGAGACTGGGAGCTCGCGCACGTTCGTCGTCGACACCACCCTGGTCCCAGGCAAGTGGGTAGGTGCGGAGCTCCGGCTGGGAGTGACCAGCGCGCCACTCGGGGGCCTGGCCACGGTC